>JABAHQ010000257.1_pt7 | contig 73825 bp, 58 predicted proteins | sample 7062091 | NCBI WGS metagenome assembly JABAHQ01 (sample SAMN14534359, study PRJNA622989) | marine sediment metagenome | biome: marine biome [ENVO:00000428]; feature: marine pelagic biome [ENVO:01000023]; material: deep marine sediment [ENVO:00002113] | place: India: Gulf of Kutch | collected...
GAGGTCAACGCCAAGTCGCTGGACGCGCTATCGGTCATGGCGGCGGTCCGCTTCCTCCAGGGCGACACGGCGCGGTTCGAGGCGCTGCGGGCGCGGATCGCGGGGCTCAACCCGCGCTACGCCGGTTTCTGGGTGCAGCTGGCGGAGCTGAGCGCCCGCAATCGGCTGTACGATCGGGCGGTTCGTTTCGGCCGCGAGGCCGTGGCGCTGGACGCCGAGTCGTGGCCCGGCCACGCCGTGCTGGGCGTGAACCTGCTGCGCGTCGGGTCGATGGAAGAGGGGCGGCGGCACCTGGAGATCGCGTTCGAGGGAGACCCTTACGACGTGTGGACGAAGAATACCCTCGACCTGCTCGACACGTTCGCCGGGTACGAGACGGCGCGCAGCGGTCGCTTCGAGCTGATCGTCGATGACGGTGAGGCGGAGATCCTTGGGGTCTACCTGCCGGACCTGGCCGAGGAGGCGTACGCGCGGCTGGCGCGCCGCTACGGCTATCGGCCCGAGGCGCCGATCCGGGTGGAGGTGTTCCGCAGCCATGCCGACTTCTCGGTGCGGACCATCGGCCTGGTCGGTCTGGGCGCGCTGGGCGTCAGCTTCGGACCGGTGATCGCTATGGACTCACCCTCGGCTCGCGAGCCCGGCGACTTCAACTGGGGGTCGACGTTCTGGCACGAGCTGGCCCACACGTTCCACCTGGGGATGTCCGACGGTCGCGTGCCGCGCTGGTTCTCGGAGGGGCTCGCCGTGTACGAGGAGCGCCGCGCCCGTCCCGGGTGGGGCGGTGACGTCACCCCGAGCTTCCTGCTCGCCCATCTCGAGGGGCGCCTGTTGTCGGTGGGTGAGCTGAACCGCGGGTTCGCTCGGCCCAGCTATCCGGAGCAGGTGATCCACTCGTATTACCAGGCGTCGCTGGTCTGCGAGCTGATCGAGCGCGAGGCGGGCTGGGGCGCGCTGGTCGGCATGCTGCACGCGTACCGGGACGGGCTGACGGACGAGGAGGCGTTCCAAAGCGTTCTGGGAACCGACGTGGACGACTTCAGCGATCGGTTCTTCGCCTACCTGGAGGACCGCTTCGCGGGTCCGCTGAAGGCGCTGGCACCCGCCCGGGTGTTCGAGGGGCAGCCGTCCCGTGAAGAGCTGAAAGAACGGGCCGCCGCCGACCCGAACGACTTCATCGCCCAGTTGAGCTACGGCCACGTGCTGGCCGAGGGCGGCCGTTACGATGAGGCGATCCCGTACATGGAGCGGGCGAAGGCGGCCTTCCCGGAGTTCGCCGGCGCCGGCAGCCCGTATCACTACCTGGCGTTCATCTACCGGGAACGCGGCGAGCTGGAGCGGGCGGAGGCCGAGCTGGCCGCGCTGACCGCGATCAACGAGCGGGACCTGGAGGCCAACCTGGCGCTGGCCGAGATTCGGCAGGCGCTGGACGACAAGACGGGAGCCGCCGAAGCGCTGGCACGTACGGCGTATATCTATCCGTACGACCCGACGCCGCACGTGCGGCTGGCCGAGCTGTATGCCGCCACCGGCGATCTTGCCGGCGCGGTCCGGGAACGCCGGGCGGTGCTGGCGCTGGATCCGGTGGACCGGGTGGAGGCGCTGTACCAGCTGGCCCGGGCGTACTACGCGGCCGGCGACCTGGGGAACGCCCGGCGGACCGTGCTGAGCGCGTTGGAGCGGGCGCCGGCGTACGAGGCGGCGCAGGAGCTGCTGCTGGAGATCCACGCCCGGGGAGGTGGAAGCTGATGCGACACGTGCTGACCTGTTGTCTGGGAGTGGCGATGGTGGGGCTGGCAGCAGTGCCAGCCGCCACGCAGTCGCGACGCGATGCCGGCGCGGAGTGGGAAGAGTACAACGTCGAGTACGACGGACGGTTCACCTTCGTGCGGATCCGCTTCCAGCCCCGCTCGAGCTTCGATGGGCGCTGGGGCCGGCGCGACCTGAAATGGGACCACGACTACCCGCGGGCGGAGCGTCACCTGGCCCGGATCCTGGCCGAGATTACCGCGATCGACCCGAACGCATCGGGCAGCAACATCCTGACGCTGGACGACCCGGAGATCTTCAAGTACCCGGTGGCGTACCTGGCCGAGCCCGGCTTCTGGACGCTGAGCGAGGAGGAGCGAGAGGGACTGCGGGCTTATCTGCTGAAGGGCGGCTTTCTGATCGTCGACGACTTCGTCGACACGCAATGGTACAACTTCGAGGGGCGGATGCGCGACGTATTGCCGGACGCTCGGCTGATCCGGCTCGATGCGACGCACCCGGTCTTCCATTCGTTCTTCGAGATCGACGCACTGGATCATCGGCACCCGTACTGGCCGGCGTTCGAGTCCGCGTTCTACGGTGTTTTCGAGGATAACGATCCGCAGAAGCGCCTGATGGTGATCGTGAACTACAACAACGATATCGGTGAATCGTGGGAGTGGTCGGACACGGGCTTCCTGCCCATCGATATCACGAACGAGGCGTACAAGTTGGGCGTCAACTACATCCTGTACGCCATGACGCACTAAAGGTCAGTTGAAAATTGAGAGTTGAATGTGAGTATTGAATGTGAGTATTAAAACTTCACGTTGAGAATTTGTTATTGAATGTTCAACCCTCAATCTTCAATTGCCAACGTCAAGTTTCAATGTTCACATTCAACTTTCAATTTTCGACTGACCTCTAACAGACGGGGAATCATGACAACGGAACCGAGGGCGGCTCTGCAGTCCGAAGACGACATCGCGCTGGCCGAGAAGATGAGCGCTGCGACCGACCGCATCATGAAGGAGCTGCGCAAGTTGATCGTCGGCCAGGACGAGGTCATCGAGCAGGTACTGCTGTCGCTGTTCGTCGGCGGCAACAGCCTGATCGTCGGCGTCCCCGGCCTGGCGAAGACGCTGCTGATCCACAGCATCGCCCAGGTGCTGGACCTCAAGTTCCAGCGGATCCAGTTCACCCCGGACCTGATGCCGTCGGACATCACCGGGACCGACCTGATCCAGGAGGACGCCGCCACCGGGCAGCGGCGCATGGTGTTCGCGCCCGGTCCGATCTTCGCCAACATCGTGCTGGCCGACGAGATCAACCGGACGCCGCCGAAGACGCAGGCGGCGCTGCTGGAAGCGATGCAGGAGCACCGGGTGACGGTGCAGGGCCGCACCTACGAGCTCGAGCCGCCGTTCCACGTGTTCGCCACGCAGAACCCCATCGAGCTGGAGGGGACGTACCCGCTGCCGGAGGCGCAGCTAGATCGCTTCATGTTCAAGATCACGATGGATCACCTGCCGGAGGACGAGGAATTGGAGGTGGTACGGAGCACCACGGCGGTCCAGGACTACCGGTTCGACAACGTGGTCACCGGCGACGACATCGTGGCCTACCAGCGATTGGTGCGTAAAGTCCCGGTCTCGGACCCGGTGCTGCGCTACACGCTGGCTCTGGTGCGGACGACCCGGCCCAGCGAGAACGGGGCGCCCGAGTTCGTCAACAAGTGGGTCTCGTACGGGGCCAGCGTGCGGGCGGCGCAGTACCTGATCCTGGGGGCCAAGGCGCGGGCGCTGGTGCGCGGCCGCTATCACGTCAGCATCGAGGACATCCAGGCCCTGGCCGGGCCGGTGTTGCGGCATCGGATTCTGACCAACTTCCACGCCGAGTCGGAGCAGGTGACCAGCGACCAGCTGATCGGTGACTTGCTCGATACGGTGCCGACGCCGAAATCGGGTCTATGACCGTCTCGAGCTTCCTCGATCCGCAGGTCCTGGCCAGGATCGACAACCTGGAGCTGCTGGCCCGGACCGTGGTGGACGGATTCATCAACGGGCTGCACCGGGCGCCGTACCTGGGGCTGTCGGTCGATTTCGCGGAGCACCGGCCCTACATGCCGGGTGACGACATCCGGAAGATCGACTGGCGGGTGTTCGGCCGTACCGATCGCTACTACGTGAAGCAGTTCGAGGCGGACACCAACGCGAACTTCTTGGTGGTGTTGGACATCTCGCGCTCGATGGACTTCTCGAGCGGCGGCCTCAGCAAGCTGGACTACGCCCGCTACCTGGCGGCGTGCCTGAGCTATTTCTCGCGCCAGCAGCGGGATCGGGTCGGGCTGGCGACGATCGCCGAGGACATCGTCGATTACGTTCCGCCGTCCGCCAAGCACCTCGATATCGTGTTGCACGCGATCGATCGGATAGAGCCGGCGGCGCAGGGCAACCTGTCCGTACCATTGCTCAAGGTCGCCGAGGCAATCAAGCGGCGCAGCATCGTGGCGATCATCTCGGACCTGTACGACGAGCCGGAAAACGTGGCGCGCTCGGCCAGCGTGCTCGAGAACAAGGGGAACGACGTGATCGTGTTCCAGGTCCTCGACAAAGCGGAGCTCGAGTTCCCCTTTGATGAGCCGGCCCAGTTCGAGGACCTCGAGAGCGGCGAGCGGATCCCGGTCGTGCCCGAGCGCCAGCGCGAGGCCTACCGCGAGCTGATCGACGGCCATATCGCCGACCTGTCGCACCTGCTGGTCGAGCGCCGGATCGACTACTACCTGTTCGACACCTCGCAGCCGCTGGACTACGCGCTGTTCAGCTACCTGTCGCGGCGCGAGAAGCTGAGTCGGGTGCGCTGATGGGCTTCTCGTTCCTGGCGCCGGTCTTCCTGCTGGGGCTCGCGGCCATCGCGATCCCGATCTGGATCCACCTCACGCATCGCGAGCGCCGCGACGCGGTTCGGTTCCCGTCCTTGATGTTCCTGCGCGAGGTCCCCTTCAAGACGGTCCGGCGCCAGCGGATCCGGCACTGGCTGCTGTTCGCGCTCCGGGTCGCCGCCGTGCTTCTGCTGGTGGCCGCGTTCGCGCGACCGCTGCTGGAGCGGTCGGACGGGTCGGCGGCGGCGTTCGTCCAGGCGCGTGAGCTGGTCGTGCTGCTCGACCGCTCGCACAGCATGGCGTACGCCGACAACTGGGACCGCGCGGTGGAGGCGGCGCGTTGGGCGCTGGGGAACCTGGGGGCCGACGACCGGGCGACGCTGGTCACCTTCGCCGAAGATGCCGAGGCCGCATCGCAGCCCAGCGGCGACCCGGCGGTCCTGCTGGCGGCCCTCGATGGTGTCGAGCTGGGAACCGAGACGACGCGGTACGGGCCCGCGTTGCAGCTGGCCCGGGAGATCATCGAGCGGTCCGACCGACCGCGCGGGGAGGCGCTGTTGATCAGCGACATGCAGCAGGTCGGTTGGGATCCGGCCAACGCGTCGCGCCTGCCGGGGCGTACGCGGCTCAGGCTGGTCGACGTGGGTCGTGGGGAGGCGTTCAACGTGGCGATCACGGGGATGAACATCGCCCGGGGTCGGCGTGGCGGTAGGGAAGAGATCGTGGTGTCGGCCGTGCTAGCCAATTTCGGCGGCCGGCCGGTCGCCGATCTATCGGCGAGTCTGGAGATCGAGGGCGAGCGGGTCGCTTCCCGAGAGGTGGACCTGGATGCCGGCAGCACCTTCGCCGTGACCTTCGAGCCGCACCCATTGCCGGGCCGACCGGTCCGCGGGATCGTCCGGGCGGGCGACGACGCGCTCCCCCTGGACAACTCCTTCCAGTTCGTCGTCGCGCCGGAGCCGCCGGTGCGGATCCTGATCGTCGAACCGCGGGGGGCCGGAGCGGACTACGCCCTCTATCTGGAGCGCGCTCTGGCCATCAGTCGCCGGCCCGCCTTCGAGGTCCAGACGGAGCGGGTTACGAGCCTGACCGAATCGGATCTCGACGATCGGTCGGTGGTGGTGCTGAACGACGCGCCGCCGCCGGGCGGTGCGGTCGGCGCGCGACTCCGCGAGTTCGTCGAGGAAGGCGGCGGCCTGCTGGTCGTATTGGGCCGGCGCGCTCCACCTGGCGGCTGGCCAGAGGATCTCATCGACCTCGTCCCGGGCGACTTCGGCGGCCCGGTGGATCGTGCCGCCGAGGGCGGCGGAACGCTGGGCTACCTGGACTACGATCACCCGGCGCTCGAGATCTTCAACACACCGCGGAGCGGTGATTTCTCGACGGCACGCTTCTACCGCTACCGCCGGTTCCAGCCGGCCGAGGACGGGCGGGTACTGGCCCGGTTCGACGACGGCGCCGAAGCTATGGTGGAGGGGTCGTATGGTGAGGGCCGGGTTCTGGTACTGACCTCGGGAACGGAAAACTTCTGGAACGACCTGACGATCCAGCCGGTGTTTTTGCCACTCATCCATCAGCTCGTCAAGCATCTGTCGGGCTACCGCGAGGCGACGACCTGGCACCGGGTGGGCGGGGTGGTGGACCTGTCGGCCAAGGCGGAACTAACGGCAGGCGTCTCTTCGTTAGATGAGTTGGAGCTGGTGATCGAGAACCCCAGGGGGCGCGAACGGGTCCTGCGTCCGGCGCGCGATTCCTGGTACTTGAACCTCGAGCTGCCCGGGTTCTACCACGTCCGGCAGGTGGGCGACGAGGATCGCGCCGTGTGGCTGGCGGCGAACCTCGATCCGTCCGAGTCGGATCTGTCCCGGGTCGACGTTCAGGAACTGGCCGGCGCGCTGGTCGCTCCGGAGGAAGCCGACGCGGGCGTCGCCGAGGCTCGGGCGCTGTCGGCGGAAGAGCAAGAGGGGCGCCAGAGCCTTTGGTGGTACCTGCTGGCCGCGGCCTGCGCGATCCTGCTGATCGAAACCGTGTTGTCGAACCGGGCCCGGCGCCTGGCGCCTGGAACCTGATGGGGAGTTCTGCTGATATGCTTTCATCCAGATCTAGATGGACGGCCGCGCCGACCGCTCGAGACGCGCTCCTTCGGGTCATTCGCACGGTTCGCCGACGCTGGCGGCTGCGGCTGGCGGTGAGGGGAGTCGCCATCGTTATGGGGGCGGGCCTGATCGTCTACCTGATCTCGGCCTTCGGGATGGATCGGCTCCGCTTCACGCCCACGGCCGTGACGATCTTTCGAATTTCCGCCTACCTCGCGCTGGCCGGGCTGATCGTGCGTTACCTGATCTGGCCGCTGAGCCGGCGGGTCTCCGACGAACAGATCGCGCTCTACTTGGAAGAACATGAGCCGTCGCTGGAGATGCATTTCACCAGCGCGGTGGAGTTCGCCGAGCGCGAGGAGGAGGCGTCGGAGGCGTATTCGCGGAAGATGGTGGAGCGGCTGGTCGAGAACGCCGTCGAACGTTGTTCCGCCATAGACGGCGGCCGGCAGGTCGAACGGCCCGCCCTGGCCCGGTCCTCCGGCTGGCTGGCGGGCAGCGCCTTCGCGGCGCTGGCGGTGCTGCTCCTGTCGCCGCCGTTCGTTCGACACAGCACGCCGTTCCTGGTCCCGTGGGGGCGTACGGCGGCCGAGAGCCCTTACAGCATCCAGGTCGAGCCGGGCAACGCTCGCGTGGCTCGCGGCTCGGAGCTCAAGGTGCAGGCGCGACTGGTCAACTTCAGCTCCGACGAGGTCGAGATCGCGGTTCAGCGCGCGTCGGCCGGAACGTGGGAGCGTGTTCCGATGGGGCTCGATGATGAGACCGGCGACTACCTGTTCTTCCTCTTCGACCTGGAGGAGGAGACCGAGTACTTCGTCGAGGCGGGCGGCGTCCGCTCGCCGCTGTTCCGGGTGGAGGTCGCCGAGCTGCCCTACGTGGAGGGGCTGACCCTGGAGTATCACTTCCCGAGCTACACCGGCCTGGACCCGGTCCGCCAGGAGAACGGCGGCGACATCGCGGCGCTCCGCGGGACCGAGGTCCGCGTGTGGGTCACCCCGACGATCCCGGTGGCGGGCGCCGCGATCGTGGTCGACGACACCGACTCGCTGAGGCTGGAACCGGGGCCCGACGGCACGCTCGCCGGTCAGCTCGAAGTCGTGAGCGATGGGATGTATCGGGTCGTCTTCGAGATGGCCGATGGCCCGCCGGTGGTCGGCTCGCCGGATTACCTCATCGACGTGCTGAGCGATCAGCCCCCCTCAGTCAGCTTCAGCGAGCCGGGCCGCGACATCAACGTAACGAGCATCGAGGAGATCTTCGTCGAGGTCGAGGCCCAGGACGATTATGGCATCCGGTCGCTCGAGCTGATCTACTCGGTCAACGGCGGACACGAGGACACGCTGTCCCTCTACAGCGGAAGCCGGAAGCACGTGTCCGCCGGCCACACGTTCTATCTGGAGGAGATCGAGCTGGAGCCGGGCGACTTCATCTCGTATTTCGCCCGCACCAGCGATGACAATCGGGTCAGCGGCCGTCAGACGACAGTCAGCGACATCTACTTCATGGAGGTGCGGCCGTTCGACCGCAGCTTCCGGCAGTCGGAACAGGCGGGGATGCCCGGCGGCGCGCCGGGTGGCTTCCAGAGCTCGCTCGCCCGGCAGCAGCGGGACATCATCGCGGCCACGTTCAACCTGGTTCGCGATCGCGACGAGTACTCGGACGAGGAGTTCGAGGAGAACCTGGCCACGCTGGCCCTGGCCCAGGGGCAGCTGCGCGGTGACGTGGAAACGCTGACCGCGCGGATTCGGTCCCGGGGGATCGTCGGGATGGATTCGAGCTTCGCGATCATCGCCGAGGCCCTACCGCTGGCGGCGGAGGCGATGCGCGAGGCCGAGGAGCGTCTGGGGGAGAACCGGCCGCAGGAGGCGCTGCCGCCGGAGCAGCGGGCGCTGCAGCAGCTGCAGCGGGCGGAGGCCGCGTTCCGCGAGGTGCAGGTGGGCCGGAACCAGGGGGGCGGCGGTGGCGGCGGCTCGGTGGATGCCGAGCAGCTGGCGGAGCTGTTCGAGCTGGAGCTGGACAAGCAGCGCAACCAGTACGAGCAGGTCCAGCGTGACCGGCAGCAGCAGGTCAACGAGCAGATCGACGAGACGCTCCAGAAGGTGCAGCAGCTGGCGCGCCGACAGCAGCAGGAGAACGAGCGGCTGCGGGCCCAGGCGAGCCAGTCGCAGGGCCAAGCGAGCAGCGGCCGGTCGCAGCGCCAGCTGGCTGAAGAGACGGAAGAGCTGGCTCGCAAGCTCGAGCGGCTGGCCCGAGAGGGTTCGCGGCCCGAGCTGGAAGAGACGGCCCGGGAGCTGCGCGAGGCGGCGGAAGAGATGCGTCGCGCGGCGGCGAACGCCAGGAACGACGGAAGCGCCCAGGGCCAGGCGGCCCTGGACCGGCTGAGGGAGGCGCGTCGGCGCCTGGAGGGCAGCCGGGCGGCGGATCTGCAGCGAGAAATCGACGGCGCCCTGCGTCGTGCCGAGCGACTGGCGGAAGACCAGCAGGATGTGATCGAAGACGTCGAGGGGCTGGAGGAGAGCGATCGGTACGGCTCCGAGCGTATGCGCCGGCTGATGGAGCGAAAGGAAGAGATGGCGGGCGAGGTGGCGGATCTGGAGGCGCAGCTCGATCGCCTGGCCCGGGAATCGCGCAGCGATCAGCGCGACGCATCGCGCAAGCTGCAGGAGGCAGCCGACGCGATCCGCGACGACAAGCTTGAGGACAAGATCCTCTATTCGCGGGGCGTGGTCCAGCAGCGCTCACAGGAATACGCGGAGAACTTCGAGGAGGGTATCGCCCGGGACATAGAGGGGCTGCGTCAGCGGCTCGAGGAGGCCAGCGAGGCCGTCGGTGAGTCGGAGGAACGCCGGCTGGCGCGGCGGCTGGACGAGGCACGTGACCTGACCCGGGCACTCGAGTCGCTGGAGGAAAGGACTCGTCGTCAGGCCGAGCAGGCCGCCGAGGCGGCGCGGCAACAGGGCGGCGAGGGCCAGCCGGCCGAAGGGGAAGCTCAACCGCGGGCGGAGCCGTCGAATTTGGATTCGCCGGACGGCCGGCCCGGCTTCGCCCCTCGGGACGTGCGCCAGTTCCGCCGCGAGTTCGGCGAGCGACGACGCGAGACCGAGCAACTCCAGCGCGCTCTGGAGGCAGAAGGGATCGATGCATCCGAGCTGGACCCGATCATAGATAACCTGCGTCGCCTCGAGAGCGGCGACGCTTTCGGGGATCCGCGGGGCCTGGCCGAGCTACAGGCCCAGCTCGTCCGTGATTTGAAGGAGTTCGAGTACGTGCTGCGCCGCGAGCTGGTCGGCAGCGAGGAGCGGGAGCTCCTGCTCTCCGGGTCGGACGAGGTGCCGGCGGGCTACCGTGAGCTGGTGGACGCCTACTACAAGGCGTTGGCCGAGGAGCGTCGCCAATAGCAGGTAGCGACGCCGAGCTTGTCACGGCACCCGACATCGGATAGTGTTCGGCCAACCGCCGCATGGCGTACCAGCCGAGACGTTGATTCACGCCTGTGTGCCTCATCCCAACGACGAAAGAAGAAGGGACCATGTCGTGTCGTAACCGTTGGAACCGTATGACCTCGATCTCGCGATACGGAAAGTGCCTGGCGCTCGCCACGCTGCCGCTGATCGGGTGTTCGCAAGGAGGGAGCCAGAGCGATGAAGTGCTGGTCAGGATAGACGGCGAGCCGGTGCGGATGACCGCCGTCGATTCGCTGGTCGGCGATCGGCTGGCTCAGATGGAGCGCGACTACCGCCAGGAGCGCCAGAACCTGATGGAGGCGGCGCTGCAGCGGGTCGTGCGCGATCGCCTGATCGAGAAGGCTGCCGCAGCTCGCGGCCTGACCTCCGCCGAGTTCATCGCCCAGGAGGCCGCCGACCAGGTCGAGGTGACCGAGGAGGACATGGTCACGTTCTACCGACAGAACATGGCCGCGATGGCCGGCCGATCGCTCGAAGAGATACGCCCACAGCTCCGCGAATATTTGGAGACGCGCGAGCTGAACGAGGTCCTCGACTCCATCGGCGAGACGCTGAAGGAGACGCACGACGTGGTCATGCTGATGGAGCCGATAAGAGCCGACCTGAGCAACGAGGGCTCGCCGGCCCTGGGCCCCGGGAACGCACCCGTGACCCTGACCGAGTTCTCCGATTTCGAGTGCCCCTACTGCCGTCGTTTCTTCGACACGCTGAACCGGCTGAAGCAGGAATACGAAGATCAGCTGCGGGTGGTCTACCGGCAGTACCCGCTTTCCACCCACCCCAACGCCTACAAGGCGGCGATGGCGTCGCTCTGCGCCCACGAGCAGCGCGAGTTCTGGGCGATGCATGACATACTGTTTCTCGAGCAAGACTCGTTGGGCGTCGAAGCGCTGAAGCGAAAAGCGTCCCGGCTGGGGCTGAACGAAGAGGAGTTCGCGAGCTGTCTGGAGTCGGACCGCTACGCGACGCAGATCGAGCGTGATGTGCAGGAGGCGGACCGCCTGGGCATCACCGGAACGCCGTTCGTCTTCGTCAACGGCGTGGCGGTGCCGGGCGGTGCGGCGCCGTACGATGTCATGAAGGAGATGATCGAAGAAGAGCTGGCGCGGGCGGAGAGGTAACATGCGGATCGGGATCATCGGGATCGGCAACGTTGGCGGCACCTTGGGCCGGAGCTGGGCGGCCCGCGGACACGAGGTGATCTTCGGGGTGCGCGACCCCCGGGCCCCACACGTGACCGCGCTGCTGGAGGAGATCGGGCCGGCGGCGCGGGCGACGAACATAGAGGAGGCGGTAGCGGCCGCGAGCACGGTGGTGCTGGCGGTGCCGTGGGAGGCGGCGCCCGACGTCATCGCCGCGGCGGGCGACCTATCGGGCAAGATCCTGGTCGATACGACCAACCCGATCGCCCCGGGGTTCGAGCTGGCTCTGGGGCACGACACCTCGGCGGCCGAGGAGATCGCCCGTTGCGCCGACGGTGCCCGTGTGGTGAAGGCGTTCAACACGCTGGGCGCCGAGCATCTGGCCGACCCGATCTTCGGTGACGAGGTCCTCACCATGTTCCTCTGCGGCGACGACCCGGAAGCCCGCGACACCGTCGCCGAACTGGCCCGGGAGCTGGGGTTCGAGGTGGTCGATGCGGGACCGCTCAAAAACGCCCGGCTGATCGAGCCACTGGCAATGCTGTGGATACGACTCGCCCTGGTCGAGGGCGCAGGAAGAGACATCGCCTTCAAGTTGATCCGGCGGTAGGGAATCCTGAAGTCGGAAGTCGGATTCAGGATTCTGATGTCGGGATTCTGATTTCGGGAATATCCAGTTCTCTCCGAATTGTCGAAGCGGATTCGGGGATTCGGGGATTCGGGGAGTTTGGAAGTGTAGCGCCTCGCTTTCAGGTTGGCGTTTCCCACCTTTCGATCCAACCTGGTGTTGCATATCGCCAAATGGCTAGTTAATTGAAGTAGTTTGGAGATCGTTGAGATCCCGGCGTTTTTGAGGCCGCTGCGGGCGTTCTAAAGGCGTCATGCGTCGGCCGTGAGGCGAATATGTCCAATCATTCCCCGACATCCGATCCCAGGGCTCGAGCCGTCGCCGAGCTGTACCGCGACTTCGCCCGCGATGCCGCCTCCGTCGATCCGGGCTGGCGCGAGGTCTTCTCCCGGCTGGACGACGAGGCGGCGGGTTGGCTGAAGACGCTGGACGGCGATCGCCGGGCTCCTGCCGAGCGGCCCCCCTCGAGGACCGAGGCCGCGCCTCCTGGCCTCGAGGACGATTCCCAGCGCGCCGCACTCGATTCGGTGCGGGCGTTGATGATGATCCGTGCCTATCGGGTGCGCGGCCACCTGGAAGCGAACCTGGATCCGTTGAACCTGGCGCCCGAGGAGTCGCACCCGGAGCTCGATCCGGAGACCTATGGCTTCACCGAGGCCGACATGGATCGGCCGATCTACCTGCACGGCGTTCTGGGTCTCGATACCGCCACCTTGCGGGAGATACACGGAGTGCTGCGGCGCGACTATTGCCGCACGATCGGCCTCGAGTTCATGCATCTCCAGGATCCCGAGGAGAAGGCGTGGATCCAGCTGCGGATGGAAGGCGTGATGCACCGGACGCACATGAAGCCCGAGGCGCAGCGCGAGGTGCTAGAGCGGCTCACGGAAGCGGAGATCTTCGAGAAATTCCTCAACAGGAAATACACGGGCACCAAGCGGTTCAGCCTCGAAGGAGCCGAGGCGGCGGTCCCGGCGCTGGAGACGATCCTGCAGCGGGGCGCCGAGCTCGACCTCCACGAAATCGTGCTCGGTATGGCGCACCGTGGCCGCATCAACGTCCTGGCCAACGTGATGCAGAAGCCGCTCCGCGCGATCTTCCACGAGTTCCAGGGCGGCGCGGCGACGCCCGAGGAGATCGGCGGCTCGGGTGACGTCAAGTATCACCTGGGCACGTCGACCGACCGGCAGATCATGGGCCGCTCGGTCCACCTGTCGTTGGTCCCGAACCCGTCTCACCTGGAGGCGGTGGATCCGGTCGTGCTGGGCAAGGTCCGCTCCAGCCAGGACCAGCGCGACGACGTGAACCGCTGTCACGTCATGGGGATACTGATCCACGGTGATGCGGCGTTCGCGGCGCAGGGCGTGGCGGCGGAGACGCTGCAGCTGGGCGAGCTGGACGGCTACACCTCGGGCGGCGTGATTCACCTGATCATCAACAACCAGATCGGGTTCACGACCAACCCGATGGCCGCGCGCTCGAGCCCGTATCCCTCCGACCTGGCCAAGGCGATCCAGGCGCCGATCGTGCACGTGAACGGGGACGACCCGGACGCGGTGGTGCAGGCGGCCCTGTTCGCCATCGATTTCCGGCAGGTGTTCAAGCGCGACGTGGTCATCGACATGTACTGCTACCGGCGCCACGGCCACAACGAAGGCGACGAGCCGGCGTTCACGCAGCCCCGCATGTACCGCGAGATCAAGGACCATCCCACCGTTCGCAGGATCTACGCCGAGAAGCTCGTCGCGGATGACGTGGTGACCGAAGACGAAGTCGAGGAGCTGATCGCGGGTTACGAGAAGCGCCTCGAGGACGAGTTCCAGGCCGCCGAGGACTACCGGCCCAAGAAGGCCGATTGGCTGGAAGGCGCCTGGTCGGGCATCGAGCCGGCCGACGACCTCGATTTCAACCCGTGCAAGACCGACGTCGCGCTCGAAACGCTTCAGGAGGTCGGTCGCGCGCTGACCACGGTCCCCGATGAGTTCAACATAAACCGCAAGCTCGTCCGCCAGCTCAAGACCAAGCGGAAGATGTTCAGCGAGGACGAGCCGTTCGATTGGGCCACCGGGGAAGCCCTGGCGTTCGGGACTCTGCTGTTGGAAGACCACCCGGTCCGCCTCTCCGGCGAAGACTCCAACCGGGGGACTTTCTCGCAGCGCCACGCGACTTGGGTCGATCAGGAGACCGAAGAGCCGTACGTGCCGCTGAACCATATCCGCGACGGCCAGTCGCGGTTCGAGGTGGTCGACAGCCCGCTCAGCGAGTTCGGGGCGCTGGGCTTCGAATACGGCTACGCCATGGACGAACCCCGGGCGCTGGTCCTCTGGGAGGCCCAGTTCGGCGACTTCGCCAACGGCGCGCAGGTCATCATCGACCAGTTCATCGCCGCCGGCGAGGCGAAGTGGCTGCGGATGTGCGGCCTGGTCATGCTGCTTCCCCACGGCTACGAAGGGCAAGGGCCCGAGCACTCCTCGGCGCGCCTCGAGCGGTTCCTCCAGCTCTCGGCCCAGCAGAACCTGCAGGTGGTGAACCCCACCACCCCGGCGAACTACTTCCACGTGCTGCGTCGGCAGCTACACCGCCGCTTCCGGAAGCCGCTGATCGTCATGACGCCGAAGTCGCTGTTGCGGCACAAGCGCGCCGTCTCCCGGCTGGCCGAGTTCGGTCCCGACAGCTGCTTCGAGCAGGTGAAGCCGTGCGAGGAGCTGCCCAGCGAGGCGGCGGATGCGCGGCAGCTCGTGCTGTGCAGCGGCAAAGTGTACTACGACCTGCTGGAGGAGCGGGAGAAGCGGGAGACGAAGGACGTGCACATCCTGCGGCTCGAGCAGCTCTACCCGTTCCCCGAGGCCGTGCTGGAGAGGGCGCTGGAGCCGTACAAGCACTGCCGGCTGGTGTGGTGTCAGGAGGAGCCGCACAACATGGGTGCCTGGACCTTCGTGGTCCATCGCCTGCTGAGAGCCGCGGAGAAGGTCGGGTTCGAGGATCCGGTCCCCCGCTATGTGGGCCGGGCGGAGGCGGCGTCGCCGGCGACGGGTCTCTACCGCCGGCACGTGGAGGAGCAGGAGCGCCTCGTCGATGCGGCGCTGAGCGTGGGCGGAGGAGGGACCGCGGGGGCGCCGAAGCGCGAGGCGGCGGCTGACGGGGGCGGCGACGGCAGAAAAACGGAGTCGTCCGGCAAGTCGAAACAGCGCCGCAGCCGCAGCGACGCGAAAGCCAAGAGCTCCGGCAAGGGCAAGCGTTCCCGCCAGAAGAAAGCCAAGAAGGGCAGCGGCTCCTGAGGGGCCACGCCCGCCGTCATGGAGAGAGGCACACGAGGTAGAGATGGCTATCGAAATCAAGGTGCCCAACCTGGGCGAATCGATCACCGAGGCGACGGTCGCGGCCTGGCTCAAAAAACCGGGCGACAGTGTGGCGGCGGACGAGACGTTGCTGGAACTGGAGACCGACAAGGCGACGCTGGAAGTCCCGGCGCCCAGCGCCGGCGTTTTGAAAGAGATCGTGGTCGAGGAGGGGGAGGACGTCGAGGTCGGTGCCCTGTTGGGCCGACTGGAAGAGGGCGCGGTCTCCGAAGGCGGCGGCGACGGTAAGGACGAAGCGGCGGTGGAGGCGGCGCCGAGCGAGGAGAAGGAAGAGCGCGAGTCGACCCGCGCCGAAAAGGAACGGGCGGAGAAGAAGGAGGTGGAAGCCCGAGAGGAAGAAGAGGCTGAGGACAAGGCCGCCGCCCCACGCACCGCCGCCACGGCTCTGGCCGAGCCCGCCGCCCAACTCGACCCGGAAGCGATCCCGCGCAGCGGGCCCGACGGCTCGGTGACCCTCGATGACCTGAAGCAGTTCTTCCAGAACGCCTCCAAGGAGGCAGTCGAGCGCTCGGGCCCCGCGGTGCGCAAGCTGATCGCGGATCACGGGCTCGACCCCGCCCGGCTGCCGGCCTCGGGTCCCAGCGGCCGTATCACGAAAGAAGACGTGCTCGACTACCTGTCGAAGTCCGATGGCGACGGTGCGCGTGCGGCCGCTCCGACGAAGGCGCCGCCACGGGCCGTCGGCGAGCGGCGCGAGGAGCGAGTCCGGATGAGCCGGCTGCGACGAACCATCGCGACGCGGCTCAAGGAGGCACAGGACACCGCGGCGATCCTGACGACCTTCAACGAGGCGGACATGAGCGCGGTGATGGACCTGCGGTCGCGCTACCGGGACGCGTTCGAGGAGAAGCACGGCGTGCGGCTGGGCTTCATGTCTTTCTTCGTCAAGGCGGTCGTCGGGGCGTTGAAGGAGATGCCGAACGTCAACGCGTCGCTCGACGACGACGAGATCGTCTACAAGTACTACTACGACATCGGCATCGCCGTTAGCACCGACGCCGGCCTCAAGGTCCCGGTCGTGCGGAACTGCGACCACAAGTCGTTCTCGGAGATCGAGCGCGAGATCGCCGAGTTGGCGGAGAAGGCGCGTGACGGCAGCCTGGAGCTGGACGAGATGGAGGGCGCCACGTTCACGATCAGCAACGGCGGTGTCTTCGGGTCCCTCCTCTCGACGCCGATCCTGAATCCGCCGGGTTCGGCCATCCTCGGCATGCACAAGATCGAGGAGCGGCCGGTGGTCGTCGACGGGGAGATCGTGGTCCGCCCGATGATGTACCTGGCCCTCTCCTACGATCACCGCCTGATCGATGGCCGGGAGTCGGTGACCTTCCTGGTCAAGGTGAAGGAGCTGATCGAGGATCCCGAGCGCCTGATGCTGGAAGTGTAGGGCCGATCGATCATGGCGGAAACGAAATACGATGTCGTGATCATCGGCGCCGGCCCGGGCGGTTACGTGGCGGCGATACGCGCCGCCCAGCTGGGCATGAAGGTCGCCTGCGTGGACGAGCGGGACGCGCCGGGCGGCACCTGCCTCAACATCGGCTGCATCCCCTCCAAAGCACTGCTCCATTGGTCCGAGCGCTACGCCGAAGCGAAGCACGAATTCGCCGAGGCCGGGATCGAGATCGGTACGGCCGGGATCGACGTCTCCCGGCTGATGGAGCGCAAGGAGAAGGCGGTCCACAATCTGACGGGCGGCGTCGAGTTCCTGTTCAAAAAGAACAAGGTGGAATGGGTGCGGGGGACCGGTCGGATCCCCGAGCCGGGCCGGGTCGAAGTTCGGCGGAACGGCGCGGAAGACACGACGCTGGAGACCAAGCGGATCATCGTCGCCACCGGTTCCGAGCCCGTTCCCCTCGACGGCGTCGAGGTGGACGAGGAGCGGATCGTCACCTCCACCGGCGCGCTCTCGCTGTCCGAGGTTCCCGAGCGCCTGGTCGTGATCGGGGCAGGCGTGATCGGCCTCGAACTGGGTTCGGTCTGGTCGCGGCTCGGCTCGCAGGTGACCGTGATCGAGTATCTCGATCACGTGCTTCCCGGGATGGACGGCGAGATCAGCAAGCAGGCCCTGCGCGTGTTCAAGAAGCAGGGACTCGAGTTCCATCTCTCCTCCAGGGTGACGGGAGCGCGCAAGAAGAAAGACGCCGTGACCCTCACCTTCGAGCCCCGCGACGGCGATGACGCGCAGCAGCTGGAGGCCGATGTCGTCCTCGTGTCGATCGGCCGCCGGCCCCACCTGACGGGCCTGGGCCTCGAGGAGTTCGGTGTCGAGCTGGGCGAGGGTGGCGCGATACGGGTCGACGAGCGCTTCGAGACGTCGGTGAGCGGGATCCACGCCATCGGCGACTGCATCCCGGGCCCGATGCTCGCGCACCGTGCCGAGGAAGATGGGATCATCTGCGTCGAGATGATCGATGGCCAGAGCGGACATGTGGACTATGATCGGGTGCCGGCGGTGGTCTACACCTGGCCGGAGATCGCCTCGGTGGGCAAGACGGAGGAGCGGCTGAAGGAGGAAGGTGTCGAGTACCGGGTCGGCAAATTCCCGTTCAAGGCGAACAGCCGCGCCCGGACGATCGACGACACGGAGGGCCTGGTCAAGGTGCTGGCCGACGCCCGGACCGACCGGATCCTGGGCATGCACATCATCGGGCCCATCGCCGGCGACCTGATAATGGAGGGTGTGATCGCCATGGAATTCGGGGCGACCGCCGAGGACATCGGCCGCACCGTCCATCACCATCCGGGCATGGGCGAGGCGGTGAAGGAAGCGGCGCTGGCGGTCCACGAGCGGCCGATTCACATCTGAGCAGCCCTTTCACAAACCGGGAGTCACCGATCGGGTGAGCGAGTCCAGCCACAACCGCTCGGAGCGGCAGAGCATCTTCCAGCGGTTCGTCCATTCCGAGGTCTCGGGGAGCATCCTGCTGCTCCTCTGCACGGTCGTCGCGCTGTTCTGGGCGAACTCCGCCTGGTCAGAGTCGTATTTCGACCTGATCGAGAAGTACATCGGCGTGGCCTGGGGCGACGCGGCGTTCAAGCTCTCGCTTCAGCACTGGGTCAACGACCTCCTGATGGCGGTCTTCTTCTTCGTCGTCGGGCTGGAGATCAAGCGGGAGATCGTCGTTGGCCAGCTCTCCTCTCTGTCTCGTTCCGTCCTGCCGGTCAGCGCGGCGCTGGGCGGCATGCTGGTGCCCGCCGCGTTCTACTTCGTAGTGAACACCAGCGGTCCAGGCGTGTCGGGTTGGGGGATACCGATGGCGACGGACATCGCCTTCGCCCTCGGCATCCTGGCGCTGTTCGGTCGGCGCGTCCCGACGGGGCTGAAGGTGTTCCTGACGGCGCTGGCCATCGCCGACGACCTGGGCGCCGTCCTGGTGATCGCGATCTTCTACAGTGGAACGATCAACCTGATCGCCCTGGGGGTCGCCGGGGTCCTGCTGGCTGCGATCGGCGCGGCGAACCGGGCCGGGGTCACACGGTCGGGCCTGTACATCGTGCTGGCGATCGGCGTCTGGCTGGCGGTGTTCTCCTCCGGGGTCCACGCGACCGTGGCGGGGATCCTGGTCGCCATGCTGGTGCCAGTCAAAGCGAGGATCGATCCGTCGGAATTCCTGGTGCGGGCGCGGTCGCGGCTGGAAGAGCTCGATGCCGCGGAGCTGACTCGTGAGAGCATGCTGCATGACCGGGCCCAGCTGGAGGCGCTCGATGACATGTATCTGGCAGCGGGCAAGATGATACCAGCGGGCGTCGCCCTGGAAGAGGCCCTGCATCCCGTGGTCGTCTTTCTGATCCTGCCGCTGTTCGCGCTGTTCAACGCCGGTGTGACGATCGACGCGGGCGTAGCGACGCTGCCGCCCGCGCCGGTGACTCTGGGCGTGGTCCTCGGCCTCTTCCTCGGCAAGCAGCTGGGAATCTGGCTCTTCAGCTGGATGGCCATCAAGAGCGGTTGGGCCCGCATGCCCGAGGGGGTGACCTGGCCGATGATCTATGGGGCCGGGCTGCTGGCGGGTGTCGGGTTCACGATGTCGCTGTTCGTGAGCGACCTGGCATTCGACGCGGCCGAGCTTCTGAACGAAGCGAAGATCGGGATCCTGGCCGGCTCGTTGCTCTCCGGCGCGGCCGGCTACCTGACCCTGAGCCGCGTGCTGCGGGAACGCCGGGCAGGATAGACCGGGTAAGCCAGGAAACGGACCGGCCGGGACCGACGCCAACAGGCAGCCGTTTCCAGCCCCCTTCGGGTGCACCACTCGGTCTGGCATATTGATGCGTGATCGATCATTATTCCGTGTAACGCGGCCCTGAAGGCCGCATGAGATTCGTGCGAGCTCGGCCCCCGACATGACGCGACGCGACAACCTGGCAGACGCTCAGTCCGCTCCAAGCGCCGACAGCGTGCGGCGCGCCGAGCGGCATCTCCCATCAGGCAGCGACTTCATATCCGCCGTGCTGGACACGGTGGGCGCCCTCATCGTCGTGCTGGACCGTGAAGGCCGCATCGTGCTGTTCAACCAGGCCTGCGCGAAGGCGACCGGCTACACCTACGCCGAGATGGAAGGCCAGCCGTTCTGGGAAGTTCTCCTGTTGCCGGACGAGGTACCGGCGGTGAAGAGCGTCTTTGCCGAGCTGGCGGCGGGCAATTTCCCCAACAAGCACGTGAACCATTGGTTGACCCGGGAGGGCGAGGCGCGCCTCATCTCCTGGTCCAACACGGCGCTCGTCGGTCGGAACCGCGAAGTCGAGTTCGTGATCGGGACCGGCATCGACATCACCGAGCACGCGTCCCTCGAGCGGCAGCTACAGCAGGCTCAGAAGATGGAGGCGGTCGGCCGACTCGCCGGCGGCGTCGCCCACGACTTCGGGAGCGTGCTGACCGCGATCAACGGTTATGTGGAGCGGGCCAGTCGGCGGTTGGATGAAGACGATCCGGCCCGTTCCGATCTGCAGGGGGTGCTGCGGGCGTGCGATCGCGGTTCCGATCTGATCCGGCGGCTGCTCGTCTTCAGTCGACGGCGCGAGGGGAAACCGGAAGCTCTCGATCTGGACGCTCTGGTCGCGGAGACCAGCGGTATGCTTCGCCGGGTCATCGGCGACGATATCCGGCTCGTGATGGATCTGCAGGCCGAGCCGGGACGGGTGATCGCGGATCGCAGCCAGATGGAGCAGGTGCTGCTGAACCTGGCGGTCAACAGCCGGGAGGCGATGCCGGAGGGCGGCGAGCTGCGCATCCGGACGAGGGAGGTGACGCTCGACGATTCGCAGGCGCGGATTCACGGCAACGTCGAGCCGGGCGACTATGTGATGTTGCAGATCACCGATACCGGCACGGGGATGGACGCAGAAACGCTGAGCCACGTGTTCGAGCCGTTCTTCACCACCAAGGAGGACGGGACGGGTCTCGGCCTATCGACGGTCTACGGGATCGTCAAAGGGTTCGGCGGTCACATCCTGGTGGAGAGCGAGGAAGAGCGGGGCACTGACTTCCAGGTCTATCTGCCGGCTACGAGCTGACCTCCACACACCTAGCAACAGCTGGAAGAGAGGACGTGACCCCGTTCCAGGTCGGTCAACGGGGCGGGATAGTTGCCGGTGAAGCAGGCGTCGCAGAACGGGCCGTACTCCTTGACCGAATCGATCAGGCCCTCCATCGACAGATAGCCGATCGAGTCGACACCCAGGTAGTCACGGATCTCCTCCACACTGCGCTCCGACGCCAGTAGCTCCTCCTTCGTCGGCATATCGATCCCGTAGAAGCAGGGGAAGCGAATCGGCGGCGATGAGATCCGGAAATGGATCTCCTTGGCCCCGGCCTCGCGGATCATCGAGACGAGCCCGCGGCTGGTCGTGCCCCGGACCAGCGAGTCGTCGACCATGACCAGGCGTTTCCCGTCGATGATCTCCCGGACCGGGTTGTACTTCACCCTGACCTTGAAGTCGCGGTCGGTCTGCAATGGCTGGATGAAGGTGCGGCCGATGTAGTGGTTGCGGATGAGCGCCAGCTCCAGCGGCAGGCCGGACGCCTCGGCGTAGCCGAGCGCGGCGGAGTTGGACGAGTCCGGAACGGAGAAGACGGCATCGGCGTCGGCAGGATGCTCCCGGGCCAGCTGGCGGCCGAAGGCTCGGCGGGCGGCGTCGACGGAGCAGCCCCAGATGTTCGAGTCGGGCCGGGCGAAGTAGATGAGCTCGAAGACGCAGGCGGCCGGCACCGTCGGCGTGAGACGCGGCAGCGACTCGATCTTGCCATCCTTGATCTTCAGAACTTCACCGGGCTCGATGTCGCGGATGTATTCGGCTTCGATCAGGTCCAGCGCACACGTCTCCGAGGCGACGAAGATCGCCGAGTCGCGGCGACCGAGGACCAGGGGACGGAACCCGCGAGGGTCTCGCGCGGCGTAGATCGTATCGTTCAGGAGGATCGCGAGAGAGAACGCACCTTCCACCTGGTTGAGCGCTTCGCTGACCTGTTCGTCCGGCTCCGAGAGCTGGGAGCGGGCGATCAGGTGTACGATGACTTCCGAGTCCATGGTGGACTGGAAAATCGCGCCTTCCGCCACCAGCCGGTTCCGCAGCTCGACCGCGTTGGTCAGGTTGCCGTTGTGAGCCAGCGCCAGGGTGCCGTCACGGTAGCGAACCAGTGCCGGTTGCGCGTTGGCCAGCTCTGACTCGCCGGCGGTGGAGTAGCGGGCATGGCCGATGGCCACGTGGCCCGGCAATCCGGCGATGTGCTCGGCCTGGATCGCCTCGGCCACCAACCCCATCCCCTTGTGGATGCGGGCGTTGCCCCCATTGTCGACGCTCACGATGCCGGCGGATTCCTGCCCCCGATGCTGCAGAGCGTACAGCCCCAGGAAGGCGAGCTCGGCGGCCGCCTCGTCGCCGGAGACGGCGAACACACCGCACTCCTCCCGCAACGACTTTTCGGCTACCGGGAGCCGTCGCGAAACAAGTTTCCGCCCGTGGCGCCTGACATCCTCGGAACCCATCGACACTCCGGTTCGGGTTGGAAGATGCTGCGTAAACGTGAATGATAACAGAGACGCGACTCGAGTTCCAGACGGAGGGGTCGCCGGCGGCCCCGAGCCGGGGTTCGGGGCCGGTCGGCAGGAAGAGGGAGGCGTGGGGTCGTCGACCGTTTCGGGAGGGTCGGTTCAGCCGCCGTTGCCCGAGGTATCTGCCCCGGCCGCGCCGCCGCCTTCCATCATACGGTCGACGCAACGCGTGCCCGCTGCCTGGACGCGTGCGTCTTGGGAGAGGGCGCTGGGATCGGTGCGCAGCGCCTCGGTGATCGCCTCGATCGTCTCTTCCTCGACCCCCGCCATCTGGCTCTCGGCGGCTGTGCACTCGCACAGCGGTTGGGCATCACGGCCCTGGATCATGCCGCTCTCGCGGAAGACCTCGATGCAGACCGGCAGGAAGTCCTCGAACGCCTCGAGCAGCTCCACCGACATCGGCTCCTCGGCTTCAACGGTAGGCTGGCCCATCGCTTCCTCGGCCTCGGCGGTGGGCTCTTCCATCGCCTCCGGCTGGGTTTCCGGCTGCGGGCGCGGCTCCTCCTCTGGACTCGGGGCCGGCGCGGGCCGAACTTCGACCGACTCGACGTCACCCGGCAGGTCCAGCCGGGTACCGCCGGGCGTCGGTCGGGGCTCAGTTCCCATCGGCGAAGAGCTCTCGCCGGCGTAAGCCCGTCGCGAGGATCGGAGCACGGCGTCCACCACCTGGCCGTCCATGAAAAAGACAATGTCCGCGGTGCCGTACTCTCGCTCGACCCCGTTCTGGTAGAAATAGAACGTGTGGTTGTCGAAGTTTCGGACCCCGGCGGGCTCGCCGAAGACAGACTTCACCTCGTCGAAGGTCATTCCGGGGCGGATCGTCCGTACCTCCTGTGCCGTCCCCGTGCTTGCCGCCAGCCAGATGGCCGCGCCCGCGAGAAGCCAGCGCGCCGTTCTCGTACCCATGTTCCCCTCCTTGTCGCGGCGTTGGCGCTCCGGTCCGAGGGATCGCCGCGTCGCTCTCCCCCGTCACAAATATAACAAATTCGAGCCTACGCGAGGCTCTCGACGCTCGTCGCTGAACTGCGGGGGAGTGGGTTATCCGTCGTCCTTCTCGCCGGAGGAGCGGGTCGAACGCCGGGCGCCCGCATCCCAGTGAGGCCGTATGTCTTCGTACTCCAGATCACGGGTATCTGTTTCCTCGGCCTCGAATTCTTCCTCCAGCGGATCCTTGTCCGGCAGCCGGTCCAGCAGCCCCAGCACGGCAGCACGAACGACACCGACGGTTACGTAGGTCAGTCCGACAGGGAAGACGACCAGTTGGGGGTTCCAGACTAGCAGCACGATGGCGAGGACAACGATGCCGATCGCGACGCGTCCTCTGGTATTGCGCAGGCTGAGTCGGGGGATTGCCGGATAGATTACGTGGCTCAGCATCAGCCCGGCCAGGACAATCATAAAGCCGCCGATCAATCTCGTCCATGGCCAGTCGACCAGGTAGGTCGAGAAGAAAGCGGTCTGGCTGAACGGGTAGAATGCGGCGATGGTGATGCCGGCGACGGGCGAGGGGAGGCCGTGAAAGTGGAGGTGGGCTCGACCGCCCTGCTCGATGTTGAAGCGAGCGAGGCGAACGGCGACGGCGGCGGCGTAGATGTAGGCGAGGGTCCAGCTCCAATCGCCGGCCTGGAGCTGGAGGGTATAGATGAAGACCGCCGGCGCGATGCCGAAGCTGACCAGGTCGACCAGCGAGTCGAGTTCGACCCCGAAAAGGGAACCGGTCTTGGCCAGGCGGGCGACGCGGCCGTCGAGCCCGTCGGCGACGCCAGCGGCGAAGATGAGCCATGCGGCGGTGGAGAAGTCGCCGTTGACCGATGCGACCATGGCCCAGAACCCGAAGAAGAGATTGCCGAGTGTGAAGGCGTTGGGCAGGATGACGATGGCCCGACGCCTGCCGCTTCGCTCTCTGTCTGTTCTTATCATGCTTCGCTTCCCCTCGAGTCGGGCAGGCGGGCCAGGATCGTGATGCCGCCGACGGCGCGCTGGCCGGCCTTGACCTCCAGCTCCACGTCTGTCGGCATGTAAACGTCGACGCGCGAGCCGAATCGGATCAGTCCCATCCGCTCGCCCTGTTCGACCTCATCGCCGATCTCGGCGTAATTGACGATGCGCTTGGCGGCCAGGCCGGCGATCTGGTTGACAAGCAGCGGGCCGCCTTTGAAGTAGATGCCCGTAGATGATCGCTCGTTCGAGTGGCTGGCCGAGCTGCGCCAAGCCGGCTCGTAGCCGCCGGCGTTGTACGACCGATGTTGAACCGAGCCGGTCACCGGGTAACGATTGATGTGTACGTCGAACAGCGACAGAAATATCGAGACGCGAACCGTGTCGCCGTTGACGTAGGACGTCTCGGTGACGGGCACGATCTCCACGATCCGACCGTCCGCCGGTGCCACGATCAGGTCTGGCCCCCGGGGTCCCGACCGCTGCGGGTCACGGAAAAAGGCGAGCACGCCCAGAGCCAGAATCGAGAGTGCGGCGGCGAAGCCCCACAGGATGGGTCCACCGAACATCGCCGCCGCGTCCAGCAGGACGATGGCGGGGATCGCCGTACTCAGAATGAAAGGCCAGCCCTCCCTGGCCAACGGGATTCTCATACCCCGGCCTATTTCGGCACGGGCAGGGGATGCCCCGTGATCAGCTCGTAGGCCTTCAGGTACCGTTTCGACGTGCTCTCCACGACCTCGCGTGGCAGGTCGGGAGGCGGCGGCTCCTTGTTCCACTCGCCTTTGGCGACGAGCAGGTCCAGATAGTCGCGCACCGGCTGCTTGTCGAACGACTGCTGGCTCTGTCCTGGCGTGTAGCTCTCGACCAGCCAGAAGCGTGACGAGTCGGGGGTCAACACCTCGTCGATCAGCAGGATCTCGCCGTCAGCACTGACGCCGAACTCGAACTTGGTGTCTGCCAGGATGACGCCGCCGTCGTGCGCGATATCGCGGGCCCGCGCGTAGAGCGCGAGGCTGATATCCCGCAATGTGGTGGCCACCGCCACGCCCACCATCCTGCAGACGTCTTCGAACGTGATGTTCTCGTCGTGGCCCTCGGTCGCCTTGGTCGCCGGCGAGAAGATGGGTGGCTCGAGCTTCTGGGCCTCGATCAGACCTTCGGGCAGCTTTTCGCCGGCCAGCGTGCCGTTGTCCTGGTACTCGCGCCAGGCCGAGCCGGTGATGTAGCCGCGGACCACGCATTCGACCGGGAACGGGTCGGTCCGACGTACCAGCATCGAGCGGCCCTCCCATCGATCTCGTGTCTTGGCCAGCTTGGGCTCGCGCTCGATGATCTCGTCCGCGTCGGCGCTGATGAGATGGTTGACGACTATGTCGTCCATGTGTTCGAACCACCATCTCGACAGTTGGGTCAGGACACGACCCTTGTGCGGTATCGGCTCGTTGAGCACGACATCGAAGGCGCTGATCCGGTCGCTGGCGACCAACAACAGGTCCTCGCCCAGCTCGTAGACCTCGCGGACCTTGCCCTTGCAGAACAGGGGCAGGTCGACGTTCACATTGCGCAGCGTTAAGCTCATCGGATTGTGTACCCGCTCGTCTTGGTCGTTATCTGTTCCCTCGCTAATTCCTACACCTTGAGCCCCGGGGGCGTCTCGTCGATCTCGGCCTCGTGGCGCGCCAGGATCGGGTCCACCCGCTCGGCCAGAAATCGGTCTACCTGCTCGGGTGCACGCCCCACCATCGCCTCGGGGCTGATGATCTTCTCGATCTCTCCACGCTCGATCCCGATCTCCGAATCCTCCGCCAGTCGGTCGACCAGGTCGTTGGGCTGGCCCTCCCGCACTCGCTCCGCGGCGGCGATCGCGTGGCGGCGGATGCGCTCGTGAAGCTCCTGCCGGTCTCCGGACCTGGCCGAAGCGTACAGCAGGAACGGCTCGGCGGCCAGGTACGGAAGCTGTTCGGCCAGTCGGCGCGCACAGACATCGGGGTAGACCTCCAGCCCGGAGGCCACGTTGTGGGCGAGCAGGAGGATCGAATCGGCCGCCAGGTATGCCTCGGGCACCGCGATCCGTTTGTTGGCGGAGTCGTCCAGCGTCCGCTCCAGCCACTGTACCGCCGCCGTGAAGGCGGGATTCTGGGTCAGCGTGATCACGTGACGGGCCAGGGCTCCGATGCGCTCGCAGCGCATAGGGTTGCGCTTGTGAGGCATGGCGCTGGACCCGACCTGCGCTTCCCCGAACGGCTCGGCCAGCTCGCCGAAATTTTGGAGCAGCCGGACGTCGTTGGCCAGCTTCGACAGCGACTGGGCGACCTCGGACAGCGTGCCGATCAGCGAGGCGTCGACTTTGCGGGGATAAGTTTGGGCCGACACGTCGTACAGCCGATCGAATCCCATCTTCTCGGCCACTTGCGCGTTCAGTCGGTCGACCTTCGCCCCATCTCCTTGGAACAGGGTCAGGAAAGAGGCCTCGGTGCCGGTGGCGCCGCGGGCGCCGCGGAAGCGAAGGTTGGCGAGGCGCGACTCGAGGGACTCGAGGTCGAGCAGCAGGTCCTGGATCCAGAGGGCCATGCGCTTGCCAATCGTCGTCGGCTGGGCCGGCTGCAGGTGGGTATAGCCGACGCAGGCCACGTCGCGGTTCTGGGCGGCCCGGTCGCGCAGGGCGGCGATCAGGCCGAGGATTCGGCGGCGTATCAGGCGGAGCGCTTCGCGGTGCTGGATGAGGTCGGCGTTGTCCATCACGAAGGCGGATGTGGCGCCCAGGTGGATCACGCCCCGGGCTTCGGGAGCGACCTCGCCGAAGTGGCGGATGTGGGCCATCACCTCGTGGCGGAGCTCGGCCTCGATCTCGGCGATGCGGTCCAGGTCGATGTCGTCGAGGTGGTTTCGCATCGCTTTGATGGCCGAATCGCTGATCTGGAGGCCCAGCTCTCGCTCCGCCTCCGCCAGTGCGAGCCAGAGCTCGCGCCAGATCCGTGCCCGACGCCGCGGCCCGAAGATCTCGCTCATTTCGGGCGAAGCGTACCGGGTGATGAGTGGGTTCTGGTATCCGTCGCCGGTCACGGTATCATTCCTCTACGATGCGGAAAGTGGTGCTCCAGATCGCGCCATTGCGTTCGTAGTAGAGCCGGAGGGCACCGCGTCCGGCCAGGTAATCCAGCATTTCCGCCACCTCGTCGGCGCTCGCCACGCGTCTCTGATTGAGGCCCAGGATCAGGTCACCGCGTCGCAGCCCGGTCACTCGCGCCACCTCGTCGCTCACGTTCACGATCAGCGCACCCTCCCGGCTGCTCAGGTCGCGCTCGGCCCGGATCGCGGGGGTAAGCGAGATGAGTTCGAGCCCTTCCAGGACCTCGATCCGGTCGGCCCGGACCGAGGGCAGATCCTCGACTTCCAGAACGACCCGTCGCTCGGCACCGGCCTCGTCGCGTACCGTGACGGTCAAGCTCTGTCCCGGGACGACGTTGAACATCTCGGCTTCCCAATCGAGAGGCGATTTGACGCGGCGATCCTGAACGGCCACCAGCTCGAGCCCCGGCGTCAGGTCCGCCCGCTGGGCCGGAGATCCTGGCGCGACCCGAACGATTCGGGCACCGCGCCGACGTACGGTACGGTCGCTTTCGGCAGGTCCGACGTCGAGACCGACCCAGGGTCGCCGGACCTGACCGTTCTCCCGGAGCTGCTGCGCGATCAGCAGCGCCCGGTTGATCGGTATGGCGAAGCCGAGCCCCTGCGAGCCCCCGGTCCGGGAGAAGATGGTCGAGTTGACGCCGATGACCCGGCCCTCGCCGTTGACCAGCGGACCGCCCGAGTTACCCGGATTGATCGAGGCGTCGGTCTGGATCATGTCGGCGTAGATCGTGCGGCCTTCCTCCCGGGAGCCGGAGAAAGCGGAGGAGAGAATGTGGCGGCCGGTGCCCGAGATCACGCCCACGGTGACGGTCGGCTCGACGTTGGAGAGCAGATAGCCGAACGGGTTGCCGATCGCGATGGCCGGCTCGCCGATCACCAGGCCGTCCGAGTCGCCGAACTCGGGAACGGGGATTTCCGCCTCGACTTTGAGAAGAGCGAGGTCCGACAGCGGATCGGAGCCCAGCAGCTCGGCCGGGTGCTCGTTGCCGTCCAGAGCGACCACCACGATCTCGGTGGCACCGTCGACGACGTGGGCGTTGGTCAGCACGTAACCACCCGGGGCCAGGGCGAGACCGGAGCCCAGGCCCGCCACCTCTCGCTCGTAGCCGAAGGGGACGAACCATTCCTCCCACAGGGACCGCGGGCCGATCCGCTGCCGCCGGATGACGTTGACGCTAACCACCGATGGCGTTACGGCCCGAGCGGCCTCCACGATCGGTGTGCGCCGGGCCGGCCCGAGGGGGACCTCCCTCTGCGGTGCCGGCCGCTGCGCCGTGGGGCCGGCCTGCAGGGCGGTAGCCTCGCCACCCGTGGGCTTATCGCCCGCACCATCCCGCGAGGACCCCGGACGCAGGAAAGCGAACGCCGTGAACCCCGCTATCGCTACCGCGACGAGCAAGCCAGCCGGGCGCAACGCCCATGCCCGGCCACGATCGCGCTTGATGATCTTCGCCTCCGCTTAAGCCTCGGCCGACTCGCGTGTGGGGATCTCGATGTCGGCTTTCCGGGCATCTTCGATGAACCTCTCCAGTCCCCGGTCGGTGAGCGGATGGTTTACCAGCTTCCACAGCACCTCCGGCGGCACCGTGACGATGTCCGCGCCCAGCAGGGCCGCCTCCACCACGTGGAGAGGATGCCGAATCGAAGCGGCCAGGATCTCGGTCTCGAAGCCGTAGTTGTCGTAGATCTCCCGGATCTGAGAGATAATGCCCATCCCCTCGTGCGAGATGTCATCGATGCGCCCGATAAACGGCGAGACGAATCTCGCACCCGCCTTGGCCGCCAGAAGCGCCTGCGATGGCGAGAAACAGAGCGTCACGTTCACTCCGATGCCCTCGCCCCGCAGCTGCCGACACGCCACCAGGCCGTCCTCGGTTAGCGGGACCTTCACCACGACGTTTTCGGCGATGCTCGCCAGCTCGCGACCCTGGGCGACCATCCCGTCGGTGTCGGTCGCCAGAACCTCGAGGCTGACCGGCCCGTCCACCGCGTCGGCGATCTCCTTCAGGCAGTCGGCCAGACTACGATCACCCAGGACTTTCGAAAGCAGCGATGGGTTGGTCGTGATGCCGTCGATCAACCCGGCTTTCGCGGCGCGGCGTATCTCCTTCAGATCGGCTGTGTCAACGAATATCTTCATGTAGATTTCCCCTTTCGGTCGTCTTTTTTGGCCTGGTCTCAGTCTTTACTATAGTCCACACGCGTTAAAAACAAACCCTTCGCCGGAGCCGGCGGCGATACCACCGGCCCCTCCACACCCTTCAGCAGTCGGGCCATGTCATCCACCGGCCGTGCACCGAGCCCGATATCCACCAATGTACCGACCAGGTAGCGGACCATCCGGTGCAGGTAACGATTGGCCGTGATCTGAAATACCCTGACCCCGGGGGCGTCCGGCGAATCGAGCCATTCTACTTCAGAAACGTCACAGCGCGAGCCGCGTTCCGGCTGGCCCGATTTGGCGAAGGCGCTGAAATCGTGGCTGCCCGGTATGATCAGGCTCGCCGCTTGCAGCCGGTCCTCGTCGGGCCGCTGTCCCAGAGGCCAGCACCAGGGGGCGATGAACGGCGAGCGGGTTTCCGGAGTGACGCCGAGCCGGTAAGCGTAGGTACGGGAAACCGCATCGTACCTGGGGTGAAACGCCTCGGGGACCCGTTCGACGGAGGCGACCCACAGATCGGGGGGTGTCAGGGCGTTCAACGCGTCGAGCAACTCTTCCGGTTCGAAACGGCTTGGCATCAGGGTGCTGGCCACCTGCCCCGACGCGTGCACCCCCTGATCGGTGCGACCGGCGGCGGTGATCATCGGCGGCCGGCCGCCGCAAAGACGGCCCAATAACGCCGAAAGCTCACCCTGCACGGTGCGCCGGTTCGGCTGGATTTGCCAGCCGTGGAAATCCCGGCCGTCGTAGTGCAGGACGAGCTTCGCTCGCCAGGACTGACCAGAGTGCTTGGGCCGCGCCACGCGGCGAACTTACCGGACCCCAGAGGCGGGGTCAACGATGTCGGCGGTCGATCGGGAAGCTGTCCGGCCGCCGGAAACCGCCGCCCCCCGGCCCCCCTCGGCCCGTTGCCGATGGCCGAGAGGACCGAACGTCAGTACCTGCGAAGCACGCCGACCACGACGCCCCTCACCTGTACATCGCCCTCGTCGTAGATCTGGGGGCCGTGGCTCTGGTTGGCCGGCTGGAGACGGATCCGTCCTCGGTCCTCGCGGAAATAGCGCTTTACCGTCGCCGATTCACCTTGGACGAGCGCGATCACCATCTCCCCGTTGTCCGCCGTGTCCCGTCCGTCCACCACCACCAAGTCGCCATCTCGGATCTGGTCCTCGATCATCGAGTCACCCCGGACCCGAAGGACATAGTGTGGGCCTCGACCCCGCAACATGTCCTCGGGGACCGCCACCGTTTCGTCGTCCTCGATCGCCTCGATCGGCGCGCCCGCCGCGACCCGACCGAGCAAGGGCAGGCTCGACGCCGTCGTCCGCAGCCGGGCCGGCTCCAGCGGCTCCACCGAGCGGCTCTCGTTGTAGTGGCGCCGGATGTACCCCTTTCGCTCCAGGTTCGACAGGTGCTCGTGCACCGTGGCCAGCGACCGATAGCCGAAGAATTCCGCGATCTCCTCGAAACTGGGCGAGTAGCCGGAGGTCTGGATGAAGCTTTCGATGAAATCGAGAATTTCTCGCTGACGTCGGGTCAGTGCCATGGCAACTCTCCTGGTGGCTCTCACGGCGGCCGCGTCGCGGCGTGCCGGGCTGGGGTCAGCTCGGGATCCCTGATGTGGCGGCGGAGGACCGAACAGGAACCGAAGCAATGATACCCGAAAAGGGCCCGAAACGCAACCCCGGCCCGGCTATCCGTAAGCGGGTGACGAATTTGGAAAAAAGGCACTATATTACGTCCGTGGGTCGCAGTCCGGGCCCGTTCCCCTGCCTGGCCCTGTACCTCTGAGCGCCCGAGCTTGGCGCATCACAGTGTATCTTGTCTCTAACGGTTCCCGAGCACTCGGCGCTCGTCACTCTGCCTGCGCCTCCCCCTCATCGGTGCCGCACATCGGCGCGGTTCTGGGGTAGGAGTTGGGGCGGCGCGGAGCGTCGTCGGCGGCCCGAGCGGTCGCGGGCATAGGAGCAGTACGGCAGCGTTCTGAAGGGGTGTGGTGATGGACGACGAAATCCTGAGCGGATTTCCTGATTTCGGATCGGAGGTCGAGGCGGGATCGGCGCCCCCGGAGAGCGTCCCGGAGCCCGTGCCGGAAAGCCTCGAGATCGACGCCGACCTCGAGTCCGACATTCATGCCTTCTTCACCGCCTTCGTCAAAACGATACGGGCCGCACAGCTTTACGTGCAGGGCAACCCGCTGCTCCACCAGTTCGTTCACGATCTGCGGAGCCGGTTGGAGCGGATCTGGGACCGGGCCCCGAGTCTCACCGTCACGATCCACGAGAGCGAGATCCGCTGGCAGAAGCAGCCGGTTTACAAGGAGAAATTGGGCGGCCAGGACAACATCGCCTTCCAGCTGTATCGCGACGGCATTCGCCGCCTGGAGCTGCTGCCGGGTGCCGAGGAGGACGAGCTACGGGAGTTCATCGACGTGCTGCGGCTGGCCAAGACGCTGAAGGAGGACGAAGACGACCTGCTGACGCTGATGTGGAACTGCGACTTCCAGCACATCCGGTACGAGTACGTGGACGTGCTGGGCGACGAGCCGCCGGTGCCGACGCCCAACTTGGAGGAGGACGCCGGCACCGAGATGCCGATGCTGCCGGAGCTCGAGCTGTCGCCGGAGCTGCAGACGCCGACGCTGCGCGAGGACTTCGAGCCCTCCCTCTACTTCCTCGACGAGACCGACGTCGCCCACCTGCAGCAGGAGCTGCAACGGGAGTGGGACCGTCCGGTCAAGCGAGACGTGATGGTGGCGATCCTCGACCAGTACGAGATGGGGGACGAGGAGCGGCGCACCGAGATCCTGGACATCCTGCGGCAGATGCTGCCGCGGGTGCTGGCGGAGGGGAGCTTTGGGGACGCGGCGTTCATAGTGAAAGAGCTGCACGCGATCGCCGAGAAGATGGACACCGAGCACGTGAGCGAGCAGGTCGATGAGATCGTCGGCGAGCTGAGCGAGCCCATCGTCCTCGAGCAGCTGGTCCGGACCCTGGAGGACGGGTCGGTCGATCCGAACAGCGATGACCTTTCCACTCTGCTCGGCGCGCTCAAGCCCGCCGCCATCGCCTCGCTGATGCAGATGATTCCCTCGGTCGGCCGCCGCGAGGCCCGCGATCAGCTGCTGGCCACCCTGGACCGGCTGGCGTCGATGAACCCCGGCATGATGGCCGATATGATCAAGTCGGAGGATCCGCGCGTCGCCGCTGAGGCGGCGAAGATCGCCGGTCGGCTCAAGATGGGCGGCACGGTGGAAGCGATCGCCAGCCTGCTGGAGCGCGAAGAGCCCGAGGTCCGTCTGGCCGGCGTGCAGGCGCTGGTGCAGATGCGGACGTCGATGATCGGCAACCCGCTGCTGGGAGCGCTGGAGGACCAGCAGCGCGAGGTGCGGGTGGCGGCGGCGCAAGGGCTGGCCGCGTTGCGCTTCAGTCCGGCAGCCCAGAAGCTGGAAGGGTACATCAAGAGCAAGGACCTGCAGAAGCGCGATCTCACCGAGCAGCGCGCGTTCTTCGAGGCCTACGCCCGAGCAGCGGGCCAGAAGGCGGTCAAGCTGCTGGCGAAATTCTTGAACGGGCGCCGCTTCCTCTGGATGAAGTATCCGAGCTCGATACGCGCCTGCGCGGCCCGGGCGCTGGGCTTGATCGGCGGCGATGCGGCGCTGGCGGAGCTCAACCTGGCCGAGACGGACAGGGATCCGCTGGTGTTGAGCGCCGTGCACAAGGCCGGTATGCCCGAGGAGGAAGAAGAGGAGACGGAGAAGGTCGATGCGGGTACATGAAGATCAACTGATCAGGGACACGAGCGCGCAGCTGAGCGCCGAGGGCCGCAAGGTCCTGGCGGCTCTGTACGCCACGATGCGCTCCCTGCGACTCTACCCGCTGGAGAACCAGGTCGTGCAGAGAGCCCTTGCCGAAGTGGACGCCACCACGCGAGTGACGTTGAACCGCGAGGGTCGCCTGCAGCTGCGTATGGCCGGCGATTTCATCTTCTTCAACGATGTGCGGGTCCGTCTCGACCTGGGGAACTACGCGAGCTTCGTCTTCGTCCGCAAGGCGTTGGAGGAGCACGGGATCGGCGACATCGAGGCGAAGCCGCAGGTCGACATCCGCGAATGGACATCTTTCCTTTCTCTGATCGTCACCGAGCCGGAGGACGGCGAGAACATCCTGGATGCGTTCCAGCAGCGGATGCAGCAGGCGGGGATCGAGAACATCAAGGTCGGGCCGGCGGCGGCGCTGGTGGAGGCCCTGAGCCTGAGCGAAGAGGCGAAAGAGGCGGCGCGCCGAACCTACGCCCGTTCGGTCTCGGTGGTGAAGGACGTGATGACCAGCGTGCGGCTGGGCAAGGCGTGGAGCGGCCGGCGCGTGAAACGGGTGGTCCTGGGGATCGTCGACCAGGTGCTGCACGACGAGGCCGCGATGCTGGGCATGACGACGCTCCGCGACTACGACGAGTACACCTTCACCCACTCGGTGAACGTCTGCATCCTGTCGGTGGCGCTGGGCCAGAAGCTGGGGTTCAGCAAGCTGCAGCTGTTCGATCTCGGGCTCGGCGCGCTGTTCCACGACGTGGGCAAGTCCCGGGTGCCGCTCTCGGTCCTCAACAAGGACGGCCGTCTCGACAAGGAAGAATGGCGGATCATGAGCCAGCACCCGGAGTTCGGCCTCGTGCTGCTGTTCGACCTGCATGGCTTCGAGGAGCCGCCGTACCGCGCTATGCTCACCGCCTACGAGCATCACATGCGGACGGACTTCACCGGCTACCCGCAGGTGATTCGCGATCGCTGGTTCGGGTTCTTCTCGCGGATCGTGGCGGTGGCCGACGCGTTCGACGCGGCCACGTCGAAGCGGAGCTACCAGTACATCCCGTTCCCACCCGACGAGGTGCTGCGGGAGATGCGGGACAACCCGGCCCGCGGTTTCGACGCCACCGTGGTCAAGGCGTTCGTCAACATGATGGGCATCTACCCGGTCGGCACGGTCTGCATCCTCGATAGCGGCGAGCTGGCGGTGGTCGTGGCCCCCAGCCCGAACCCGGAAGAGCTGCACCGCCCGCTGGTTCGAATCGTCTCCGACGCCAGCGGCCGCCGGCTCGGCGAGCCGCCGCTGGTCGACCTTTCGGAAGCCGATCCGGCCACCGGCCGACCGACGCGGACCATCGTCAAGACCACCGATCCCGACAAGTACAACATCACGATCTCTGATTTCGTAGCATAGCGGAGGAAAACTTCCCCTGCGCGGTGGCCGGTCTTGCCTGGCGTGGCCCTCCAGGCAAGAATGCGGGTATAAATCGCGCAATCCAAAGATCGTTCGATCTCGATCAAGGACCTCGAGCGGGGAGCGAGGACACGGACTTTTCGTGGTGAGATCCCACAGAGCACGAGAATCGGTACTTACCGGCGTGCTGGCCGCGTCGGTGACGGCTCTCCTCCTGCTCGCGCCGGGCTGGCTTCCGAGCGGCCGTGAGGCCGGGGCGCAGCGGCCGACGCGGATGACCGTCGAGCTGAGCCAGGCCCTGGACCGCGCCGCTGCGGGCGAGCGGATCCCCGTGGTGGTGGAGGTGCCGCCCCGGGCGGTAGCGAGCCCGCTGGCGCTGGAGCGCCGGCAGCGGGCGGCGGAGTACGCGGGGAACCTGGCGGCGACCTATACGTCCGCCGTGAGCCGTCTGCGTGCCGAGCTGCCGCTGGACCTCTCCGTGGCGCTTCAAGCCGGCGATGTCATCTGGATCGGTGCGGCCGTGACGGCGATGCTCACGGCGGAGCAGATTCGTGCGTTGGAAGCGCGGCCGGAGGTACGACGTCTCTACTACGACGGTCTGGTGGAGGTCGAGCTGGCGGCGCCGGCGGTCGATCCGCCTCTGGTCTGGGCGCCCGGCCTCCAGCCGCAGGGGGCCGCTGGCGGCCTGCCGTGGGGGTTGGAAGCGATCGGGGCGCCGCCGGCGTGGGCGGCGGGTGCGACCGGTACCGGCGCGGTAGTGGCGACGGTCGATAGCGGTGTGGACGGCGAGCACCCGCTGCTCAGGCGCCGCTGGCTCGGCCACATCGTGCCGCCGGAGCAGGCGTGGTTCGATCCGTGGGGTCTGTCCGCCGTTCCCGTCGACGATGACGGACTGGGCGGCGTGGGTCACGGGACGATCGTCATGTACACGGCCGTGGGTGCGATGGAGCCGGGCGACACGCTGCTGTCGCTGCAGGGCACCAGGGTGATACAGGATGAGCTGGAGGCGGTGGCCGGAGTGGCGCCGGACGCGGAGTGGGTGGCGGCGAACGCGTTCGAGGGGTTCGGGGTCGGCCAGTACACCCGGCTGTCGGTCTTGCTGCAATCGATGCAATGGGTTGTCGATCCCGACGGCGACCCGGCGACCGTGACCGACGTTCCCGATGTGCTGAACAACTCGTGGGGTTTCCGCACGGACGGCTGCAGCTCGATCTTCGACCGAGCGATCGACGCCCTCGAGCTGGCCGGGGTTCCCGTCGTCTTTTCCGCGGGCAACCGCTCGGCGGGGTTCGACACGGTGGCGGCGCCGGGGAGCCGGGCCGACCTGCTTCTGAACGCTTTCGCCGTGGGAGCGGTGGAGCGGAGCAACGGGGATTTCGTCGTGTCGGATCGCAGTCTGGGCGGACCGTCGCCCTGCGCGCCGGGCGCGGTCAAACCGGAGGTCGCGGCGCCGGGCGAGGTGACGCTGCTGCGGGGAACGGGTGAGCGCACCGTGCAGGTCCGTGGGCTGAGCGGCGCCTTCACCTCGTGGGCCGCGCCACACGCGGCGGGTGCCTTGGCCGTGTTGGCCGGCCTCGACCCGAGGGCCAGCGCGAACGATTTGAAGGACGCCCTGTTCTCGACGGCCGAGGATCTGCCGCCCAGCGGTCTGGACAACCGGAGCGGCGCAGGTCTGATTGATCTGCCCGCCGCGGCGGAGCGGGTCGGCGGCCTGGGCGGCGTGCAGCTGGCGGTGACGGGTGTCTTGGGTGGTGATGATTCGAGGCCTTTCGCCGTGGAGCTGGTCAACCGCGGCACGCTGCCGTTCGGAGGTGGCGCTGCCGAGCTGCGTGCCGGGGGCGTGGTGCTGGGCGTTTCTGTGGCCCCGGCCATCGCCTCCCGGGGCGCCGGGACGGTGGTATTCGCTGACCTGGCACGGCGGCCGGCGGGCGGCGAGCGGCTGCGGCTGAGGCTGGAAGCCGACGGGGGCTACCTTGTTCTCGGGCTGACGTCGAGAGCCGCCGGCGTGACGTCGGTCACGCTCACCGATGGTGGGGTCTCGCTGGCGCTGGACGGTAACGGCCGATTGGGTGGCACGGCCGGCGCGACCGGCTTCGATTTCCTCGGAGTCGACTGGCTTCCAGGCGGCGGTTTTCTGTTCGAGCTGGATGGGCAGGTCTCCGACGCGGTCTACGTGGACGTGCTGCAGCGGCCCGCGCTCAAGCGCAACCCGGTGGGCTCGGACACCGACTGGCGGGCCCGGGTGGACGGGCCGATCAGGATCCGGGCCGAGAACCGCGCCACGCTGGACTTCCTGGACGATCGGGCGCTCGAGCCGTTGGGCGCCTCCGTCACGCAGGAGGCGCGGCTCGTGGCCGTGGGCGACAGCGCGGCGTTCGCGCTGCTGGCCGCGACCGTCGACTTCCCCGGCGGCTCGGCCCTGGCCGGCCTGTTCCTCGACTGGGACTTCGCCGGTCGCGACAGCGTCGGCTGGGACGAGGGGCTGGGGGCGTCGGTCATGACCGCACCCGATTCCTCGGGGCCCTGGATGGCCCTGACCGCCTTAACGGCCCCAGCCACCCATGCGGCGGTCCCGCTGGGCAGCGCCGACTTCGAGTTCTACGAGGCGGGCAGCGGCGTCCTGGCCCGTCTGGAAGGGTTCGAGGATGACGTGAAGGCGCGGATGATGCGCCTGGGCGACGCCCCCTCGTCCACGCCGGCCACCCTCGATTGGGCGCAGCTCGTCACGGCCGGCCCGCTGGCGCCCGGAGGACGGGCCCTCTTCATCGTCGCCGCGGGCCGGTCCCGGCGGGCCCTGCGGACGGCCCTCGACAGCGCCCGGGCCTTCGCGGAAATGACCGTGCCGGAACCGCCCGCGCCGACAGCCGCGGGAGACGGGCTGCAGCTGCAGCCTCCGTATCCAAATCCGTTCGATCCGTTCGCCACCGACGTCGTCTATCTCCCCTTCCTGGTGAACCGCAGCGCCGAAACGGTTCGAGCCACCCTGCGGGTCTACACGATCGCCGGCGCGTTGATCTACGAACAGCGGCGCCAGCTGCGGCCGGACGCCCCGCTGCAGCCGTTCAGCTGGGACGGCCGGCTGGCGGACGGCGTGCGGGCGCCATCCGGCGTCTACGGCTATGTGATCCGGGTCGGTAGCGAGCGCCGATCGGGGAAGTTCGTGCTTCTGAAATAGGGAGCGTCGAGGTTTGACAGGCCCCATCGGGGCCTCTAGCTTGCGGGCTCACGCGGACAGATCCCAAGCGGCACTGGACCTGGCGACACCCCATCCGGAACGGCACCCCATGTCATCGAGCGCGGAGAGGCCCCAGCGACGGCTGACCACCCTCGAGCTCATCGCGATGAAGGAGCGTGGCGAGCGGATCGCCGTGCTCACTGCCTACGATTTCCTGATGGCGGGCCTCGTCGACGATGCGGGGGTCGACTGCGTCCTGGTGGGTGACTCATTGGGACAGGTCGTCGCCGGCGAGGACTCGACCCTGCCGGTCACCCTGGAGCAGATGATCTATCACGCCCGGGCGGTGGGCCGGGCGCTGAAGCGCGCCCTGCTGGTCGTCGACATGCCGTTCCTCACCTACCAGATCTCGGCGGAGGAAGCGATCCGGAACTGCGGGCGCGTGCTGCAGGCGAGCGGCGCCCAGGCGGTGAAGCTGGAGGGCGGCCACGAGGACGTGGCGTCGACGATCCGGCGCGTAGTGGACGCGGGGATCCCGGTGATGGGCCACCTGGGGCTGACGCCGCAATCGGTCCACCGGCTGGGCGGCTATCGTCTGGTCGGTCGGCGCAAGGAAGAGAGCGAGCGGCTGCGGGCCGACGCCCGCCGGCTGGAGGAGGCGGGCTGCTTCAGCATTGTCCTCGAGATGCTGCCCAAGGGCCTGGCCGGTGAGGTGACGCGTGAGGTCAGCGTCCCGACCATCGGGATCGGCGCCGGGCCCGATTGCGACGGCCAGGTCCTCGTCCTCCCCGACATGCTGGGGCTGAACGAGGGTTTCAGCCCCGGCTTTCTGAAGCGCTACGCCGATCTCGCGGCGACGGTGAGGGAGGCGGTCGGCGAATACGTGCGGGAAGTGAAGGACGGGGAGTATCCCGGTCCCGAACACTCGTACGAGTGACGTCAGCCGCTCCTGCCGTGAAGCTGGTTCGAACCATCCCCGAGGTCAGAGCGGAAGTCGGCCGCGCCCGCGGCGACGGGCGGCGTATCGGCCTCGTGCCGACGATGGGCTTTCTCCACGAGGGCCACCTGAGCCTGGTCGATCGATGTCGGGACTCGGCGGACTTCATCGTGATGTCGATCTTCGTGAACCCACTCCAGTTCGGACCCAGCGAGGACCTGGACGAGTATCCCCGGGACCTCGAGCGCGATCTGGCGTTTGCCGAGGAGCGCGGGGTGGACCTGGTCTTCGCACCCGACGATCGCGAGTTGTATCCCACCGAGCCGACCGCGGTCGTGACCCCGAAGCGGCTGGCCGACCGGCTCTGCGGCCTGAGTCGGCCGGGCCACTTCGAGGGCGTCTTGACGGTCGTCGCCAAGCTGCTGGGGATCGTTCAGCCCGACGTGAGCGTGTTCGGCCAGAAGGACTTCCAGCAGGCCGTGCTGATCCGGCGAATGGCCGAGGATCTGAACATCCCGGGAGCGATCGAGGTGGGGCCCACCGTGCGGGAGGCCGACGGCCTCGCCATGAGCTCCCGCAACGCCTACCTGTCGGCGGAGGAGCGGGAACGGGCTTTGAGCCTGTCCCGGGGCCTGGTGGCGGCGGTCCGCGCCTACCGGGAAGGCGAGCGGGATGTGCGGCAGCTGGAGACGCAGATCCGTGAAAGGATGGAAGCGGCGGGCGGCGTCGCTGTGGAGTACGTGTCCATCGTCTCCGCCGACGACCTGGAGCCGCTGAGCCGGGCCACGGACGACGCGGTGGCGGCGGTGGCGGCCCGGGTCGGGTCGACGCGGCTCATCGACAACACCTACCTGGCCCGGCCCGATGCCGGTCTCGCTCGCCTCGCCGAGCCGGATTAAGACGACGAGCGCGAGCACGACGACGAGCAGGAGCAGAAGTGCTCGTACTGTAGATCGTGCTCCTTCTCGTACGGTACTCCTCCGGGTTGAAACCTACCCACCTGCCAGTAGCTTTTATAGGTTAGATCGGTCGAAATCAGCACGGGAATCCTCCTACGGAGGCCGTTTGGCAGGCTAGAAAGATGAGAAGAGAGCTCTGTAAATCGAAGATCCACGGCGCCCGGGTGACCCAGGCGAACCTGTACTACGAGGGCTCGTTGACCCTCGACATGGACCTCGCCGACGCCGCCGACCTGGTCCCGTACGAACGGATCCAGGTCGTCAACATCAACAACGGTGCCCGACTCGAGACCTACGTCCTGCCCGGGGAGCGGGGGTCTGGAGAGGTGGCGCTGAACGGTGCCGCTGCCCGGCTGGGCTCGGAGGGTGACCAGGTCATCCTGATCAGCTACGCGGTATACGAGGAATCCGAGATCGCCGGTCACGAGCCGAGGGTCGTTTTCGTGGACGAGAAGAACCGGATCCTCGATCGCGGCCTGCGAATGTCCGCACCCTGAGGTCGCCTCACGCTTTCCCAACGAACCGTCCGATGCGAGTCGCCGCCTGAGCCCGGTACCGCATCGATGACGGAATCCGAACTTCATCCGATCATCCTCGCGGCCGCCGAGGGGCGGCTGCCCGACTGGGCGCGGGTCAGCTCGTCCCGTCGGGCGCACCTGGAGCGTGTCGTCGGCCTCATGGCCGATTGGGCCCGGGGCCTGGGTCTGACGGAGCGCGACCTGAGGCGCTGGAAGGCGGCGGCCTGGCTGCACGACGCGCTCCGCGACGCCGAGCCGGAGTCGTTGACCGGGGCCGCCGAGTATCCGCCCAAGGTCAGGCACGGTCCGGCGGCCGCCGAACGGCTCCGGGCCGAGGGGGTGGATGACGAGGAGCTTCTGGAAGCGATCGCCTTCCACACCCTGGGCCGGCGCGGCCTGCGGCGGCTGGGGCGCTACCTGTTCATGGCCGATTATCTGGAGCCCGGCCGCGAGTTCGAGGACGAGGAGCGGGCGGCGCTGCGGGCGCGCCTGCCCGCCGACGAGGCCCGGGTGCTCCGGGAGGTGTGCGCGCGCCGCATCCGCTGGCGGCTGCGGGACTCCAGGCCGCTGCACCCGAACACGGTGGCGTTCTGGAACGAGCTGGCGGAGACCGGACGATGAACTGGGTCCGGGGGATCGTGTTCGCGGTCATATTTATTCTGGTGGGCGCGTTCGCGGCCTCGCTCTGGTTGGAGATACGCCGCGAGACGCCGGTCGCCCACGAGTCGCCGCCGGGGATGTGGCAGGGCCGGCGGATTCGCGTCGAGGTGCTGAACGGGGCCGGCGTCCCCGGGTTGGCGGCCCAGACCACGGAGCGGCTCCGCGAACTGCGGTTCGATGTGGTGCACTACGGCAACCTCGAGGAGTTCGATGCCGACACGTCGTGGGTCCTGGCCCGCATCGACGAGCTCGAGCCCGCCCGCCGGGTCGCCGACATATTGGGTATCCCCCGGGTCGATCGGCGCCTCGATCGGAACCTCTACCTGGATGTGACGGTAGTGATTGGCGCCGACTGGACCGAGCTCGAGCGTTCGGCGCGAGCGAGAGCGCCGGCTGGCGATTCGGGGCCCCTGAGCATCTGGTGGCGGCGCGTCAAGCGGGCGGCGAACAGGCTGTGGCCCGGCTGATCGTTGAAGACCTTGAATAGCCCGATTAACTTTCGGCCCTTGGAACTATCGGACTTGCGCAGGCTACGAGATGACGCGGACCGGTGCGGAAGACAGGGCGGTGCCCGCCCCGGGCGGGCCCGGTGGGCCGCGCGTGAGCCATCTGCTCGCGCCGGAACGGGTCCGTGTGCCCTTGCAGGCCGGCGACAAGGAGGGGATCCTACTGGAGCTGGTCGAGCTGCTGGCGACCTCCTGCGGGCTGGGGTCGCAGCGGGACGACCTGTATGGCGCGGTGCTGGAACGGGAGCGCGTTCTCAGCACGGGGATCGGCGATGGCGTCGCGCTCCCGCATGCCAAGTTCGCCGGTCTGGCCGAGCTGGCGATGGCCGCGGGGGTGAGCCGCGAGCCGCTGGACTTTGGCGCGCTGGATGGGCGGCCGGTACAGCTGCTCTTCCTAATCGTGGCGCCGGAGACGGCGACGGGCGCTCACGTGCGCGTCCTGGCCCGAATCAGCCGCCTGATGCGTGACGGCGCCCTGCGCGACCGGCTGTGCTCGGCGGAAGACGAGAAGGCGTTTATCGATGCGTTGGCGGCGGCAGAGCACGCGACCTGAAAGCGCGGCCTCGAACGCCGGACATATATGACAGGAACTCGAAGAACCACACAACACCTCACGCACCCTCCGCATCGCGCGACCGGAGCGCGGGTCGTGCGCCTTCGAGCTCGGAGAACGGTTAAGGAATGACCGATTCCCTCTACAGCACATCCCTCCGCACGCACATGGCGGGAGGGCTTCGCACCGAGCACGTGGGCGCGACAGTGAGGCTGGCGGGCTGGGTGCATCGGCGGCGCGACCTGGGCGGCCTGGTCTTCATCGATTTGCGGGACCGGCAGGGCGTGGTTCAGGTCTCGTGCGACCCGGAGACGCTGTCGGAGGAGGCGATGGAACGCGCGCGCCGGCTCGGCGCCGAGACCGTGATCGCCGTCGAAGGTGTGGTGGCGGCGCGGCCGCCGGACGCCGTGAACCCCGAGATGCCGACCGGCGAGGTCGAGGTGAAGGCGGCGGAGGTCGTGGCGCTGGCGCCGTCGGAAACGCCGCCCATACTCGTGGCGTACGGGGCCGACGAGGAGCTCGCCGCCGAGGAGCTCAGGCTGCGGTATCGTTACCTCGACCTGCGACGCCAGGAACTTCAGAGGAACTTCCAGTTGCGGCATCGGGTCTTCCAGACCATCCGTCGCACACTCGACGAGCTCGAGTTCGTCGAGGTCGAGACGCCGATGCTCACCCGACCCACGCCCGAGGGTGCTCGGGACTACCTGGTGCCCAGTCGGGTCAACCCTCGCGAGTTCTACGCGTTGCCCCAATCGCCCCAGCTCTACAAGCAGATCCTCATGGTTTCCGGCTTCGACCGCTATTTCCAGATCGCCCGCTGCTTCCGCGACGAGGATCTGCGCGCCGACCGGCAGCCGGAGTTCACCCAGCTCGATCTCGAGATGTCGTTCGTGAAGGAAGAGGACGTTTGGGCCGTTCTCGAAACCGTGATGGCCACCGTCTGGCAGCAGGTGGCCGGCCGGCCGGTGGAAACGCCGTTCCTCCGCATGACGCATCGCGAGGCCCTCGAAAGCTACGGCACCGACAAGCCCGACCTGCGGATCCCCTGGCGGGTCCACGATCTCAGCGACGATCTGGGCGGCAGCGAGTTCCGGATCTTCAGGAGCGCGGTGGAGGAAGGTGGTCGGGTGCGAGGGATCTGCGTGCCTGGCGGCTCCGAGCTCAGCCGCAAGGCCCTGGACGAGCTGGACGGCCTGGCCCGAGGCGTGGGAGCCGCCGGCGCCCTCTGGACTCGTCTGGCCGAGGGCGGAGCCCAGGGCGGCTTCGGGCCGAAGATCTCCGCCGAGGAGCTGACCGCCGTGAGCGAGCGCCTCGGCGCGAGCGACGGGGATGTGCTGGTGGTGGTGGCCGGACCCGACCGGGTGACGAGCCCGGCACTCGACGTGGTGCGCCGTCATCTGGGCAGGACGCTGGACGCCGTCGAGCCCGGCGACCGTTTTCTCTGGGTGACCGAGTTCCCGCTGTTCGAACCCGATCCCGACACGGGCGAGCCGGTTCCCAGTCACCATCCGTTCACCGGGTTCGACCCCGGCGACCTCGACCTGCTGGAGAATGACCCGCTGGCCGTGCGCTCCCGCGCCTACGATCTGGTCTACAACGGATCGGAGCTGGGCAGTGGCAGCATCCGGATCAACGACCCGGAGCTGCAGCGGCAGGTGCTCGAGGTGCTCGGCATCGGCGCGGAGGAGGCGCAGCGGAGGTTCGGTTTCCTGCTCGAGGCGTTTCGCTACGGCGCGCCGCCCCACGGCGGCTTCGCCGTCGGCCTCGATCGTATGGTGATGCACCTGGCCGGCGGATCGAGCCTCCGGGAGGTGATCGCGTTTCCCAAGACCACGGCGGCCCGCGCCCTGATGGAAGGGGCGCCTTCGCCGGTGGACGACGATGAACTCGAGGATCTGGGCATCAAGCTTGTTTGAGAGGTTGGATGGCTAATCGCTCCGTGAACGCGTCGCAAATCGTACAGCACCGTCTGCCCGCCGACGGCGCCGATCAGTTGATTCTCGCCGGTGTCAACGACGCCAATCTGCAGGAGCTGGCCCGCGTCTGCGGCTGCCGCGTCGTCCTGCGGGACGATCATCTGGTGCTGTCGGGAACGCTGGGCGAAGTGGAGCGCTGCGTCCCCGTCGCCCAGCGCATGATCGAGCTGGCCACGATGGAGAAGCCGTTCGCGGCCACCGACATTCAGCGTTTCGCCGACGAAGCGGCGGAAAGCAACGGGCTGGCACCGGGCGACCTGGATGCGGCGAAGATCATCCTCCCCGGCACGCGAAAGATCATCACCCCGAAATCGGCGGGACAGAAGCTCTATATCGAGACGATCGCCGAGAACGAAATCGTGATCGGGATCGGACCGGCCGGTACGGGCAAAACGTATCTGGCCGTGGCGATGGCCGTGGACGCGCTGCACAAGAAGCGGCTGCGACGCATCGTGCTGGTTCGGCCGGTCGTCGAGGCCGGCGAGCAGCTGGGCTTCCTGCCCGGCACGCTGGAGGAGAAGGTCGACCCGTACCTGAGGCCGCTCTACGACGCCCTGGGCGACATGATGCCGCCGGACCAGATGCGTCGGCTGCTGGAGAGCCGGACGCTTGAAATCGCGCCCCTGGCCTACATGCGCGGCCGCACCCTGTCGGATGCCTTCGTCATCCTGGACGAGGCGCAGAACACGACCACCGCCCAGATGAAGATGTTCTTGACCCGGCTCGGCGTGAACTCGCGAGCGGTGATCACCGGTGACAAGACGCAGATCGATCTGCCCAAGCGCGAGGACTCCGGCCTGCTGGAGATCGAGCGTATCCTGAAGGGGATCGACGGCATATCGCTGGTGTACCTGACCGACGCCGATGTCGTTCGCCACCGGCTCGTCAAGGACATCATCAAGGCCTACACCCGCGCCCAAAACGACGCGAGTTCCAGGAAAGAGTAGATGAGCGACAAAAAGAAGCGCCGGACGATGGCCAGGGTGCGCTATCTGCTCCGGCAGATCCCGCGCAGCGGCGACATGACCCGGAACAAGGAGCTGTACCGCGTCGTGTTGCTGCTGGTCGCCGCCGTTGCCGTCGACCTCGCCTTTCCCGTCAGTCGGGCGCCGCAGGTCGCGCTTTACGAGCCGGGCGTGATCGCGGACCAGGATGTGATCGCGCCGATCACGTTTCCCGTTTCCAAGTCGGACGACGAGCTGGGCCGGGAGCGTGCCGAGGCGGCGAGCGCGGTGCCGCCCATCTTCGACTACCGGCCCCAGTTCGCCGACAGCTCGATCGCCCGGGTCAGCGCCTTCTTTGCCGCTGTCGATTCCATCGCCTCGGCGTCCGGCGAGCTCGACCGAGCCCGGGCGATCCAGGCGATGCTGGCGGAGGCGAACATACCGGCGCCCGAGGCCGGAGCTGCCGTGTTGATGTCGGAGGACACGCGCCGCCAGCTCCGTTCCGCCCTGAACGCCGCCTTCGATGACAATCTGCGCGAAGGCGTGGTATCGAGCGGTGACCTGGGCGGTTTCGCGTCGCAGGTCGTGATACTGCGGCGCGACACGGTCGAGAGCCTGATCGCCCGGGATTCGCTGGACACCAAGCAGGGTTTCTACCAGGAAGCCGCCGATCATCTCCCCTCGGACGTGAGCCTGCAGGAGCGGCGCCTTTACAACAACCTGGCGATTCGGTTCGCCGATGCCACGCTGCGGCTCAATCGTGAGGCGACGGCGGTGGCTCGTGAACAGGCGCAGCAGGCCGTCGAGACGACCAAGTACGAGGTGCTCGAGGGCGAGATCATCGTACGGGCCCACGAACGCGTGGGTGAGGCGCAAGCGGAGAGGCTCAACGCGCTCCGTGACGCGCTCATCACCGGGGAAGCGGGCGAGGATTGGCCGGCCCACGTGGGCGGCGTCCTGTTCAACGTTTTGCTGCTGATCGTCTTCGGTGTCGTGCTCAGGTACTACCGGCCCGACGTCTACGCATCGGACCGGTCGATCACGCTCCTCTGGATCCTGCTGCTGGCGGTGGCCGGTACGGCGGCGCTGATCTCCCGTGCGGCCTGGCCGCCTCAGCTCATACCGATCGCGTTCGCCGCACTGGTCATCGCGACGCTGTACGATGGAGTGCTGGCGCTGCTGGCCGTGTTCGTGATCGTGGGTCTGGTGGTGGCGCGGCCGCCGATCCAGGCCGTCGTGTTCTTCCCGATGCTGATCGGCGGCGCCGCGGCGGCGCTGAGCGGCCGGGTGGTCCGGCGCCGCGCCTACACCTGGGCGTCGGCCGCGATCATCGCGGTGGCCTACGTGCTGGCGGCGGTCAGCCTGGCCCTGGTGGCGCGTCACGAACCCGTCTGGGCGCTCGGCGCGTCGTTCTGGGGCACCCTGAACGCCGTCGGCTCCACCATGCTCGCGGCCGGGTTCATGCCGCTGGCGGAATCGATCACGAGGCAGACCACGGACCAGTCGCTGCTCGAGCTGGCCGACCTCAACCGCCCGTTGCTGCGCCGCCTGTCCCTGGAGGCGCCGGGCACCTACGCCCATTCGATCAACGTGGCGAACCTGGCGGAAGCGGCGGCCCGCGAGATCGGCGCCAACAGTCTGCTGACCCGCGTGGGCGTCTATTACCACGACATCGGCAAGGTGAAGAAGCCACAGTTCTTCGTCGAGAACCAGCCGCGCGGCCGCAACCCGCACGACAAGATGAAGCCGGCGACGAGCGCCAATATCGTGCGCGAGCACGTGAAGGATGGCCTCGAGATGTCGGAGGAAGCGTCGGTGCCCGAAGTCGTACTGGCGTTCATCCGGGAGCACCACGGCACCCAGAAGATCGGCTTCTTCATGGAGAAAGCCGCGGAGGCGGATCCGCGCGGCGTGGTGGAGGAGCGGGACTTCCGCTATCCGGGCCCGAAGCCGCAGAGCCGGGAGACGGCCATCGTTCTGCTGGCCGACTCCGTGGAATCGGCCGCCCGAGTCCTCCAGGACCCGACTCCGGAGAGCATCGAGGAACTGGTGGATCGCATCGTCGGCCTGAAGATGGCCGAGGGGCAGCTCGACGAGGCTCCGCTCACGTTGCGCGAGATCTCCGTGGTGAAGGCGCAGTTCGTAAAGGTCCTCACCGGCATGTACCACCACCGTCTCGATTATCCGCTGCAGAATCGCAACACCGTCGCGGAGCAGCAGCCGGCGACTCACGGCACGCCGTGAGCGCGAGCGAGCCCACGATACATGTCAATCAGCTCGACCTCGCTCACGAGGTCACTGGCGACGAGGTCCTACGGGCGGTCGCCGCCGTTCTGGAAGCGGAACGGATGACGAGCGGGGAAGTCTCGGTCACGTTCGTCGAACCGTCCGATATCGCCGCGCTCAACCAGCGGCATCTCGACCGTGTCGGGCCCACCGACGTCCTCGCCTTCCAGCTTGGCGAGCCCGACGCGCCGCTGGGCGACATCTACATCTGTCCCGATCGCGCCCGCGAGTCCGCCCTCGAGTACGATCTGGAGGCACGCGAGGAGCTGCTGCGCCTCGTCGTTCACGGCACCCTCCACGTTCTCGGCCATGAACATCCCGACGGCCCGGACCGCGAGTCGAGCGAGATGTTCCGGCGGCAGGAAGAGATCCTCGCCTGTCTCCTTTGAGGTGGGATTCATTGAACGTTGATTATCGAGGTCGGGAATCCCATTTCGAGAATGTCGAGCTCTCTCCGAATTGTCGAAGCGGATTCGGGGATTGGGTGATTCGGGGATTCGGGGAAAGACGAAGTGATAGGCCGGCGACGGGGGCTACTTCCCGCCTCCCCGAACCCCCGATTCCCTGAATCCCCGAACCATCTTCGGCAATTCGGAGAGAACTCGAGATTCTCAAAGTCAGAATCCCGACCTCGGAATCGGGATTCCCACCCCGGAATTGGGGATTCTCACCCCTCCCGGCAGTGGACGAACCCGCGTCGCATGATTACAGTTAGCCCGGGAAATCGACATGTCACAAGACCGAAGCATCTGGGCAAGCCTCCGTCGCTATCTGCTGACCGGCATCGTCGTCATCGCGCCGGTCGGGCTGACGGCGTATGTGCTCTGGTGGATCTTCGCCCGGCTCGATCGGATCCTCGGTCAGGTGTTCACCGTCATCGGCCTGCGCATCCCCGGGCTGGGTCTCGTCGCCCTGGTGGCCATCGTGATCGGCGTCGGCTGGCTGGCCCAGCAGGCGGTGGGCCGCGAGGCGATATCGCTGGGCAAGAACTGGCTGAAGAGGTTCCCGCTGACCCGGACGATTTACACCGCCGCGAGCCAGATCGTCGAGCAGATCATCGGTGAGAATCGACGGCTGTTCCGGTCGTGCGTGTTGGTCGAGTACCCGCGGCCGGGGATCTGGGCGGTCGGCTTTCTGACCAGCGAAGCGTCCCGGGAGGTCAACGATGCCGCCGCCGAAGACGCACTCGCGATCTTCCTGCCAACGACGCCCAACCCCACCTCGGGGTATCTGATCTTCGTTCCGCGCTCGCAGGTCGTGCCGCTGCGTATGACGGTGGAGGAGGGATTCAAGCTGGTCGTCTCCGCCGGCGCCGTGACCCCCGAATCGCTGACCGCCGCCGGCGTTCCGGTCGGACGGCCCGGCGAGCTCCCGGTGGACGAACTATAGAGCTACAACTGACATGAGCGAGGCGCAGGTTCACGAGGCGAACGTCGAGCGGGTGCGCCAGCTGCTGGAGGCTGGCGACGCGGCGAAGCTGCATCAGTACCTCGAGGCGTTCCATCCCAGCGACATCGCCGACGTCATAGAGTCGCTGGACGACGAGCAGCGTGCCAGCGTCCTGGCGGTACTCTCCGACGAGGTGGCGTCCGCCACCCTCGCCGAGATGGAGGAGGAAGAGCACCCGGAGGAGCTGCTCGTCGCCGATCCCGAGCGGGTGGCCGAGCTGGTGCGCGAACTGTCGGCGGATGACGCCGCCGACATCATCGGCGACCTGCCGAGCGCCGCGCAGCAGGAGGTGCTGGCCCAGCTCCCGCTGACCGACGCGGCGGAGCTTCGCGACCTCCTCGCCTACGATGAGGAGACCGCCGGCGGCGTCATGACCACCGATGTGGTCAGCGTCGCCGAGAGCGCCAGCGTGAACGAGGCGATCGAGGAGATCCGGAGACAGGCCGCCGAAGGGGAGGACTTCTACTCGGTCTTCGTGGTCGATCGAGATGGCCGATTGCTGGGCACCGTCTCGCTGCAGGACCTGGTGCTCTCCCAGCCGACGCGCCGCATCAACGAGGTGATCGAGCCCGTGCTGACCGCGGTGCCGGTCAGCATGGACCAGGAAGAGGTGGCGCGGGTGATGTCGCGCTACAACCTGGTTTCGATCCCGGTCGTCGATCCGGCCCAGCGCCTGATCGGCCGGATCACCTTCGACGACGTCCTGGACATCGTCGAGGCCGAGACCACCGAGGACATCCTGCGCTTCTCCGGCTCGTCGGCCGAAGAGTACCTGGCCGGCGGCGTCGGCCAGGCGATCAAGAACCGACTCCCCTGGCTGGCGCTGGCGCTCCTCACCACCTCGGTCGCCGCCGTCGTGATCTATCTGTTCCGCAGTGTGGTGGAGCAGGCGGTGATCCTGGCGGCGATCATGCCCGTGATCGCGGCGCTGGGGGGGAACGCCGGGACCCAGGCGCTGGCTGTCACGGTACGCCGCCTGGCGCTCGATCCGGATCGCCACGGGACCTGGAGGGTGGTGGGTAAGGAGCTGGCGGTGGGGCTGGTGAACGGCGCGGTGATCGGCTCGCTGGCCGCGATCATCGGCTACCTGATCCCCGAGGGAAGCGTCTACCTGGGCTTCGTCGTGATGTTCGCCATGTGGGGGAACCTGATCGTCGCCGGATTCGCCGGCGCCTTCGTGCCCGTGCTGCTGGAGAAGCTGGGCGCCGACCCGGCGGTGGCGTCCTCGGTCTTCTTCACGGCGCTCACCGACATCTTCGGCTTCTTCTTCCTGCTGGGGCTCGCCAGCTGGATCCTGCTCCCCCAGCTGGGCTAGCCTGAAGAACTTGGAGATTGAAAACTGGGCGGCGACCGCGATGAGCAGACGCGGGACGAGGGGCAGGGGCGGCCGACGGTCGAATTTCCCGCTCTCAATGGCCACATCCAGCTCTCAATTTCCAGGCGACCGTTCCAGGCCAGCCAGGAAAGGGTCTACACCTGATCCCAGCCCCAGATCGCGTCCCGTGCCTTACTGTCCAGTCCGTGCCCGCTCTGTTTCAGTCAGGGTTCTCCAGGTGCCACACCCGCACGTTATGGATATGCGCCAGCTGCCGTCCCACATCCCGGTCGCCGCGCTTCGACAACGTGCAGTGCAGGCCCTCATCGCTGATGTGTTCGACCAGAAAGAGGGTGAAGCGGTTGTTGGTTCGCCACGCCTCGATCAGCTCCTCTAGCATCGCGGCTTTCCACGTGGCGATCTCGCTGAACTCGGAGGTCGCTCGGTTCGCTTTCGGACCGGGATCCTGGGGAAGCAGCCGCGATCCGGCACACCGCCCTCGGGGAAGCACCCCGGGGTGCGCGGCCGAGGGAAGCAACCGGGTACGCGGATTCGCAGCGGGGACCTCCAGATCGGAAAGTCGCTTCTTCGGGTCAATCTCCGTCTCCTTTCCATACGGCTCCATCGTGCTCGCCTACAGCCCGAACTGTCTCAGGTGATGGTGCGTATGCCGATACGCCCAACGGCGCCAGTCCCGGGGGCGCATGGCGCCGAACACGTAGTGGCTCGGCCGAAACGCGTCATCGGGCGCCGAGGCGATGGCGCGGAGCGTCCCGATCGCCCAGGCGCGGTCCTCCTCGAAATCGCCGGGCCGAGTCCCGTCAACCTGGGGGTCGAAGCGCTGTGGCGCCTTGAAGCCGCGTGGCCACGGGAACGGCGCGTACAGTCCGATCCACCTGAGCAGCGGGCGCCGACGACCGGGATCGGATCCCTGCTCGAGGGCGGACGAGGCGGCATCGGCCAGATGACAGAGCATGGCCCCGGGCGTCAGCGTGCCCCAGCGGCGCCGCGTATCCGGCTCTAACGCCTCGAGCCGGGCGATCAGCTGCGCCAGCGCTTCGGGTTGATCGACAGTTTTCGCCGTCATAGGCCTGACATTTTAGGGTGAACCGGGTGCGGGGGACAAATCACCGCGCTGGGCGGTGTCGATGCTCGGGAAGGGGGACGGCGGGAAAAACTCTTCAGCGCGAGGGGTTCACGTTTCACGCCGGGCTTGACCGGCGTGAAAGCGGTCCTCTAGTTTTCGTTTTGTGGCGGCCAAGAAATCGAAGTTCAGCGATCCCAAGCTGCTGGAGTCGTTCGAAGCGGGCGAGGCCCGGGCGCTGGCCCGGGCTATTTCGTGGGTGGAGAACGGGCGTCCCGGTTTCGAGGATCTGCTCAGCGCCCTGCACGGCAAGCTGGGTCGCGCTCAGCGGATCGGGATCACCGGGCCGCCTGGTGCGGGCAAGTCGACTCTGATTCACGGGCTCGCGGCGCTGGTTCGCAAGCGTGACGAGCGGGTCGGCGTGGTGGCGGTCGACCCCACATCGCCCTTCACCGGCGGCGCGCTGCTGGGCGATCGGATCCGAATGACCAGCGCCATCGGCGACGAGGGGATTTTCATCCGGTCGATGGCGAGTCGCGGCTCGTTGGGTGGACTGGCGACGACGACGCGCGAGGTGGCCGACCTGATGGACGCGTTCGGTTTCGAGCGGGTGGTGGTCGAGACGGTGGGCGTCGGTCAGTCGGAGCTCGAGATCGCTGAGGCCACGGACACCACGGTCGTGGTGCTGACGCCGGAGTCCGGCGACTCGGTACAGGCGATGAAGGCCGGCCTGATGGAGATCGCCGACATCTTCGTCGTCAACAAGTCCGATCGTCCCGAGGCGAAGCGGGCCGCCGGCGAGCTGCGGACCGTGTTGCGGATCCGCCAGGGCCAGACCTTCGACCGGATCCCGGCTCACCATGGCGTGGACCTGACCCGGATGGCCGAGCGGCGGGCCCGGGCCGGCGGCGATGACGGCGGTGAAGCGGCCGCTGACGCGGGCACGAAGCGCTGGGAGATCCCGGTTCTCATGACGGCCGCCACGGGTGGCGAAGGGGTGCCGGAGCTGCTGGAGACTCTGGACGCCCATCTCGGGCACCTGGAAGAGACCGGCGAGCTGACCATCCGGCGAAACCGTCGCACTCTGGAGCGCGTTCGAGCGGTGGTGAACCGCGGTCTGCGCACCCGCGTCTGGCGGGGCGGCCCGGGTACGGAGATGCTGGAGGCGGCGCGGCCGGACCTGGAATCGGGTCGGAGGTCGCCTTACGAAGTGGCAGATGAGATATTGAGGAGCGTGATGCCCGACGGATAGATGGTGGTCGGAGGCCAGTGAGCGCTTATCGGACGCAACGGAAGACGGCATGAGCAAGAGGCGAGAGAAGAAGTCGATCGAGGAGCTGTCGAAGGAAAACGAGCAGCTCAGAGCGGATCTGGAGGAGCTGCGGCGTCAGCGTGCGGCTTGGCTGGGAAAGCACAAAGCGGTACCGAAGCGCGAGGATGTGACGTTCGACAGCCTCTCGGGCCGCGAGCTGCAGCCGCTGTACACGCCGATCGACAACGGCGTGTACGATCCCGAATACCTGGAGAAGCTCAGCCTGCCGGGCGAGTACCCGTTCACCCGCGGTCCGTACACCACCATGTATCGGACGCGGCTCTGGACGATGCGGCAGTTCTCGGGATTCGGCACCGCCGAGGAGACCAACGAGCGATACAAGTACCTGCTGGAACACGGTCAGACGGGACTGTCGGTGGCCTTCGACTTCCCGACGCTGATGGGCTACGACTCCGACGACCCGCGCTCCGAAGGCGAGGTGGGGGTCTGCGGCGTGGCGATCTCCAGCCTGGCGGACATGGAGCGGCTGTTCGAAGGCATCCCGCTCGGGGATGTGTCGGTGTCGATGACGATCAACGGCCCGGCGATGATGCTCTATTGTTTCTTGCTCGCCACCGCGGAGAAGCAGGGCGTCGATCTGAAGGAGTTCAGAGGGACGATCCAGAACGACATCCTGAAGGAGTACATGGCGCAGCACGCCTGGATCTTTCCGCCGGAGCCGGCGCTCAAGATCATCGTCGACATCTTCGAGTGGTCGTCGAAGCACGCGCCGAAGTTCAACACGATCTCGATCAGCGGCTACCACATCCGCGAGGCCGGCTCGACGGCCGTGCAGGAGCTGGCCTTCACGCTGAAGAACGGGTTCACCTACGTGGAGAAGGGGATCGAGCGCGGGCTCGACGTCGATGAATTCGCGCCGCGCCTCTCGTTCTTCTGGGACGTGCACAACGACTTCTTCGAGGAGGTCGCCAAGTTCCGGGCGGCGCGCCGGATCTGGGCGCGGCACATGAAGGAGATCTACGGGGCGAAGAACCCCGAGAGCTGGCGGTTGCGCACCCACGCCCAGACCGCCGGCGTGTCGCTCATGGCCCAGCAGCCGGAGAACAACATCGCCCGCGTCGCCTACCAGGCGATGGCCGCCGTGCTGGGCGGCACCCAGTCGCTGCATACCAACGCGCTGGACGAGACCCTGGCGCTGCCCACCGAGAAATCGGTTCGCATCGCCCTTCGTACCCAGCAGATCCTCGCCTACGAGACCGGCGTCGCACATACGATCGACCCGCTGGCGGGCTCGTACTATGTCGAGTGGCTCACCGACCAGATGGAGGCGGACGCCGAGCGCATCTTCGAGGAGATCGACGAGCTGGGCGGCGTGGTGCGTGGGATCGAGGAGGGCTATTTCCAGGGTCAGATCGCGCACTCGGCCGAGCGGTTCCAGCAGGAGGTGGAGTCGGACCAGCGGATCATCGTCGCCGTGAACGAGTTCACCGGCGGCAACGACGACGTGTCCATCGACCTGCTGAAGATCGGGCGCGAGATCCAGGAGAAGCAGGGTAAGCGGCTGGCCGAGCTTCGGGCGACCCGTGACTCGGAACGGGTCGAGGCGGCGCTGGACCGGCTGACCCGGGCGGCCCAGGAGGACGAGAACCTGATGGGGCCGATGCTGGACGCCGCGCGGGCCTACGCCACGCTGGGCGAGATCCGGCACGCGCTGGAGAAGGTCTACGGCCGCTTCCGAGAGCCGATATTCTTCTAGACAAGAGTCCAGCGGTGAAGTCCACGGTGACGGCAGGAGCGAGGACGGCCCGCCGAGTTCGATCTTGAGTGCCTACCCGCAAGTCCGCGCCAACCCGCTGACCGGCGACCGCGTGATCGTCGCGCCGGCCCGTGCCGAGCGGCCGCAGAGCGAACGCCCGGCCGCCGGATCGCACGAGCTGCCCGAACGCGATCCCGATTGCCCCTTCTGCCCGGGCAACGAGCTCGAGACGCCCCGGGAGATCCTCCGCATCCCCGAGAGCGAGGAAGGCGACTGGCGGGTCCGGGTGGTCCTGAACAAGTATCCGGTCCTGGAGGAGGACGCGGGTGAGGAGGTGGTCTCCGTCGGGCCTGGCCGACAGGTCGAGGCCGCGTTGGGCCGGCACGAGGTGGTGATCGAGGCGCGGGCACACGACCGGACGTTCACGGGCCTGGCCGACGACGAATTGCTGGACGTGCTGCGCGCGTATCGGTCCCGTTACGCAGCGGCGGCCGCGGACGCGCGGATCCGCCACGTGGTCATCTTTCGGAACCAGGGGGAGCTGGCCAACGCGACGATCGAGCATCCCCACTCGCAGCTCGCCGCCATGGCTTTCGTTCCGCCGGCCCTGACGGGCCGAATCGACCGCGCTCGGGCCTATCTCGAAGCGCACGGCCGGTCGCTGCTCGAGGGGATAGTGGAGCAGGAGCTCGGCGACGGCTCCCGGGTCGTCGCCTCGAGCGACAGCTTCGTCACCTTCGTCCCCTTCGCCCCCACCCACGACGGCGAGCTGTGGATCGCGCCGCGCCAGGCTCCACCCCGACTCGACGCGGCGGAAGACGCCATGCTCCTCGAATTCGGACGCGCGCTGCGTCGGGCGGTGTCGGCGATGGAGCGGGCCTTCGACGGACCGGACTACAACCTGGTCGTCCAGAGCGCGCCGCTGATCGAAGGGGCCGAAGCCGCGCTACCCTGGTACGGCCAGCTGGTCCCGCGTCGTACCCTGACCGCCGGCTTCGAGCTGGGGGTTGGGGTCCACATCCTGGTCGCGACACCGGAAGAGACGGCGCGGGCGCTGCGTGAGGCCGCGCCCTGAGGTTGCCCGGGTCACGCCGCGCCAGCTATCTTGCCGGCGCGAAACAGGAACTTCACCCTATCGACTTCGACAACGACATGGCCGAACGCAAGATACGCGTGCTGGTAGGCAAGCCCGGGCTCGACGGGCACGACCGGGGCGCGAAGGTCGTCGCCGCCGCGCTACGCGATGCCGGCATGGAGGTCATCTACACCGGCCTGCACCAGACGCCGGAGCAGATCGTACAGGCGGCCATCCAGGAGGACGTCGATGTGGTGGCCCTGTCGATCCTCTCCGGCGCCCACATGACGCTCTTCCCTCGAGTGCTCGAGAAGCTGCGCGAAGAGGGGATGGACCATGTCCTCCTGACAGGCGGCGGCATCATCCCGGCGGAGGACATGGAGAAGTTGCGCGAGATGGGGGTCGGCAAGCTGTTCGGGCCGGGCACAACGACGGCCGAGGCGGTGAATTACATTCAGGAATGGTTCGAGAAAGAGCATGCGGGCGCGGATTGATGCGCGCCCGTCCCAGCCATCGCGCGCGAGCTTCGGAGCGGGAGGGCGAGTGTGAGTGCGGCCAAGAGTAAGCCGCGGATGCACCGGCTGGCGGAGGAGTTGAAGGAGCTGGAGGCAAAGCTACGCCAGGGCGGTGGCCCCAAGAAGATCGAGAAGCAGCACTCCGAGAACAAACTGACGGCGCGCGAGCGCCTCGACCTGCTCTTCGACCGGGACCAGCATTTCCAGGAAGTCGGCTTGCTGGTCGCCTACGATCGCTACGACGGGAAGGCGCCGGCCGCCGGTGTGATCACCGGGGTGGGTCGGGTCGAGGGGCGCGAGGTCGTGGTGGTGGCGAACGACGCGACGGTGAAAGCGGGCTCGTGGTGGCCGGAGACGATCCCGAAGATGCTCCGGGCCCAGGAGATCGCGATGCGCTGTCACATCCCGATCGTCTACCTGGTCGATTCCTCCGGCATCAACCTGCCATACCAGGGTGGGGTGTTCCCGGGACAGTACGGTGCGGCACGCCTCTTTTATTACAACTCGCTCATGCGGCGTTACCTGAGGGTGCCGCAGATCGCCTCGGTGATGGGCAACTGCATCGCGGGCGGCGCCTATCTGCCCGCGCTCTCCGACGTGATCTTCATGGTGAAGGGCTCGAGCTTCATGGGGTTGGGCGGTCCGAACCTGGTGAAAGGGGCCACCGGGCAGACGGTGGACGCGGAGACGCTGGGCGGTGCGGACACGCACACCAGGATCTCCGGCGTCGCCCACTACGAGCCCGAGAACGACGAGCAGTGCATCGAGTGGATCCGCGGCTACATCAAGGATCTGCCGCCGGCGCGGGGGATACCGGTCACGTTGAACGAGCCGCGACCGCCGGCCCGGGCGCCGGAAGCGGCCTACGACATCATCCCCGATGACCATCGGGCCGGGTACGACATGCGCGAGTTGTTGGCGACGATCGTGGACGAGGGCGAGTTCCGGGAGTTCCAGCCCGAGCACGCGTCGGAGATGATCTGCATCGATGCCCGGGTGAACGGCATCCCGGTGGGCATCCTGGCCAACGACCGCGGGATCTTCCAGGACAAGAAGGGCGGGCCGCCGCGCTTCGGCGGGATCGTGTACACCGAAAGCGCCGAGAAATGCGCCTACTACATCGAGACCTGCGACCGGCATCGCCGCCCGCTCCTCTACGTCCAGGACGTCTCCGGCTTCATGGTGGGGACCGACGCGGAGCACTCGGGCATCATCCGGGCCGGAGCCCGCATGGTGGAGGCGATGTCGGTGGCCACGGCGCCCAAGATCGTCCTCACCATCAACCACGCCAGCGGCGCCGGCTACTACGCCATGGCGGGGCAGGGGTTCGATCCCGACTTCATCTTCACCTGGCCCACCGGCCGCATGGGCGTCATGGAGGGCGAGTCGGCGGCGCAGGCGGTCCACGGTCGGGCGATCGCTGAAGCGAAGGCTGAAGGTCGCGAGCTCGATGCGGAGACGAAGCAGGCGATGCAGGCCACGCTCGACACCTACGAGCACCAGCTCGACGCCCGTTACGCCGCCGCCCGCGGCTACGTCGACGCCGTGGTCACCCCCGAGGACACCCGACAGGCGCTGACCCTGGCGCTCAGAGCGGCGCTGCAGAACCCGGGTCCCCACATCGGACCGTTCGCTCTGCCGGGCTCGCTGGAGTCGCTGCTCCGGTGAGCCGCGACGGCGGGATCGTGCGCATCGCATCGGGCCAGGGTTTCTGGGGCGACTGGCTGGAAGCGCCGGCGCGCCAGGTGGCCGCCGGGCTCATCGACTACCTGGTGATGGACTACCTGGCCGAGGTGACCATGTCCATCCTCCAGAAGCAGCGCAATCGCGACGCCTCCCGGGGCTACGCCCGGGATTTCGTCCCCCTGATGAAGCGGATCCTGCCCGACTGCGTCGACAAGGGGATCCGCGTCGTGGCGAATGCCGGCGGCGTGAACCCCCTCTCCTGCCGAGACGAGGTGCTGGAGGTGGCGCGGGAGACCGGCCTGTCGGGGGCGGCGCGGATCGGGGTGATCACGGGCGACGATCTGTTGGAGCGCCTCGACGAGCTGCTGGCGGCGGGAATCGAGCTTCGCAACATGGAGACCGACGAGCCGCTGGAGAAGGTGCGGGAGAAGATCCAGTCGGCGAACGCCTACCTCGGGGCCGAGCCGATGGTCGAGGCGCTGCGCGGCGGCGCCGATGTGATCATCGCCGGCCGTACCACCGACACGGCCCTCACCTATGCGCCGATGATGTTCGAGCATGGCTGGAAAGCCGAGGACTGGGACAAGCTGGCGGCGGGTGTCGTGGCCGGACACATCAACGAGTGCGGGGCCCAGGCCACCGGCGGCAATACCGGGGTCGACTGGCGTTCGGTCGACTATGTCGACATCGGTTATCCGATCATCGAATCCCGTCCCGACGGCGACTTCATCGTGACCAAGCACGAATCACTCGGTGGACGTGTGACCGTGGCCACGGTCACCGAGCAGCTCCTCTACGAGATGGGCGATCCGTCCGAGTACATCACGCCCGACTGCATCGCCGACTTCCGGTCCATACAGCTGGAGCACGAGGGCACCGATCGCGTCCGGGTGCACGGCGTCAAGGGCGCCCCCGCCACCGACATGCTCAAGGTCTCCATCTCCTACCTCGCCGGGTACAAGGCTGTCGGTCGCATGGTCTACTCGTGGCCCGACGCTTTCGAGAAAGCCCGGGCCGCCGATCGCACCATCCGCGGACGCCTCGATCGCCTCGGCCTTCGGTTCGACGAGATTCGAACCGAATACCTCGGCGCCGGCGCCTGCCACGGATCGCTGGCCGGACCCCCCGACCCGGACCTCCCGGAGGTCGAGCTGCGGATCGGCGTCAAGCACTCCGAGGACCGACACCACGTCGAGCGCTTCACCCGCGAGATCCCCTCTTTGATACTCGCCGGACCGCCCACCGCCACGGGCTTCGGCGGCGGTCGGCCGCGGGTCCAGGACATGGTCGCCTACTGGCCGGCCCTCATCCCCAAGACGCAGGTCACCCCCCGCGTCGAGGTCCAGGTGGCCTGACCGTGCGCGTCCGTCTGCTGCAGATCGCGCATGCCCGGTCGGGCGACAAGGGGGACACGGCGAACGTGGGTCTAATCGCGTTGAAGCCAGAGTTTTATCCTGTTATAATAAAAGAAGTTACGTGTGATCGTGTGAAAGAGCACTTCAGGAGCATCTCCCAGGGGCCGGTGGAGTGCTTCGAGCTGCCGAACCTGCGGGCGATGAATTTCCTGCTTCACAACGCGCTGGGGGGTGGCGGGACGCTGTCGCTGCGGACCGACGCCCAGGGCAAGACGCTGAGCGCGGCGCTGTTGCGGATGGAGGTCGAGATCCCGGACGAGCTGGCGCCGCTCCTGGAAGGCGGGGTGGATTCGGATGCGGACTAAGGCCGTGATCCTGATCACCCTGCTGGCCGCGCTGGTCGCGGGCGGAGTGGCGGTGGCGAGGTTGTTGAATCAGGTGGCGCTGGCCTTCTATGTACTGGGCGTTGCCGGTTTCGGGATTCTGGGGGTGGCGTCGCTGTTGGATCGCGGGCCGTTCGGTCGTCGTTGAGTCGGGGCGTGCTGGCGAGAGAGTGGGAGTCGAGATGAAAGAAGAGTCCTACGACGCTGTCGTCGTTCAGGTGGACAACGCCACCGGAGTGGCGACGATCTATCTCAACCGTCCGGACAAGCGGAACGCGCTGAACGCGGTTCTGGTGGACGAGCTGGCGGACGCCATCGCGTGGGCGGACGCGGACGAGCGGGTTCGGACGGTTCTGCTGCGAGGCGAAGGACGGGACTTCTGCGCGGGAGCCGATCTGCAGGCGCTCTCCGAGATGATGGACGCGGGGGTGGAGGAGCAGCTGGAGGACGCCGACGCGCTGGGCGATCTGTTCATGATCATGCGCAGGGTGGAGACGCCGGTGATCGCGGCGGTGCACGGGCACGCGCTGGCGGGCGGCTGCGGGCTGGCGACAGCGTGCGACATCGTGCTGGCGGCCGACGACGCCCGGTTCGGCTACCCGGAGGTGAAGATCGGTTTCGTGCCGGCGATGGTGATCGCGATGCTGCGGCGCGCGGTGGGTGAGAAGCGGGCGTTCGACCTGGTGGCGACCGGCCGCATCATCGATGCCGCGGCCGCGGAGCGGTACGGGCTGGTCCACCATGTCTTCCCGGCGGCCGAGTTCGAGGATCGGAGCCTGGAGTTTGCCGTCGACTTGGCGGAACGGAGTTACACGGCGGTGGCGCTTTGCAAGCGGCTCATCTACCAGACCGAGCGTCACTCGTTCGAGGCGGCCATCCGCGCGGGAGCCGATCTGAACGTTCTGGCGCGGCTGACCGAGGACTATCGCCGGGGCGTGCGGGACTTTCTCGACAAGAAGGGGAACTAGAGAGGAGTCGCCGATCTATCTGCGCTTGAAGCTGGCCGGAACCTTCATGGGGGCGCCGCTCGCCCTGGCGGCCCAGCCTCTGGAGGCGCCGTGGCTCTTCTGGGTCGGCCTGGCCCTTCTCACGCTGGCGTTGATCCTGCCGTCACGGCCGGGGCAGACGATCGGCGAACGGCTGCGAAGCATCTTTCGACACCTTCCGGTCATCGGATGGATCGGGCGCCGCGACGACTAGTTCTTGGGAATTCGGGAATCTTGAGTTCGGGATTACTGCCTTCGGGAAGCTCGACTTCTCTCCGAATTGTCGAAGTGGATTCGGGGGCTCCGGGTTTCGGGGAGTTTGGAAGTTTCCGATCAGGCGCCGAACGTTGCTCAGCCACTTCCTACCTCCCCGAATCCCCGGGCCCCCCGAATCCCCGAACCATCTTCAGCAATTCGGAGAGAACTGTAGATTCCCGAAGGCAGAATCCCGACCTCCCACCTCCCCAATCCCAAATTCCTAATTCCCAACCGTATCAACCTTGCCAATAACTCCAAAGTCTCCCGTCGTTTCCGCTTCCTTCGAGTCCGGTCCCGGCTCGATCCAGTCGGCGGGCACCTCCAGCTCGCCACGCTCGTGCAGCTTCGCCGCGGCCGCGGCGACTTGCGGATCGAAGTGGCTGCCGGCGTCCTCCTGGATGATCTCGACCGTCCGGTCGAANNAGCCGACCGAGGAAGGGGATCTCGTTGCCGGCGAGGCCGTCGGGATAGCCCGAGCCGTCCCACTTCTCGTGGTGATTCCGAACGCCGGGCAGAACGGCGGTGAAGCGCGGGCTCTGGATGTGGCCCAGGATGTTCACCCCGTGGACGGGGTGCTTCTTGATCTCCTCGAACTCCTCCGGCGTCAGCTTGCCCGGCTTGTTCAGGATGCTCTCGGGTACGCCGACCTTGCCGACATCGTGGAGCAGGCCGGACAGCTGGACCACTTGGATCGTCTCCTCGTCGACGCCGAGCTCGCCGGCGATCTTCACCGCGAAGGCGGCGACCCGCTCCGAATGCCGGTGCGTGTATCCGTCCTTCGCGTCGATGGTGGCCACGATTGCCCGGATGGTGTCGAAGAAGAAGCGCTCGAGCTGAGCGATCAGCTGGGCGCGGTGGATCGCGACCCCCGCCTGGTTGCCGATCAACGCCAGCAGCTCGAGGTCGCTTTCCGAGAAGGCCCCGGTCAGACTGCGGCTGTCGGCGTACAGCACGCCCATCACGCCCTGCACGCTCTCCTCGGTGAGGACCGGCGCGCACATCACCGAGCGAATCTTCTGCTGGATGATGCTCTCGCCTTCCCGGTAGCGCTCGTCGGCGGTGGCGTCGCGGCTCAGGGACGAGACGCCGTGGTCGAGAACCTCCTTCACCACCGTGCGGCTCACCTCGATCTCGTCGAGCGTCTCCTCCCTGTCGCGCGAGCGGGCCGCCACGATCGAAAGAGCGCTGTCGCCATCGTCGCCGGCAGCTCCGCCTTGTTCGCGCAGAAGGATCGCCGCCCGGTCGGCGTTGAGTGTCGTGAAGACCGAGTCGATCACGCCCTTGAACAGGCTGTCCATGTCGCGAGCGCTGGAGAGCAGCTTGGAGACCTCGTAGGCCGTGGCCAGGTTGCGCTGGGCCCGCTGCATCTCGTCCAGACCCTCGGCCTCCTTCAGCGCTTCCATGCCCGGGAAGTGGGTGTCGATGACCTTGCGCACCACCGTGGTGGTTCCGGTCTTGTCCTCGCTGATCGACAGGGTCGTTTCGCCGGGCGCCCGCTCCGACCGGCGCGAGCGGCATTCGAGCACGGTGGGGCCAACGGCCAGCTGGTCGCCGGGACCGAGGCTGGCCCGGGCGACGAGTTCGCCGTTCACGTAGCTGCCGTTCGCCGACTCGAGATCGACGACCTGCAGCTTGTGTCCGAGGTTCTCTATCGTGCAGTGGCGGCGCGAGACGCCCTGGTCGGGCAGGCGAATGTCGCACTCGGGCGCGCGGCCGATGGTCTTCTTCTGGCCCTGAGGGATGGAGAAGACGCGGCCGATGTGCTGTCCCTCGCGAACGACGAGCGCCAGATCGATCAAACGGGGGTCCTCCGCTACTTGGCCGGAAGTCTGATCCGACCCAGGTTCTGGCCGTTGAACGGTGGCACCTCGAACCGCGTGGTGTAGATGCCGAAGCGATCCGAGTCTTGGGCCGTGGGGTGTAGCTCCAGCTTGTGCGTCCCCGCGTACAGAGTATAACCGGCCACGGGCGTGGAGCCAACGAAGTTATCGTCGATGAAGACGTCGGCGGTCGGCTCCGCGTTGACCGTGACCCAGCCGAACGGGCGGATCTCTTCCATGATCTCCCGATGCTGTCCGGGAGCGGGGATGAAGCTCTCCTCGTGGAGCAGCAGCTGGTGATTCGACAGCTGCGGCTTGCCGATCAGCCTGACCTCGTGTCGGACTTGGGAGGGGAGCTCGATGTCCAGCCGCGGCGGGTTGCCGATCACTTCACCATCGATGACGATGGAGACGAGGGGCGTCGCTTCGGTTGGCAGGATCTTGACGCTCAGCGTGGCCGGGCGGGCGGGCGCCGTGGCGACCGGGCCGCCGCCTACCGTGGCGAAGACGATGCTGTCGCGGGAAATCGTGTTGCCCGAGCGGTCGGTGACCTGGGGACCGATCAGCAGCGTGTAGCGGACACCCCGGTCGAGTGGCGCGGCGGGCTGGATCTGCACGGTCCGCTGGTTCTCGTGCGTGAGCACCTGGATGGCGATGTAACTGCCCTGCGGATCGCGGAGCCGGATGGTCTCCGAGTTCACCGTGGTCGGATCGATCGGCTCGCTGAACGTCAGGGCCAGCGGCCCGTTCACGCTGACGCCGGTGGCGCCGGCCTCCGGAGTGCTCGACTCGACCGTGGGCGGTTCGGTATCCGGCGGCGGCAGCCGCGTGTCGAAGTTGAACGTGGCACCCGGCTCGCTGGACCGCGAGTTCCGGTAGACCGGCCGGCCGTCGACGCTGAGCAGCTGCGGCGTGATCTCTATGGAATACTCGGTGTCGTAGCGGAGTCGCGCGCTCGCCGTGAGCACGATCTGTCGCCCGTCGGCGCGCACCTCGATCTCCGACGGCAACTGGCGGCCGTTGGGCCCGATCAGCCGCACGTTGGCGCTGGTCGCCGTCGACGGGTCGATCGGCTTGTTGAAGTCGATCTCGAAGCGGGGCTCGATCACCTCGGCCCCGCCTTCGACGGTCGGGTAGAAGAACGAGGTCGTGTACGTGCTGCCCGTTCCGACCACCGGCAGGTTGGCCAGGAAGGGCAACTTCTCCTCGCCCAGCTGCCGGAAGCCGCCGACGTCGAGGGCGTAGGCGGTCACGGTGCCGGCCAGCGCCGCCACGAGGAGGAGCCAGAGCCAGCCGCGCCCCCGCTTCGGCGGCGGTTGCGTCGTCGCCTCGTAGAGGTTGGCGGGAGCCCGCTGGACCTGGCGCGCTTCCTCCTGCTGCGCCTCCTGGACCGATGGGGCAGGCGTGGCCGGGGTGGACGGCTCTTTCTTCTCTTCCTCCGGCTTCTCGACGGTCAGCACCAGCGTCCGCTGGCCGCTGCCGCTGTCGAGGGACATGAGCTCGTTGCGTAGCTGCTCGGCGCTCTGGTAACGATCGCCCGGGTTCTTCTGGAGGCATTTCAGGATGATGCGCTCCAACTCGGCATCGATCCCCGAGTTGAGCTCGGTCGGCAGTGTGGGCAGCTCCTCGATGTGCTTGCGGCCGAGCTCGAACCAGTCGCGCCCGGTGAAGGGCGCCTGGCCGGTGCCCATCTCGTACAGGGTCACGCCCAGCGAGTAGATGTCGGAGCGGTGGTCGACGCGCTGGCCGCGGGCCTGCTCCGGCGACATGTACTTGGGGGTGCCGACGTATACCGTGGTGCCGGTGGCGGCGGTGTAGTTGGTGGCGGCTTCGGCGATCCCGAAATCGGTGACGACCGCGTTGCCGTGACGGTCGAACAATATGTTGTCCGGTTTAAGGTCGCGGTGGACGATGCCGCCCTCGTGCGTGTGGGCGAACTGTAGCGCGGAGGCGACGTCGCAACCGACTTTGACGATGACCCCGTCGTTCAGCGGGACGCCGGGCTTCATCAGGTCCTTGAGCCCGGTGGGCAGCAGGTCCATGGAGAAGAAGACGATGTCGTCGTCCTTGCCGGCATAATGGATCGCAACGACGTTGGGGTGCCGGAACTTCGCTGCCCGGTGCGCCTCGCGCCTGAAGTTCTCTTCGAAGACCTCGTCGTAAGCGAACGCTGGCTTCAGGACCTTGAGGGCGACATCGATCTCGAGGTTCGTGTCCCGCGCCTTGTAGACGAACGCGAAGCCGCCCTCGCCCAGGAACTGGTCGATCCGATATACCGCGACGCGCCGGCCCAGGAAGATGTCTTTCTTCATGATCTCGGTTTCAGCGCGCCGAAGAACCGCCGCGTCTCCGGGTTGTAGATCGTCAGACCATACAATGTCCTGATTCGCGGGATCTCTCGGTCGAGATCGAACTGCGGTCGCAGGTTGAAGATCTCCCGGTACGTGTCCTCCGCCTCCGCCCGTCGCCCGAAGGCGTAATACGCGGCAGCCAGCATCTGCCGCGCGATGACCGACTGCTCGATCGTCAGGCCGCCCTCGGTGAGCAGGTTCTCGAAGAACGTGACCACGGCCCCGTAATCGGCGTTCGCCCAGTACTGGAAGCCGGGCCCCAGTTTGTCACGAGTCGAGAAGACGATGATCGAGTCGGTGTATTGGTCCCTGAGATCCTGGAGGGTCGTGGGGATCGACTGCGCATAGAGGCGCATGAACTCCAGCGCGTCGGCCACGTGGCCCGACTGCCGCATGCGCCGGTAAATCAGAAACGACTGATTGATCACCGCCGGATCGCGGTAATGCTCGGGCCGCGGTCCCTGGCCCACCAGCGTCAGGATGTGCTGGGAGGCTTGGGAGGCGTCGCCCGATCGCAGGTAGATCTCCGCCAACTGGAACAGGAAGGGGATCAGCCGCTCGCGTGGCTGTCGGATCGTCGACAGCTCTTGCGCGTACTCGACCGCGCGGCTGAACTCGCCCAGCGCGTAGGCGCTGGAGAACGCCATGTAGAGCACGCGTCCCTTCGAATCGTCGCTGGCGTCCATGACCCCGCGGGCCATCAGGTCGAGGGCCTCGTCGGCGATCTGCAGCGCTTCCCGGTAATCTTGGCGCTGATAGGCGGCGCGGGCCGCGAAATAGGCGAAGGGGAGCGGCCGCGTGGCGCGGCCGCTCACGCCGGTGACGTAGATCGGCGCCACCCGGACGTAGCGGGGTGGTCGTGCCAGCTGGGGCGAGCCGGAATCGATGCGCAAAGGAGGCGATTCGGTGCGTCCCAGGCGGCGGTATGGGCCGTCGATCTGCTGCGCGCCCTGGACTTCGTATCCACGCACGAAGCCGGGGGGCCCGGGCTGCCATGTCAGGACGGCCGCGTCCCCCTGGTAGGTGAGGTCGAAGCCGCGCAGCGGTGGAAAGGCGATATCCCAGCGGTAGACGTGGGTCCGCTTGGCGCCGGCGTCGGCGATGTAGATGTTGCCTTCCCGGTCGACGACGATGCGCTCGGGCCGGTCGAACGCCCCTTCGGCGCCCAGCCGGATCCAGATCTTGCTCCGAGCGTCGTCGACGATCGTCACCCGGTGGGTGTTCCGATCGAGCAGGAACAGATTGCCGGCCTGGTCGAAGGTGAGGGCAGCGATGGGGCCGGGTAACAGTTCGGGTGCCAGCGGCTGGAAAGTCCCTTCGGACACCACGAGCCGGGCGACCCGGGAGCCGTCCTCGTTCCACGCCCAGATTTCGCCGCTCGGCGTCACGGCCACGCCAGCGGGCCGGACGAACGGATACTCGCCGACCAGGCTGGCCAGGTCGCCGCTGAAGATCTTGATGCGGTCGTTGCCGGTGTCGGCGATCACGATGCGCCCATCCCCAAGCACGGCGATTCCGCTGGGATCGTCCAGCCTGCGGTTGTCACGGTAGTTGTCTCCGTAGGCGCCCTCGAGTTCGCCCCCCTCGAGGGGAAAGACGGCAAAGCGGTCGCGTCCGTGATCGAGGACGAGCAGCTGACCGTCCTTGGTCGTGGCTCCGGCGACGCGGTCGATCTCCCGTGAGAACTGCTGTTGCCGCACCGTGGGATCGGGCAGGTAGACCGGCACGCTGTCCCCGTAAACGGTCTCGTGCATCTCCACCTGCGTGCCCATCAGCCGAACGGCCTTCCCCTCGATGTCGAGGAGCAGCGAGGGCATCTCGCTGGCCCCTCCGTAGACCATGTCCAGCAATGGCCGCGGCAAGCCACGCGCCACGCGACTGACGCGTATGGGAAAGGCAAAGTCGGGACGGCGACGGAGCCCTTCCTCGGTGGCCAGCCGGATCCGCTCCACCTTTCGCAGCTCGCCGTCCAGGATCAGCGCGTTCTGGTTGCCGGCGAACGTCACGTCCTCCGCTTCGCGGAACGAACCGCGCCCCGTCCCGGCGCCGCCGTACAGCATGTCGTTGGCGCCCGGCGGCGCGCCGCCCGTCTTGTTCGCACGCCACAGGCGGCCCGTGTTTCGGTCTACGACGATGACCGTGCCGAGATCGTTGACCGCCATCGCCACCGGTTCCCCCAGCTGGGCGCCTCGCAGGTTGACGGGCGCGGCGACGCCGGGGGGCAGCGGCCCGGTCCAGGGCAACTGTGTAAATGGCGGCAGCGCGTAGATGCCACCCGAAGTGTTGTCGTCGGCGATGTAGATCGTGCCGTCGTTGCCCACCGCCAGCGAACGCGGCTCGCGGATCGCGTTCCCCAGCTCGATCTGTCTCACGAAGAGACCGTCGAGGCCGAAGATCTGTATGGCGCCGCGGCCGCTGTCCAGCACGTAGAGGAAGCCGGAGGGGCCCATCGCCATGTCGATGGGATCCGATAGCTGACCGGCGTCGCCGCCGCCCTCGGCCAGCCGGCGCAGCACCTGTCCGCCGGGCCCGAACACGAAGACGCTCTTGCGGCCCTTGTCGAGCACGTAGGCGATGTTCTCCGCCGTCACATCGACGGCGACCGGGTCGTCGAGGGCGTCCTGGCCGTAGCTGCGGCGGTACACGCCGACCGAATCGAAGACGAACACCAGTCCATCCTCGTCGACCACGTGGATCGTCGCGTTCGCTCCCCGGGCCAGGGCGACCGGTCGATCCGGCGACCCGGGCTGGTTCTTGCCGGGCAACTGGAACGAGCCCTTGGCCTCGTATCCGGCCTTCGGTACGGCCTGCCCGAGGAGGGGGGCGGGGGCGCTGGCGACGGCGATCAGCAGGGCGGCAAGGCCCAGCCGGTGGGCTGTACGGTTAACGGGCCATGTCAATTGCACGGCGGCGACGGCTCCAGCTTGGGATTCTCCAGCGGCTGCTCCCCCTCCTGAAAGACGAACTTGGAGTAGCCGACGACGATTTGATCTCCGTGATGTAGCTGTCGGCGCGCCAGGATCGGCGCTCCGCCCAGTATCGTACCGTTGGTGCTCTCGAGATCCTCTATCCACCATACGTCTTCGTCCCGAACGATCCGGCAATGGTGGCGGGAGACGGAGCGGTCGGGAAACTGCACGTCGTTGTCCGTGGCCCGGCCGATTCGCGCTTCCGGGCCCGCGATTCGGAACGTCTTGCCGCGGTGAACGCCGCTGACCACCCATAGCCGGCTCAGCACGCCGATCCGGTGGTCACCGATGAACAGGAATTCCAGATCGGCCAGCCCGATCCGGTCCCCGTCCTGAAGCGGCTGTCGCTCGCCGGTGCTCAGCGGCCGTCCGTTCAGGGTGGTCACCGCCTCCGAGGCCGTGACCACGAGTACGTGCCTTGAGTTCTCGCGCTCGATGCGGACGTGATGGGCAGCGATCCGCTCGTCGCGGATCGTGAGCGTGTTGGCGCCGGATCGTCCTACCGACATCACCGGGATCCGCAGCGGATATTCCCGGTTCCGCTCCGCATAAAACAGCCCGATGAGCGCTGCGCCGTTCGACTGTGCGCCCAGTGCTCCAGCTCCTAATGCGGGGAAGGTCAAACGCCGTACGTGCCACAATCTCGGGCACTTCCCGCGCAGTGTCAATTATGGTCCGGTCCCGGCGGCGGCCTGCCGCTTCGGGTGCCCTTCGGGGCGATTTCGGTTGGGGGAGCAGGGCGGGGACGCCCTCGGCCAGCGACCACTCTATTCCTACACCTGCCGCTCCGCCAGGTGCCGGCCGTTGAGCTTCTGTTGACGGGCTGGCGCTAGCCTTCCGACGTGTTGAGCGACGCCCGTTCGGTTCTGCGGAAGTACTTCGGCTATCCCGATTTCCGCCCCGCCCAGCGCGCCGCCGTCCTCTCGGTTCTGGGAGGCCGGGACACGCTGATCGTCATGCCCACCGGCGGCGGTAAATCTCTGTGTTACCAGATCCCGGCGTTGCTGCGGCCCGGACTCACCCTGGTCGTGTCTCCGCTCATCGCCCTGATGCACGACCAGGTGAATGGGCTGGAGCGTCGGGGGATCGCGGCGGCGCTGGTGAACAGCACGCTCTCCTCCGACGAGATCCGGGCGCGACTGGACCGGGCGGCCGCCGGCGAGCTGAAGCTGCTCTACGTGGCGCCGGAACGGTTCGGCAGCCCGGCCTTTCGCAGCGCTGCCTTCGACATGGAGATCGGCCTGGTGGCGGTGGACGAGGCGCACTGCGTCAGCCAGTGGGGCCACGATTTCCGTCCCAGCTATCTGCGGCTGAAGCGGCACTGGGACGAGCTGGGGCGACCCCAGCTCATCGCGCTGACCGCCACCGCCACGCCCGAGGTCCGGGCCGACATCGTCCGCGAGCTGGGCCTGCGGGACCCGCGGGTCATGATCCGCGGGTTCGACCGGCCGAACCTCCGCTGGTCGGTGCGGCGCGAGGATCGGCGGGCCGAGAAGGGCCGGGCGCTTCTCGAGCAGATGGACGGTCGTGCGGGAGAAACGGCGGTGGTCTACGCGTCGACGCGCAAGATGGTCGAGGCGGCGACGGAGCTCCTGCGCGACGCCGGCGTGGTCGCCGCCGCCTATCATGCGGGCATGAAGCGGGAAGCGCGGGCCCGGGTGCAGGAGCGGTGGATGTCCGGTCAGGTGCCCGTCGTCGTGGCGACCAACGCGTTCGGGATGGGGATCGACAAGGAGGACGTTCGCCGCGTCGTCCACCTGCAGATGCCGGGCTCGCTGGAGGCGTACTATCAGGAGGCGGGCCGAGCCGGCCGCGATGGCAAGGAAGCCCACTGCGTCCTGCTGCACAGCTACGGCGACCGGTTCATCCACGAGTTCTTCATCCGCCAGTCCTACCCGCCGCGCCGGATCATCGCCGCCGCCTACCGGGCGCTGCTCGATGCGTGCACCGCCGAGGGCGGCCCGGTCCCGCCGCTCAATTTCGTCGCGCGCGTGAAGGGGCTGAAGAGCGAAGGCGAATTGACCTCGGCGCTCCGCATCCTGAACGACGCCGGCTGCATCGAGAACGCGGGTGCCGCGGCCGATTGTGCGGCGCGCTGGATCGCCACCCCGGAACGTGTCGAGGAGATTGTGGCCGACCCGGGGGACTCCAGTGAGTTTTCAGAAAGCCCGGCGGTCATGGCGGCCCTCAACGGGCTGGCCCGCATCTCGCGCTCCGGCCGGCGTCGCTCCTTCCGCGTCTCGCTCCGGGATGTGGCGCGCTGGCTCGACGCGGACATCGCCGAGGCGCGGGCCGCCCTCGACGCTCTGCAGCGTGCGGGCCTGATCGGCTGGCGCGACGAAGCCCGGAGCTCGACCTACCGGCCGACCCGGCCGGCGCAGTCGCCGGACGAGCTGACGGTCGATTGGGAGCGAATCGCCCGCCTGCGCGAGCTCGACCTCCAGAAGCTCAAGCGGATGGAAGGATACGCCTTCAGCCGCGGCTGCCGGCGGCGGTATCTGCTGCGCTACTTCGGCGAGACTGCGGGTTGGAAATGCGGAGCCTGCGACCGGTGTGGGTGATTGGGAATTCTGATTGGGCGAAGGCGAGGTCGGGGTTCTGATTATGGGAATGTCGAGTTCTCTCCGAATTGCTGAAGAAGATTCGGGGATTCGGGGAGGTGGTGAAGTGGGTGGCGCACCTTCAGACGTTGGACATCACCCTCGTCTCTCCCCGATTCCCCGAACCCCCGAATCCCCGAACCGGCTTGGACAATTCGGAGAGAACTCAAGATTCCCCAAATCAGAATCCCGATATCCGACTTCTAGATTCCCACCCCGATCATTCCCACTCGATGGTTCCAGGTGGTTTGGTGGTCAGGTCGAGCGCCACGCCGGACACACCGTCCAGGGCGAGGAGGTCGCGGCGCAGCTCGTCGAGCAGCGCTCGCGGCAGCTCGACCGGCGTCGCGGTCATCGCCCGCCTCGAGCGGACCGGCCGCACCACGATCAGCTCGCCGCCGTTGCCGCTGAGGTCGAGGGGGACCAGGACGGTGGGGCACTGCCAGATCTCGTCGTACAGACCGTGGCGGCGGAGCCCGTCCATCACCCGGGCGTCCGCCTCGCGGAGCAGGTCCAGCCGCTCCCGGGTCACCGTGGCGGGGAGCGGCAGTGCGGTGGCCGGCGCGTCCTCGGCCAGGTTCCAGACGCAGCGGTTGATGCCGGGGACCTCGGCGGTGAGGGCCGAGGCGGCGGCCAGCAGGCTCTCCCACGCGCTGTCGCCGCTCAGCAGCACCGGGTGCTCGTACGCCCGCAGGTCGGCCTTCACGCCCACCGAGCGGATCGGCAAGATTTCCGCGTCCAGGTCGTAGCGCCGGCCCACCTCCGCGACCAGGGGGGCGATCTCTTCCAGCCCCTCGATGTCGCCGCTGCCGTCGCCGCACAGCGCCCGCACCCCCAGACCCGGGCCGGGGAAGGGGTGGCGCCAGACCAGCTGGCGGGGGATGCCCAACTGCTCGCCCAGCTCCCGCACTTCGAGCTTGTAGAGATCGCCCAGCGGCTCCACCAGCCGGCCGGCTGCCAGCATCTCCTGAACCACCGGCACCCGGTTGTGGTGCGTCTTGATCGTGTCGGCCCGTTTCGTACCGCCGGTCTCGATCGTGTCGGGATAGATCGTGCCTTGGCCCAGCAGGTGGTCATGCAGACCCAGGCGCGCCCCCTCTTCCTGGAAGACTTCGATGAACGTGTCACCGATGGCGCGCCGCTTCGCCTCCGGCTCGACCAGGCCGGCGAGGGCGGCGAGGAAGCGGTCGCTGGCATCGACGAAGTGGACGTGGCTGCCGAGCCCCAGACCGCGGAAGAACTCCAGCACCTGCGCGCTCTCGTCCTTCCGCATCAGCCCGTTGTCGATATGCAGGAGATCGACCCGCTCGGGCCCCAGAGCCCGGGCGAGCAGCGTGGCGGCGACGGTGGAGTCGACGCCGCCCGAGGCCAGCAGGAAGACCGACCGGTCGCCGACCTGATCCCTGATCCTGTCCAGCTCTTCTTCGAGGAACGCCTCCATCGTCCAGCTGGGCCGACAGCCGCAGATCTCGAAGACGAAGTTGGCGATCATCCGATCGCCGTGGACGGTGTCGTCAACCTCGGGGTGGAACTGGAAGCCGTAGCGCCGGAGCGAGTCGGACCCGATGGCGGCGTACCGATGGTCGGGGCCGCCGTCGGTCGTGACGCTGCGACCCAGCTCGCGAAACTCGGGCCCCACCGACACCACGCTGTCGTAGTGGCTCATCCAGACCGGCTCCACCGGCCCGAGCCCGGCGAACAGCGGGTGCTCACCGGTCAGGTGAAGCTCTGCCGGTCCCCACTGCCGGCCGCCGTGGATCACCTCGCCGCCGTAGTGCTTGGCGATCTCCTGATGGCCGAAACAGAGGCCCAGGATCGGCGCGTCGAGCTCGTAGATCTCCTTCGTGTACTCCGAGTCCTCGCCGTGGGCCGAGAGGCTGGGGCTGCCCGAGATGATGATTCCCCGGTAGGGGGCGAAGGCGTCGATCGGGTCCTCGGGCTGCCGGATCTCCGACAGCACCCCGAGGCGCCGCACCTTGGTGGCGATCAGGTGGGCGTACTGGCCGCCGAAATCAATGATCGCTATCGCGTCGTGCGGCATGGCTCCCGGAAGGCGCGCTGTTGAGTTCTCACTCGACTGGAATAGCCGGACGACCCGTGCCGGCGCAAGGCCCGCCGGCCTCGTTCGGGCGCAGGGAGCCGATCGTTCGGACACGCTCAGCGGGCCGGCACTCCCGGGCCAAACGCGATCGAGGCAACTGGAACCGGGCCCGGTCGGCAAAGCGATCGGGTCCTCGGACGATCACTTCACCCAGCTCGAGATCATCGCCGACATGTCGGGCAGGTTCTCGTAACTGCTGGTATCGAGGCCGGACGCGGACCGGGCTCGCGCCTCGATCTCGGTCTCGGGAGTCCCGGCGATTCGCAGCCGCCGCCGATACTCGTCGAGGAAATGGTCGGCGAGCAGTCGCGGCACGTTGTCGACGAACAGGTGCGCGTCCAGCGGGCGGTGGAAGACGAAACCGGTGAACACGTCCGCGTAGCTGACCGTCTGGGTGTTGAACGGGAAGTAGTCGAACTGGTCGGCACCGAAGGGTGAGCCGTTGAAGTCGAAGCCGAGGCTCGCATCGCCCATCACCCGAAACGCGGCGTCCCACTTGCCGCCCTGGATCGGTTGCAGCACGGGCCGCTGGTCCGTCGAGCCGACCAGCACCGCGATCGAATTGAGCATCACGTTGGCGACCCGGCCCGGGAACGCCTCGAACAGGTAGCGTCCCACGTTGTCGCCACGCGTGCCGTCGTCGAAGGCGAAGTCGTTGAAGGCGTGGCGGAAGTTCATGATGACGAGCGCCTTCTCGTGCGCGTCGGCCGACGCCAGCAGAGCGCGGTAACCCGCGGTGATCTGCTCGGCCATGACCCGATCGCGGCGGCCCAACCCGGACTTGAACTCCTCGTATCGCGCCCCGTTCATTCCCGACCAGTCGAACGGCATGTCCGAGAGATGGAGCCGTACGTGCCGATCGCTCGCCAACGACTCGTTCAGTCGGTAGAGCTGCTCGATGAACCAGTAGAAGTTGTAGTTGTCCCAGATCGGGTAGTACGACAGGTCCCGGTAGATCGGGAGCAGGCGTTCGGCCAGCTCTGGATCCGACAGGCCGCCCGTCGCGAACACCGCGTCCAGTCGCGACTGCAGGTTGCTGCCGCCCAGCTCGGTGAAGATATGACCGACCCGATTGATGAAACGGGGGTCGCTCGCCAGGTCGCGGATCAGCTCGTACTGGGTGATCTCGGGGTGAGCCCGCTCGCACAGGATGACGATGTCGTGGCTGTCGAACAGCCCCATCACGTAATCGATGGGGTCCGTATGTTGGTCCTGCAGGAAGGCCACGTGGGGACCGATCTCCTCGGCGTACTCCAGGCGCGGCGCGCGCCCCTCGGGGCGGTCGGGTCCGCAGGCGTACAGCGGCAGGAGAAAGGACAGCAATAGCAGGGGTGGTCGTGACCTCCGCGCGGGGCTCGAAGTGCTGAGCTTGCAGCGACCTGACATGCTCGGCTCTCGTGGTTTGGGGGGCCTCGCAACTTATGAGATGTCCATGAAGCGCACAGGGTTGCTCGCGGCGAGCGATGTTTTCCACATCGTCAGGGTCCAGATCGCGATGCCGGAGCGTGCCCGGCGCGCTC
>JABAHQ010000509.1_pt4 | contig 73769 bp, 68 predicted proteins | sample 7062091 | NCBI WGS metagenome assembly JABAHQ01 (sample SAMN14534359, study PRJNA622989) | marine sediment metagenome | biome: marine biome [ENVO:00000428]; feature: marine pelagic biome [ENVO:01000023]; material: deep marine sediment [ENVO:00002113] | place: India: Gulf of Kutch | collected...
GCGTCGAGGAAGGATTCGATGGTGGTCTGCTCGGGCTCAGGTATGGGGCTCACGGAGGGTGCATCCCACGTGCGAGCTCAGGAAGGGATCCTCGCCGCGAATCAGCCGCACCTGCAAGGCGTTTCCACGGCAAGGTGTTGCCGTCGAGGGCTGGCTTCTCCACGTGGCCTTCGCGGCTATCAGCCGCTCCTACGGGGGCAGGGTTCCGCCCGTGGCGTTCGGGGCCATCAGCCGCTCCCACGCTACCGGAGCCCTACACCTTCTCCTTGATGCGCGCCGCCTGCCCCGTGCGCCCGCGCAGGTAGTAGAGCTTGGCCCGGCGCACCTTGCCCCGCCGCTTGACCTTCACCGAATGGATGGCGGGGCTGTGCGTCTGGAACACACGCTCCACGCCCTCGCCGTGCGAGATCTTGCGCACGGTGAACGACGAGTTCAGCCCCCGGTCACGCTTGCCGATCACGACGCCCTCGAAGGCCTGCAGACGCTCGCGCGAGCCTTCCCGGACCCGTACCTGCACCACGACGGTGTCGCCCGGCTCGAACCCGGAGATGTCCCGATTGAGCTGCTCCGCTTCAATCTGGTCGATGATGTTGCTCATGGCCGTATCCTCATACTGTCCTGTCGCCCCCGGTTTCGTGCTCGGCGACGAACTCGTCCAGCAACGCCCGCTGCTCCGCGTCCAGGGTCATCCCGGCGAGCAGATCGGGTCGCCGTAGCCAGGTCCGGCCGAGGGCTTGTTTCAGCCGCCAGCGCCGGATCTGTTCATGATTGCCCGTCAGCAGAACGGCGGGCACCCGCCGCCCGCCGAACTCCTCGGGGCGCGTGTAATGCGCGCAGTCGAGCACATCCACCGCGAACGAATCCTGCTTGGCCGACTCGTCGTGCCCCAGGGCGCCCGGCAAGCATCGGATCACGGCGTCGAGAATCACCATGGCCGCCAGCTCTCCGCCGCTCAGCACGTAGTCGCCCACCGACCATTCCTCGTCCACCTCGGACTCGATGAGCCGCTCGTCGATGCCCTCGTAGCGCCCGCAGATCATGACCAGGCGCCGGCGCTCCGCCAGTGTCTCCACCCCCCGCTGGTCGAGCCGCCGGCCCTGCGGTGTGAGGTGGATGACCGGGGTGTCCGCCCCCACGGAGGCCTTCGCCGCCTGCACGGCGGCGCGCAGCGGCGGCGCCATCATCACCATCCCGGGCCCGCCGCCGTAGGGTCGGTCGTCCACGGTACGGTGCCGATCGGTGGCGAAATCGCGCGGGTTCCACAGATCCAGACGCAGCACACCGCGCTCCACTGCGCGGCCGGTCACGCCCCATCGGGTCACGGCGTCGAACATCTCCGGAAAGATGCTGACGACACCGGCGTGAAACGCGGCATTCTCCATGCCCGACTACCCCGCCAAAACCGGCGTCAGCGAACCCTCTCTCGGCCTTCGCGCCCCGCGGCCCGGGTGCGTGCGTTTGCAAAACCGATCCGGCCTCGGCTTCTCGTCAGAACTCCGGATCCCAGTCCACCCGGATGGTCGCGGTCTCGAAGCTCACCTCACGCACCACCGCGTCGATGAACGGGATCAATCGCTCACGCTCGCCCCGAACCACCATCACGTCGTTTGCCCCGGTCTCCATCAGCCGCTCCAGGCGACCGAGGTCGCGGTTCGCCAGCGTCACCACCCGCATCCCGAGAAGGTCCACCCAGTAGTAGGTGTCGGGTGCGGGCGCGGGCAGCTGACTCCGCGCCACCCTGACCTCGCCCCCGGTGAGGGATCGCGCCTGTTCGCGATCGCGGGCGATGTCGAGCGCAGCTACCACGCTCTGGCCATGGCCACGGCCCTCGAGCACATGCGCCGTCACCTCCACCCCACCCGTACGGACCCGCCAGGGCGAGTACTCGAGAATCTTCTCCGGCGGCTCGGTAAAGGACTGGATCTTCACCCACCCCTTCACGCCGTAGGGCCCGCTCACGCGCCCGACGACGACGTAGCGGACCGCTGTGTCCTCAGGCAGAGGCCTGCTCGGCGGAGTCGCCCTGGGCCGCTGCAGGCTGCTTCGCCTGCTGCTCGAGCAGCTGGGCGACGCGCTCCGAGGTCTTGGCCCCTTTGGAAAGCCAGTGCTCCACGCGCTCGTTGTGCACGCGCAGCTTCTCCTCCCCACCCACCGCGATGGGGTTGTAGAAGCCCAGCCGCTCGATGAAGCGCCCGTCGCGCGCGCTACGGCTGTCCGTGACGACGATGTGATAGAAGGGGCGGTTCTTCGCCCCTGCTCTAGCCAGACGAATCGTGACCATTGCGTCCCACTTCCGGGCCGTCCGGCTCCGGGTTCCGAGAATCCGATGGGCCAAAAGCGTGGCATTGTACCCGTTGACGGCGCGAAATGTAACGCGGGTGCCGCCGCGAGAAGGCGTGCAGAAGCGCGCGAACGCGACCGAGACGCCATCTGCGGAGACCCCGCGCGCGTCACGGGAGTCCGAGGCCGCCCCGGGCCCGTCAGTGAAACGGCATACCCGGGGGCGCACCCCCCACGCCGCGCATTAGCTGGGCCATCCCGCCTCGCTTGCGCATACGCTTCATCATCTTCTGCATCTGGGCGAACTGTTTGAGCAGCCGATTGACGTCCTGGACTTGGGTACCGCTGCCGGCGGCGATCCGGCGCTTGCGCGAGCCCTTGACGATGGCAGGGAACCGGCGCTCCTGCGCGGTCATGGAGTTGATGATGGCCTCGAGCCGCACGAACTGCTTTTCATTGAGCGCCTCGGCCCCCTTGGGCAGCGCACCGGCGCCGCCGGGCAGCTTCTCCAGCAGGCTGTCGAGTCCGCCCATGCGGCGCATCTGGCGCAGCTGCTCGCGGAAATCCTCGAGGTCGAAGCCCTTGCCCTTTTTGAGCTTTTGGGTGAGCCGCTCGGCCTGATCACGATCGATTTTCTGCTCGGCTTCCTCGATGAGGCTCAGCACGTCCCCCATGCCCAGGATGCGCGAGGCCACCCGCTCCGGGTGGAAGGGCTCCAGCGCAGAGATACGCTCTCCCACCCCCATGAACTTGATGGGTTTGCCGGTGATGTGGCGGATGGAGAGCGCGGCCCCGCCGCGGGCATCGCCATCGGCCTTGGTCAGGATCACGCCGGTCAGCGGCAGCGCCTCGTCGAAGGCGCGGGCGACGTTGGCGGCGTCCTGCCCGGTCATGCTGTCGACCACGAACAGGGTCTCGACGGGCGCGACCGCCTCGTGCACGCGCTGCACCTCCGCCATCATCTCGGCATCGATGTGCATGCGGCCCGCGGTGTCGAGGAGGAGCACGTCGTGGTAGCGCTTGCGTGCGTGGCCCACGGCGTCGCGGGCGATGGTCACCGGATCCTGATGCGTGGACGACGGGAAGAAATCGGCGCCCACCTCCTTCGACAGGCGCTCGAGCTGGTCGATGGCCGCGGGCCGGTACACGTCACAGCTCGCTACCAACACCGACTTCTTCTTGCTCGCCTTGAGCCACGACGCCAGCTTGGCCGTGGTCGTGGTCTTGCCCGACCCCTGCAGGCCCGCGACCAACACCACGGCCGGCGGGGGGACGTTCAGGTTCAGCTCATCGTTGGCGTCGCCCATGAGGCGCTTCAGCTCGTCGCGGACGATGCGGATCAGCTCCTGACCGGGCGTGAGGCTCTTGAGCACGTCCTGGCCGACGGCGCGGCTGCGCACGCGCTCGACGAACTCGCGCACGACGGGCAGCGCCACGTCGGCTTCGAGCAGCGCCATGCGCACTTCGCGCAGGCTGTCCTTGATGTTGTCCTCGGTGAGCCGTCCGCTGCCGCGCAGGCGATTCAGCGTCCGCCCGAGTCGCTCGGTCAGGTTGTCGAACATGAATGGTGCGACCTCTCGCCACGATCTCGTATTGCCATTATTCTAAGCTCAGAAAGTCCGCCGGGATGACGAACCGGCCTCCTGCGGCCCGACTCAGGCTTCATCTCGATGACCACCGTGCTCGGACTCGGCAGCATCCTCTTGTACCTAACGGCTACGGTGCTCCTCGGCCTGCGCCTGGCCTCGGGGCCGGACGCGCGCAACCTGCTCCGCGGGGGGCTCGCCGGAGCCGCCGTGGTGGCGGTCTGTCTGCACGGCGTCCTCCTCTACCACGCCATGGTCACCGAGGCGGGGCTTAATTTCGGCTTCTCCAACGCCGCATCGCTGACCACGTGGGTGATCGTGCTGTTCCTGCTGGTGGCCGCGCTCATGGAGCCGGTGGAGGATCTGGGGCTGCTCGTTCTGCCCCTCGCCGCCCTCGCCGTCGCGCTGTCGCTGGCCTGGCCGGACCGGCAACTCCTGCCGGGCAGGCTCACTGTGGGTGTCCAGACCCACATCGTGCTCTCCATTCTGGCCTACAGCGTCCTGGCCATCGCCGCCTGCCAATCGGTGGTGCTCGCCTACCAGGACCGGCGCCTGCGGCGCAAGCGCCCGGACGGGCTCATGCTGCGCCTGCCGGCCCTGCAGACACAGGAGTCGCTGCTGTTTCAGCTCATCGGATTCGGTTTCTTCCTGCTCAGCCTGAGCCTGGTAAGCGGCATGATGTTCGTCGAGGACATGTTCGCGCAGCACCTGGTGCACAAGACGGTGCTCTCCATCGTCGCCTGGGTGGTGTTCGGCGTGCTGCTGTGGGGGCGGTGGCGCTTCGGCTGGCGGGGGCGCACCGCCATCGGGTGGAGCCTCGGCGGGTTCTTCACCCTGATGCTCGCGTATTTCGGGACCAAACTCGTGCTCGAAGTCATCCTGGGGCGGTCCTGGTACGTCTGAGAAAAAGTGGTGTCAGAGGTGTCAGAGATGATTTCTTCCGCCTTGACAGCGCCGGACCCCAGCGCCTAGTAAATACTTGACACATCGGAGGAGAATCACCCGCCCTTGAGCGAGCTTCCCTTGAGCGTGCTGCTCGGCGCGCTGGTCGTACTGATTGTGTTCTCCGCCTTCTTCTCCGGTTCAGAGACCGGCATGATGGCTCTGAATCGGTACAAGCTGCGCTATCTCGCCAAGCAGAAGCACCGCGGCGCGCAGCTCGCCAGCGCATTGCTGGAGCGTCCCGATCGCCTCATCGGCGTCATCCTGCTGGGTAACAACTTCGTCAACATCGCAGCCTCCACCCTCGCCGCGTACATCGCCCTGCGTCTCATGGGCGAGGCGGGCCTCGCGGTGGCCACGGCGGCGCTCACGCTGGTCATCCTGATCTTCGCGGAAGTGACGCCCAAGACGCTGGCGGCGCTCCACCCCGAGCGCATCGCTTTTCCAGCGGCTCGCGTACTCACACCGCTTCTTCAGGTCCTTTATCCGCTCGTGTGGGTGATCAACTGGATGGCCAACGGGCTGCTGCGCACGTTGGGGGTCACACCCCAGTCCGGGGAGCAGCCGCTCAGCCGCGAGGAGCTGCGCAGCGTCGTGACGGAGGCAGGGCACATGATCTCGCGGCGCCACCAGCGCATGCTGGTGAGCATTCTCGATTTGGAGAAGGTCACGGTGGACGACATCATGGTGCCGCGCAACGAGATCAGCGGCATCGACGTGGAGGACGAGGAGGACGAGATCCTGGAGCAGCTCGTCACCACGCAGCACACCCGCCTGCCCCTCTACCGCGGCGACATCGACGACGTGCTGGGCATCCTGCACGTGCGCCGGCTGCTCGAGCCGCTGCACCGCGGCGAGTTCAGCCACGAGCTACTCGAGGCGCGGGCGCGCGAGCCCTATTTCGTGCCCTCCGGCACGCCGCTGCACACGCAGCTCTCCTACTTCCAACACGAGCAGCGGCGCATCGGGCTGGTGGTGGACGAGTACGGCGACGTCGAAGGCCTGGTCACGCTGGAGGACATTCTCGAGGAGATCGTCGGCGAGTTCACCACGGACCCGGCGGCGCTGAGCGCCGACATCCACCCCCAGGATGACGGCAGCTATCTCATCGACGCCAGCGTCACCGTCCGCCAGCTCAACCGCGCCCTGCATTGGGACCTGCCCGCGGGCGGGCCGCGCACGCTGAACGGTCTGGTGCTCGAATACTTCGAGGACATCCCCGAGCCCGGGACCACCATCCTGGTCTCGGGCTATCCGGTGGAGATCGTGCAGACCTCGGGAAGCGCGGTGAAGACGGTGCGCGTGAATCCCGCCCTGCGGCGCCGGCCGCCTTCGCAATTCGACACCCGGCCCTGACGACCGCGTGCCTCGTATAAACCTCGCAGTGAAAGCCGCGCCCACACGGCGTCGTTCGCGCGTAGGAGCGCCGCCACTTCCGTCACACCATCTCGAGAGCCTCCTGCAGTCGTGCGACCGGCGTAACCTCCATGCCCTTCAGGGCCCGGCGGGGCGCGTTGGCCCGGGGCACCACGGCGCGCTGGAAGCCGTGCTTGCCGGCCTCGCGCAGACGCTCCTCGCCGCCCGGGACGGGCCGAATCTCCCCCGCCAGCCCCACCTCGCCGAAGGTCACCAGATCCGTCGGCAACGGGCGCCCGCGCAAGCTGGAGAGCACCGCCAGCACCACGCAGAGATCGGCGGCGGTCTCGCTCACCCGCACGCCCCCGACGACGTTCACGAATACGTCCTGGTCGTGGGTGGCCACGCCGCCGTGTCGGCTCAGCACGGCGAGCAGCATGGCCAGCCGATTGTGGTCCAGACCCACGCTGACGCGGCGCGGCTGCGCGAGGTGGGAGCCGTCCACCAGGGCCTGCACCTCGACCAGCATGGGCCGGGTCCCCTCGCGCGTCACCATGATGACGCTGCCCGGTACGTGCTCGGTGCCTCCGGAGAGAAAGATGGCCGAAGGATTGCTCACCTCACGCAGCCCGCGCTCGGTCATCGCGAACACGCCGAGCTCGTTCACCGCGCCGAAGCGGTTCTTGATCGCGCGCACGAGCCGAAAACGGCTACTGCCCTCGCCCTCGAAGTAGAGCACCGTGTCCACCATGTGCTCGAGCACGCGCGGACCGGCGAGCGCGCCCTCCTTGGTCACGTGTCCGACGAGAAACAGCGCGGTGCCGGTATGCTTAGCATAGCGTACGAGCTGTGCGGCGCTCTCGCGCACCTGTCCCACGCCGCCGGGGGCCGATGGGAGCTGCTCGGTGTACATGGTCTGAATGGAATCGATGACCACCACCCCGGGGCGTTCCTCGCCCGCCAGGTCCAGGATGCGCTCGACCTGCGTCTCGGCCAGAAGGCGCAGCCCGCCGATCTCGAGCCCGAGCCGCCGCGCGCGCAGCACCACCTGACGCAGCGACTCCTCGCCGGTGACGTAGAGCGAAGGCAGAGCGGATTCGCGCGCCAGACGCGCCAGCGCCTGCAGCAGGAGCGTGGACTTGCCGATGCCGGGATCGCCCCCGATGAGCACCACCGAGCCGGGGACCAGTCCGCCGCCCAGCACCCGGTCGAGCTCGCGCATGCCCGTGGGGATGTGCGTCTCCGCCTCCGCGGCCACCTCGGCCGCCGAGTGGATACCCCCGCCCGTACTCTCGCACGACAGCCCGCGTGCCGCCGCGCGCCGCGGCGTCGGCGATTCGAGCAGCGTGTTCCAGGCTCCGCAGCCGGGACACTGGCCCGCCCACTTCGGCGTCTGTGCGCCGCACGACTGACACTGGTAGATGAGCTTTTCCCTGGCCACTTCGTCACCGGAAAGCCGTGCCGATATCACGCCGGCGTCTCTCACCCGTCCGCGGCCGCCGACACGGATTGTGCTGAGACTTCATTCGGAGCCGGCGCGTGCCGATCCTATCGCAGACCCCGCGCCAGCGCCGACTGGAGATGGGATCGCGGCTGCGCCTATAATCTCGCGCCCATTGCCGTCGCCGCTCATCGCGGCCATTGATTGAGTACAGGCGAGCCCGCCACTGTCACAGGAGCATCGGACCGTTGGACGACGCCATCTCAGCGCACGGGGGAGAGCTTCGACGCCTCATCGTGGATGAGGCCCACGCCGAGCAACTCAAAACGGAGTCGCTGGAGCTGCCCTCCCTCACCCTCACCCAACGCCAGCTCTGCGATCTCGAGCTGCTCATGAACGGCGGCTTCTCGCCGCTCACCGGCTTCATGGGCCGTTCCGCGTACGAGTCCGTGGTCCACGAGATGCGATTGCCCGAGGGAGACCTCTGGCCCATCCCCGTCACCCTCGACGTGCCGGCAGAGCTGGCCGCCACGCTCCAGCCGGGGGCACGCCTCGCGCTACGCGACAATGAAGGGTTCATGCTGGCCGTGCTCACGGTGTCCGAGGTGTTCCGCCCGGACAAGCGGCGCGAGGCGGAGCACGTGTTCGGCACGACCTCCGAGCGTCACCCGGGGGTCGGTTATCTGCTCGAATCCGTCCACGGTACGTACGTCGGCGGCTCGGTAACAGGCATCCAGCTCCCCACCCACTACGACTACGAGGAGCTCCGGCACACGCCGGAGGAGCTGCGGCGCCTGTTCACCAAGCTCGGCTGGCGGCGCGTGGTGGCCTTTCACACCAGCCGCCCCATGCACCGCCTGCAGCGCGAGCTGACGCTGGAGGCGGCGAAACGCGCGCAGGCGCACATCCTCGTTCATCCGGTAGTGGGTGTCACCCGCCCCCGCGACCTGGCTTACTTCGCGCGGGTGAAGTGCTACCAGGCCCTCGAGCAGCACTATCCGCACGGGCTCACCACGCTGTCCCTGCTGCCGCTCGCGATGCGCATGGCCGGACCGCGCGAGGCGCTGTGGCACGCCCTCATCCGCCGGAACTACGGGTGCACGCACTTCATCGTAGGTAGCGACCATGCAAGCCCGCGCGTCGGCGCGAACGATGAGGAGCGGGTCTATCCTCCCTACGCCGCGCAGGAGCTCATCGAACGATTCCAGGACGAGATCGCCATCCGCGCGGTGCCCTTCCAACGCCTGGTCTACGCGCCCAGGCGCCGCCGTTTCGTCGCCGAGGAACGGCTCGACCCGGGCGAGGAGGGGTTCGCCCATCTCTCCGATGCCGAGCTGGCACGCCGCCTCGCGCACAACGACGAGATTCCGTCGTGGTTCACCTATCCCGAAGTGCTGCGGGCTCTGCGCAAGGTGCATCCGCCGCGCAACCGCCAGGGTCTCACCCTCTTCTTCACCGGCCTCTCGGGATCGGGCAAGTCGACGCTCGCCAAGATCATGTACGGGAAATTCACGGAGGCGGGCGATCGGCCCGTCACCCTCCTCGACGGCGACATCGTGCGCCGGCACCTCTCGAGCGAGCTCGGCTTCTCCAAGATTCACCGCGACCTCAACGTACGGCGCATCGGCTTCGTGGCGAGCGAGATCACCAAGAACGGCGGTGTCGCCATTTGCGCCCCCATCGCCCCGTATGCAGCCACGCGGCGTGCCGTGCGCGAGATGATCGAGCCTCACGGCGCACTCATCGAGATCCACATCTCCACGCCGCTCGAGGTGTGCGAGGCGCGCGATCGCAAAGGCCTATACGCCAAGGCGCGCAAAGGCCTGATCAAGGAGTTCACCGGCATCAGCGACCCCTACGAGTCGCCCGAGCATCCGGAGCTGCGCATCGACACGAGCGACCTCACGCCCATGCAGGCAGCGCAGGAGATCTATCTGTACTTGCTGCGCGAGGGCTATCTCGATCCGCCCGATCCTCATGATCCGTGGCCCGGCCTGCGCACCGCGGACGACGAATGAGCCACGAACGCGAGTAGGCGGCGACCCGGTCTGTGTCAAATCTCTTCCGTGTCGATCAGCACACGCTGTGCGACGCGGCACACCAGCTCGTAGGGGATGGTCCCGGCGTGCTCGGCGATCTCCTCCACGGGCAATCCCCGCCCCCACAGCACCACCTCGTCGCCCGGGCGGGCCTGGGGCTGGGTGCGCAAGTCCACGGTGATGAGATCCATGGATACGCGCCCAACGAGCGGAACCCGCCGGCCGTTGACGAGCACGGGAGTCCCCGACGGCAGATGCCGCAGGTATCCGTCGCCGTACCCGATGGCGGCCACCCCCACCGGCATGTCCTCCGGGCACACCCAGGTGCCTCCATAGCCCACGGCGCCGCCGCGCGGCACCCGGTTGACCGCGATGAGACGGGTCGTGAGCGTCATCCCCGGCTCGAGACCCTCGTTGGCCGCCGTCCCCCCGACGAAGGGCGAGATCCCGTAGAGCATGATGCCCGGCCGAACCCAGTCGGCCTGGGTGTCAGGCCAGCCCAGGACGCCCCCCGAATTGGCGATGCTGCGCTCGCCGTCCAGATCGCGGGTGGCGTCGCGGAACGTCTCGAGCTGCCTGCGCGTGGTGGGGTCGCGTCGATCGTCCGCATTGGCGAGATGGGTCATGGTCCGCACGTGCGCATCGACCTGCGGACAGGCGTGCAGCCGCTCCCAGAAGCTGCGCGCCTGCTCGGGCGGCACGCCGAGGCGGTGCATCCCGCTGTCGATCTTGAGCCACACCTCGAGCGGGTGCTCGAGCCGTGCGCGCTCGAGCATCTCGAGCTGGCTCTCGTGGTGCACGACCACATCGAGCCGATACCGGCACGCCCTCTCCAGCGCCTCGCCCGCGTGCACGCCCGAGAGCAGCAGAATGCGCGCGTCGACGCCGGCCTCGCGCAGCTCCAGCGCTTCGTCGATGCCCGCGACGGCGAAGCCCTCGGCATCGGAGAGGGCCCGCGCCACCCTTACCGCCCCGTGCCCATAGCCGTTGGCCTTGACCACGGCCAGCACGCGACACCGCGGCGCGCTCTGGCGCACGCGCCGCAGGTTGTGACGCAGAGCCGCCAGATGAACGATCGCCCGTGCGGGGCGGGTCATGAATAGTATCCGTCGCTCAGGTCTTCGGGGGCGTAGTTCTCGAAGCGGGTGTGTCTGTCGAGGAAGGTGAGAATGACCTTACCGATGGGGCCGTTGCGCTGCTTGCCGATGATGATCTCGGCCTTACCCTTGTCCGCGCTGTCCTCGTCGTAGACCTCGTCGCGGTAGATGAAAAGAATGACGTCCGCATCCTGCTCGATGGCGCCGGAGTTGTGACACACGATACCATCTGCGAGCCACGAAGCCGGCCCCGGAACCGTCAGATCGTAGACCGTCTCCCGGCCAGCGCGCTCGATGCCCAGCACCGCGTCCCAGAATAGGTCGCTCTCGGCCCATTCGAGCAGCGCCGGGCCGTCAAGCAGTTCGGCATACCCCCCGACCATGTTGCGGGAAGGAGCGAAGGCGAAGTGAGACGAGCCGCCGTAAGCGCCGTAAGCGGTACCACGCATGCGAGCCATCGCGCGGTGCGAGACTCTTCGTGCACGCATCCGCGCTTTGACCTGCTCGAAGAGCGCTGGTGGTAAGGTGTCGACGTTGGTATTGGAGATTACTCCCTTGAGGCGTGCGAGAAGCTTGGCAGCACGCTCCTCCTGTGCACCGAATCCTCGGACTGTTTCAAGAAAATGGCGCTGGTACTCGTTCCCCGAAACGACCACGTGGATGCTCGCTCGGTAACCTCGTTTGTGCGCACGCGCGAGTCTGGCCACGATGCCGAGCCGAAGCAGCAGCGCTGCGACATCGTTGGCCAGCCCTTCGGAGCTGGTGGAGTAAAAGATCCGCCAGCGGCCCATACCGGCGTTGTGCCGAATACAGCCGTCCGTCGCCCAAAGATGCCTCAAGAAGAACGCGATCTGTTCATTGCTCAGGCGAAAGACCGCGTTGGGGATGCGCTTCTGGTACGAACGCTGATCGAAAATCCCGAGTTCTCTCAACCATCGATTGATCCCTGCCGGGTGCCAGCGGTTGCCGTTGCCGCTGAACACCAGCTGATGCCACCGACCCCGACCGGCATGACGGTTGACGGTGACACCTATCTTCTCCGCGGCTCGATGCACATAGTCGCTGTTCGCCTCACTGGTCGTCGTGTAGCGAAGAGGTTGATGGTTGAGATAGCTGCCATCACCGATCAGATGGGCGAGCAACCCGATCTCGTGCTCCGGCCAGCGCACGGGCTTCCTGGGCTGTGCGAGCTGCCGGGCTAAGGCAAGACGCATGCCGGGCCGAAGCTCCGAGAGCCGCAGCCATCCCTCTTCGCTCCAGAACCGATGGCCGGCCGTCGCTCGAATGGTGCGACCGCTGGCGAGGGTGACCTGAAAGACATCTCGCTCGCCGACTTCCCAGACTTTCTCTGCACTCGCCTGCACAATCTTTTGATCGGGCGCGACGGCGAGCACCCTCGGCATACGTCCTACGAGCTCGCGTATCGGCAGACGCCGTCCGTCGGCTAGCACCACCAACGTGTCGCCGGGCACACATTCTCGTAGATCCGACATCACGGGGCGTTTGTCCTGGCGGCTCTCGAGGCTGCGGTTGAGCTGCGAGAGGGCCACCACCGGCACGTTCAGCTCCTTGGCGAGTGCCTTGAGCGAACGCGAGATCTCGGAGATCTCGGTGGCGCGGTTCTCTTTGGTGCCCGGCACCTGCATGAGCTGGAGGTAGTCCACGACCACGAGCCCCAGGTCGTGCTCGCGCTTGAGGCGCCGGCACCGCGCGCGCAGCTCGCCCGGCGTCAAAGCGGGCGTGTCGTCGATGAAGATCTTGGTCTCGTTCAGCATGCTCACCGCCGACGTGAGCCGCGGCCAATCGTCGTCATCGAGCTTGCCGGTGCGCACCTTGTGCTGATCGATGCGTCCGAGCGACGACATCATGCGCATGCCGAGCTGCGCCGCGGGCATCTCCATACTGAACACCGCTGCGGTCATCTTGTCCTTGATGGCGGCGTGCTCGATGATATTCATTGCCAACGAGGTTTTGCCCATGGACGGCCTTCCCGCGACGATGATGAGGTCGGCCGGCTGCAAGCCGGACGTCTTCATGTCCAGCGAGGTGAAACCGGTGGCAAGGCCGGTGATCGGATTGTCGCGGTGGAACAGCGTATCGATACGATCGACGACGTCGACCAGCACGTCCTTGATGGCCGCGAAGCCGCGCGTGCTCCGGTTTCCCTGCTCGGCGATCTCGAAGACGAGTCGCTCGGCGTTATCGAGCAGCTCGCCGGCACCGCGCCCCTCCGTGTTGAAAGCGCTGTTGGCGATGTCGGTGCCCGTGCGAATGAGCTGGCGCAGCACCGAGCGCTCGCGCACGATGGCGGCGTACGCGGCGATGTTGGCGGCGCTCGGCGTGTTGCGCGCGAGCTCGCCCAGATACGCGAGTCCGCCGGTGTCCTCGAGCTGCTTATTGCTCGCGAGCCATTCCGAAACGGTGACGACGTCGAAGGGGTTGCCCTCGTCAGCGAGGGCCTCCACTGCGGCAAAGATCAATCGATGATCGCGACGATAGAAGTCGTCACGCCCAACGATGTCCGCGATCTGATCCCAAGCCGCGTTGTCGAGCATCAGCCCGCCCAACACGGACTGCTCGGCCTCGACGGAGTGCGGCGGCACCTTGAGCGCCGAGCCGGCGAATTCGACTCGCTCCGGGGAGAGGGATTCCTGCATAGCCCACCTGATTCTCGCGCTGCCGAAAAGCCATCTTTGCTCGCAGGTGAACGGATACGAAGAGCCCGCGAGGTTCGCGTACGGCCGTGGGCGGGGCGTTCGGGCGTTCTTATGCTGCTCTGCGAGCAGCCCGCGGAAGGAACATTCCCTTCGCCGGGAGGATACAACAGGCGAGGTGCAAAAAGCATCCTGCCGTGCAGCACACTCTCAGCGCTCGACGCTCACCTCGGGCGCCACGGTGACGCCGACCGTCGCCTTGACGTCGGAGTACAGTTGGATGTCGATCTCGTAGTCGCCGGTCTGGCGCAGCGATCCCTCGGGCAAGCGAACCTCGTGCTTCTCCACCGGCACGCCCGCCTCCGTGATCGCCTCGGCGATGTCCTGGGTGCCGACCGAGCCGAACAGCTTGCCCTCCTCGCCCGCCTTGCGTGAGATGGTCACCGCCATGCCGCTCAAGGACTCGGCGCGTGCCTGCGCCGCAGCCAGCGCCTCGGCCTGCTGACGCTCGAGCTCTGCACGCCGTTGCTCGAAGGCGGCTACGTTCTCGGGCGTGGCCGGCGCCGCCATGCCCTGGGGAATGAGATAGTTACGAGCGAAACCGGACTTGACGTCCACCGTTTCGCCCAGCTCGCCCACATTCTGCACTTTCTGCAACAAGATCACCTGCATCTCCAGCTCCCCTTTCTTTGACGCGGCACGTTCACGGAACGGACGCGCGCGTCTTTCAACTTCGGATCCAGCGCCGGCGAAAATCCACCCAGCCATCCACAAAACCCACGCAGGCCAGCACAACGCCCACGTGAGGCGGCAGCAATCCAAGCATCACGTACAGGCCCACCAGCCACCCGACCGACGCGTCGCGGCTCGCCACGACGGCGTGCGCTACCGCCAAGCCCTGGAACAGATAGATAGTGACCGCAGGCGCCAGCAAATCGGCGGCCAGTCCGCCGGTCGCGCGGTTGAACATCAGCGTCGCGAGAGCGATGACCGCGACCGCGACGCCCACTCGGCGATCGATACGCAGCTCGCGGAATTCCCGCCCGAATCCGCCGGGGTTGTCAAGAACCGCGTGCCACCAGCGCGCGAGCAGCAACGTCAGCACGAAGCCGAGCACCACGGCTGCGCCCAGAAAGGCCGTCATCGCGGGCGCCCACGCGTCGATCAGCTCGTCGAGACGCGCCTGGGCCGCGGGATCGGCGGGGGCGAAACGCTGATCGATGAACTCGCCCAGCACCTCGCGCCACCAGGCGCCCGGATCGCCCAGCGTCAGATGGAACGCGATGGTCAGTGCGGCCCCCATCGCCGCGGCCGCAGCGAGCGCCGTACCTTGCGAAGCGGTCGTACGCAACACCGCGGCCAGCAGCCACACCGGCAGCCAAGTGACCGCCGCGAAAGCGAGCACGGGGTAGGGCGTGCCAATCAAGAACCACGTGAAGGCGCCGGCAAGTGCAGCGGAGCCGGCGATGACCACTCCACCCTCCGCAGTGCCGTTGCGCAAGGTCGCCAGAGCGACCACCGCACCGCTCAGATAGCTGATCGGCGGCAACAGGAGCGAGAGCGCCGCGCAAACCGAGGAGGCGGTGATCGCCTCCATGCGGCCGCGCATCACATACGCGAGGAATGCGCGCACCGCAGAACCCGAACCGAATCAAACTGCTCAGTGGTGATCGCAGTAGGGCAATAGGGCCAGGTACCGCGCGCGCTTGATGGCGCGCGCCAACTGCCGCTGGTACCGCGAGCGTGTGCCGGTGATGCGGCTGGGGACGATCTTGCCGGTCTCGGTGATGTACTGACGGAGGGTGCCGATGTCCTTGTAATCGATCTCCTTGACCCCTTCCGCTGTGAATCGACAGTAGCGTCTGCGGCGGAAAAAACGTGCCATTCGTATTGACCCCTCGTTGCGACTGCTCGGGAGGACCTTGCTAGCTGGTCTCCCCTTCCTCCGTCACCGTCTCCGAAGCGCTCGCGCGTTCCTCGCGGCGCCCAGCGCGCGGGCGTTCACGTTCACGGCGCTCGCGCGGACCGCCCTCCTCCTCGCGCTCATCCTTGGCCTTCGCAAGCGGCGATGGCTCGGTGACGGCCTCCCTTCGGGAGAGGATAAGGTCGCGCAGGACTGCGTCGTTGAACCGAAAAGCGCTCTTCAGCTCGTCCAGAACACCCGGCGTGCACTCGATGTTCATGAGCACGTAGTGAGCCTTGTGCACCTTGTTGATCGGATAAGTGAGCTGACGGCGACCCCAGTCCTCGAGCCGATGGATGCGCCCGCTGTCGGACTCGATGATGGAGCGGTAGCGTTCGATCATCGCGGGCACCTGCTCGCTCTGATCGGGGTGCACCAGAAAGACGATCTCGTAATGTTTCATGACATGCCCCTTTTGGATTAGCTCTCCGCCGACGGCGGAGCCGCTAAGCCGCAGGTCTGCCCGCACGGCGCGGGGCTGCGGCAAGGAAAAGCAAACCGCGGTGCACCGGGGAAGATGCGCCCGCTCGGCCCAGAACCGCCAAAGTTTAGGGGATAGTCGGACGCCTTGCAATTTTCCTCCTCAGAGCCGCCGGCGCTGGCGCAGCGCCTCGAACAGGCACACGCCCGCCGCCACCGAGACATTCAGCGTAGGCGTCCGCGCGGCGGTAGGAATGCGCACCAGCGCGCCGCACTGCTCGCGCGTCAACCGGCGCAGCCCCCGCTCCTCACCCCCGAGGACCAGGGCGATGGGGCCGCTCAGGTCCGCCTCGTACAGCGAGTCCGCGGCATCGTCCGCGGCGCCGACCACACGCACGCCCGCGGCGCGCAGCTCGCCCAGAGTGCGCGCGAGGTTGGTGACCCGGTGGAGCGGCACCGAGCCGGCGGCACCGGCCGCCACCTTGCGCGCTCCCGGGGTGAGGTTTGCCGCGCGATGGCGGGGAATCACCACGGCGTTCACACCCGCGGCATCGGCGGTGCGCAAACAGGCCCCGAGGTTGTGGGGATCCTGCACCCCGTCCAGAACCAGGAGCAGAACCGGCCCGGGGGCCTTCGCCAGCACCTCCTGGAGATCAGGAGCGGGAGCCCCGGAGCTCACCGCCCTGTACGCCGCCACCACACCCTGATGGTGCGCGCCGCCGGCCATTCGATCCAACGTCCGCGTCGACGCCCGATGCACGGCGATGCCGTAGCGCGTGGCCAACGCCAAGACCCGCTCGCTGCGCGGATCGTGGCGGCCCTGCTGCACCCAGATCTCGGTGACGCCGGCGGGATCGCGCTCGCACAGCGCGCCTACCGTGTGCCAGCCGTAAACCAGTTCTTTCGCCATTCACGCCAACCACGAAGAACACGACGGGCGCGACGAAAACAAGAGCATCGCGCTTACAAGGCGTTCGCCCCCCGTGGGAACGATTTTCAACCGCGTTGACCTGGCGACCTTCGGAGTTTTGTTCCTCCTGGAACACTCCACACGTCGGGTCAGCGGCGCGAGGTGCGCGGGAAGCGCGAGCGGCTGCGGCCGCGGCTCCCGCGGACGCGGCCCTCGACGAGCTCGAAATCGATCTTGCGCTCGTCCAGATCCACCCGCACCACGCGCACCGTCACCGGATCGGCGAGCCGGAACATCGTACGGCTGCGCTCCCCCTCGAGGCGATGGCGCGCGGGGTCGAAGTGGAAGTAGTCCTCGCCCAAGGCGGAGACGTGAACCAAGCCCTGCACGTAGACATCGTCCAGCTCGACGAACAGACCGAAGGAGGTCACCGCGCTCACGATGCCGCTGAACACCTCGCCGACCTTGTCCAGCATGAACTCGCACTTCAGCCAGTCCACGGCGTCGCGCGTCGCGTCGTCCGCACGCCGCTCCGTCATGGAGCAGTGCTCTCCGAGGGGAACCATGTCGTCGTGCCCGTAGCGGAAGCTCTCGCCCGCGCCGCCCTGCAGGACGTGGCGTATGGCGCGATGCACGAGCAGGTCCGGGTAGCGCCGAATGGGCGAGGTGAAGTGTGCGTAGCTCGGCAATGACAGGCCAAAGTGCCCGATGTTGTCCGGGCTGTAGACGGCCTGCGCGAGCGAGCGCAGGAGCACCGTCTGAATGAGATGGGCTTCGGGACGATTTACAACGCGCTCGAGCAGGGCCGCGTAGTGCCGCGGCTCGGGGCGCTTGCCGCCGCCCAGGCGCAGGCCGAGCTCACCCAAAAACGTGCGCAGGTCTTCGAGCTTGTCTGCGCTCGGCCCCTCGTGCACGCGATACAACGCGGGCATCTTGTGCTTTTGCAGGAAGCGCGCCGCCGCCACGTTCGCGGCCACCATGCACTCCTCGATGATACGGTGCGCGTCGTTGCGCTGCACCGGCTCGATGCGATCGATCTTGGCGCCCTCGCCGAAGACGATGCGGGTCTCGGTGGTCTCGAAATCGATGCTGCCCCGATGGCGGCGCGCCTTCTTCAGCGCACGGTAGAGCGCGTGCAGCTCGTCGAGATGCGGCACGAGCTCCGAGCACGCGCGGCGCGCCTTGGCGCGGCGCTCGACCACGATGGCCGCCACCTCGTCGTAGGTGAGCCGCGCGTGCGAGCGCATCACGGCCTCGTAGAAACGCGAGCGTGTCACCTTGCCCTCGCGCGTGATGCGCATCTCGCACACCAGGCACAAACGATCCACCTCGGGGTTGAGGGAACACAGCCCGTTGGAGAGCTCCTCGGGCAGCATCGGAATCACCCGACCCGGGAAGTAGACCGAGTTGCCCCGCCGCAGCGCTTCCTGGTCGAGCACCTTGCCGGGGGCGACGTACGACGACACGTCGGCGATGGCCACGAGCAGCTTCCAAGCGCCTCGCGCGCGCTCGCAGTACACCGCGTCGTCGAAGTCGCGGGCGTCGGCGCCGTCGATGGTCACCAGCGGCAGCTCTCGGAGATCCTCGCGCCCGCGTGTCTGCGAGCGGCGCACCGTCGGGTGGAACCGGGCCGCCTCGGCGCGCGCGGCTTGCGGCCACTGCGCCGGCAGCTCGTAGGCGCGGACGGCCACGTCGATCTCCATGCCGGGCGCCATGCGCTCGCCGAGGATCTCCACGATGCGCCCGATGGGCTGCGCACGCTTGCTCGGCTGCTCGGTGACCTCGGCCACCACCACCTGGCCGTCGCCGGCGCCCCCGGACGCCTCGGCCGGGATGACGACGTCCTGGTGAATCCGCCGGTTGTGGGGCTCGACGAATCCCACGCCGCGCTCGCGGAAGAATCGCCCGACGACCTGGGAGGTGTTGCGCTCGAGCACCTCCACGAGCGCCGCCTCCTTGCGCCCGCGCGCATCCACCCCGGTGACCCGCACCACGGCGCGGTCGCCGTGCAGAAGCATGCGCATCTGTCGCGGCGGCAGGTACAGATCGGGGCCGCCGCTGTCCGGGACCAGGAATCCGAAACCGTCCCGGTGACCCACGACGCGCCCGCGCACCAGGTCCATCTTCTGCAGCGGCCCGTAGCCCCCGCGCCGATTGCGGATGACCTGACCGTCGCGCTCCATGGCGCCGAGGCGCCGGCGCAGCGCCTCGAGCTGCTCCGCCTCGCGGATGCCGAGGGCCCGCGCGATGTCCTCGAGCGCCATGGGCGCCCCCCGCTCGGAGAGCAGCATGAGCAGGTATTCGCGGCTCGCGATGGGGCGCTCGTATTTGCGCGCCTCGCGGTCACCGAACGGGTCGCGGCGCGGCATCTCGGACGACTTCATTGACAAGGGTTTCTCCCCCGAATACATTCCATTGCCTTGCTGTTCCCTCCCAAGGGGCGACGCTGAGACGTGTCTCGCGCGGCGTCAAGAGGCCGAGGTGGCGGAATTGGTAGACGCGCTAGCTTCAGGTGCTAGTGGGGGTAACCCCGTGGAGGTTCAAGTCCTCTCCTCGGCACCACTGCCCGCCACTTCCTCACTGTGAGCCGTGCGAAGCCGCTCCCGCTCTCCCACGAGGTCGCAGCGCCCGCGGATGACTCCACGCCAACGCCCCTGACGCCTCCGCACCACCGCCCCTGCGAGCAGCGGGCGAGTCGGTCATTCTAATCTTGCGTGGGCGTTGCGAGCGATCCTCGGCCAATCGCGTTCACGCCGCACCCGGCTGGGATGGCTTGCCATGGATCGGATCGTTTGATCCGCGGGGCGTGCCTCCTGGACCGGAATCTGGTTTCGATCCCAGGCCCTGACCGACGGTCGACGAGTCCGCAACATTGTTGTCGCTGAGTCTTAGCCCGCGGCGGCGGGCTTAGTCTGGTGTCCGTTCATCAATTCCCGAGACATCCGATGCAGGCTGCCAACATTGGGCGGTGTGACCGCTGAGTTCCGCAATCTACGGAATCCAGGCATTATCGTCTGCCCTGATGCAAGCCGATGCGTGCGTTGAGGGGTCCGCCGAGCAGTACATGCTGCCACCATCCGCCGTGGGTCAGGGAAGTTGAGCGGGAGGCAGATCGAATACTCGAGGAAAGTGTGCGTCGGCCACTTGCTTTGCCGCCGCCGCGTCTCCCACGCTCTTGAGCGGCCCGACGTTTCGCGGTTCGTCCATCGAAAACAGGGCCCTGGCCTTCTCCCGTCCCAGGTCGATGCCAATCTCTTCGTGGAGCCACTCGTGTTCGAGGTACACGTTGTAGCGCTGATAGGTTAGAAACTTCTTGTTGTCGAGCGCGTCGCCCGAGAGATCGCCCATCTCGCTGTCGATCGGCCAGGCGGTGTCCGTCGTCGACAACCACTGGAGGACGGTTTGATTGAGCCACGTGCAGTCGTCCATCAAGGCGGTCAGAGAAGTGATACCGTCGTAGAGTGCCAGCTTCGTCTTGAGCGTGGAGACCACCATGTTGGGATCGTTCATGCCCGTACCCACCGAGATGAGAAGCAGCTTGTCGGTTCCCAGCGGCCACTCCAACCGAAATCCCTTGAGGGTGGCCAGTATCAGGAGTTGGAGCGAGGGGTTATTGTGCGGCGAGACCCCGCCGTCCACGAACCGCCCGAAGACTCCCTTGGCGATTCTGATCATTTCGGGCCTGAAGAAGGTCGGCGCGGCGGTGCTCGCGCGCACCACCTGCGCCAGGCTGTACTGGCTGTTGGGGTCGCGCGCGTCCGAACCCGACTTCGACGGACCGAAATATTGCCCTTTCGGGTTATTGTGGATCACCCAAGGGCTTCCCGTGTCCCACCGCTTGGCCATCACCATCAAGCCAGTGCGCAGGCGGTCGTCACCGAGCGTGTACTCTCCGAAGTGACCGTCCAGCGCCTCGCGCAACGCCTTATCCTTGAATTTGGGAAAATCAAACCTTTCCGCCACAACCGCCGCCGAAAGACGTCCGCCGCGAGCTTTCGGTAAAGCTTCTGGAGCTCGCTTACGGAGTAGCCCTTCGCGAGACCCGCGGCAATGATCGCACCAGTGGACGTTCCACCTATGAGATCAAAATAATCGCTGAGCACCAGATGATCGTTGTCGTGCCGCTTACGTAAAACACGTTCGATGGTGTCCAGGTACGATAACGTGAGCATGCCGCGGATGCCGCCACCGTCCAGTGCGAGGATGCGCTTCGGACCCTCACCGAAGAGGTGCTCGTCGCGTGTGCGTCTCGACATCGATCGTCCTCTCCGACTATGGGTCGACTTTCCTGGGTACCCTGCGGCTCGGTCAACCCAATTCCTGTGCTCGATGTCGTGCGCCGAGCTCGTAGAAGACGTGGTCATTCACGCCGAGCTCGACGTGCTGGGTCCCATCGGGCGGGGTTTCGGCAACCGGAAGACCACCGCTCACCCTCGAGATGCGCGCTCAGCCGCTCGATCGAGAAGGCCGAGCGGGCGCAGACGCAAGTCATGATCAACGTCGCAACTCGACTGCGAACCTAATCATCCGGCTCGTACATCTCTTCGAACTTCTCCTTACCGACGCAGTACGCATCCGTGCCGTCCTCGTTGTTGTAGACGAGATAGTCTCCCGCCTCGTAGTGGGATTCACCCTCCCGGGTGATCACGCTGCCAGGCTCGGTGGCGACCTCCGCCCACACGGGTGTACTCTTGACGAAGACGCCGCGACTCTGCCTCCGGTAGGTTCTGTCGAACACCTCGGCGTCTACGGTGTAGACGTCGCCCTCGTTGTCGACGACCCAATCGCCTCGTTTACAGGTCTGCTCCGCTCCCCACTTGTGATAGGTGAAGCCGTCGGTGTCCAGGTCGAGGCGAACGGCAACCACGCCGCGCCCGGCTTTCTTCCTATAGCGACGGCGAGTCGACATGGTCATTCCTCTCACGAGCCGCGACGCCGGGGCGCGTCATGCTCTTGACGTAACCTCCGGCGATACGTCCTTCTCCCAACGTTCGAAGCACGGACTTTCGGAATTATACGGAGGCCTCGCCGTTGAGGGTCGGACCCGCATAACATAATGAAATGTTTGACTAAACGCTCATGATCCAGACCGAAAACGCCTTAGAAGGCCATTTTCAGGCCTGAAGCGGGCGCTGTAACGGGCACCCCGGCTGTGGACGGAGGCCGCCCTCGAGCTCAGAGGTGTGTACCGTGAGGGGCTTTCGGATGCGAACGGCCATGTACTGAGAGAGCCCAGTGTCGGTTACAGGGCTCATCTCGACCGTGAAAATGCCGTTCTAAGCGGTGAGCGTGTTTTGAGACCAAATACGAGTACTATTCACGGGTTGCACGGCTCTGACCCCACTTCGCCGCCAGCTCGAGGCGGCGGTGCACGTGCAGCTTGTGAAAGATATGGTTGAGATGGGACTTGACTGTGCCTTCGCTGACGCTCAACAAGGCAGCGATCTGTTTGTTGCTTCTTCCCGTGCCGATGTAATCACAGATCTCTCGCTCTCGCGCGGTCAGCGCGAGAACTTCGGAATCATCACTCTGTCCGCCCATTTTGGAATACGCGTCTTCGAGGACCCGGCTCAACAGCCGTCTCGGTGCCCAGATCTCGCTGCGCGAGACCGCTTTGATAGCACGTATAAGAGTGTTGAGCCGCTCGGCTTTCGAGAGATAGCCGTGCGCCCCCGCACCGAGTGCCTCCAGCACCAGTTTTTCGGAGTACATACCGGTGAAAACGAGAACCCGGATATTAGGGCAGCGGGAACGAATCAGCCTGACAGCGTTGAATCCGCCATTGCCGGCGAGCGCGAGCTCGAAAATCACTACGCCGTCGAAGGACTCTTGCGCCAGAAGCTCTCTCAGGGCCGTTACATATCCGGTCACGCGCAACTCGTCGTCCTGAGCCAGCGCGAGCGCTAAACCCTCGGCGATGCTCGGGTGAGCATCGGCGACGAGCACCGGGAACGGGTGCGCCATAATGCCCGCTGCGTCGTCCCAAGGCATGGCAGCCGTATCCGTACGGAAGCCCCGGTTTCGGAAGCGCTCAGGTCTCCCCCCTGACCACAACCTTCCGTCAAAAGCCTATACAAACCGACAACAGCAACGCAAGGACCACGCGCCCACTGGTTCAAAACGAGCAAAATCAGCGCGTTATTGCGCGCCACATGAAATCGCTCTCCACACTGGCACGCCCTCCGGCCCACGATGCCGTCCAGCCGGGCCTGTGGCTTGCCATCACACCCGCTTCACAATCGCGTCACGCTTGGTTGTATAACCATCGGAGAGGCGCCTCTAACGGACGTTGGATTGACCGGGCCGCTGAGTGCAATTTAGCTTTGTTTCAATGAAAAAAGGCCGGAAGCCCCTGCCGGAAGTCCCCGGAGTCGCGGAGCAGCCGGCTAGCGTAACCGGCTGGCAATGGAGAGGAGGGACGACATGAGCACGCTCAGAATGAACAGGCTCGGAGCTGCCTCACTTGCGGCATCGTTCGTGCTGGTAGCGCTCTTCGGCACGACCGACGCCTTCGCAGCGGGCCAGGCGAAGGCACGCCTGAGCGGGTTTCAGGTGGTGCCCACCGTGTCCAGCGCCGCGAGCGGCGAGTTCGTCGCCTCGGTGACCGAGAGTTCCGTTGAATACAGGCTCTCCTACTCGGGGTTCGAAACCGATGTCTTGTTTGCGCACATCCACTTCGGTGCACCGGCGACGAACGGCGGAGTGAGCGCTACTTTATGCACCAACGCCGCTCCCTCGTCCGCTCCGGCCTGTCCGCTGAGGGACGGTACCGCGTCCGGGACCATCGCACCCGCCGACGTGGGCGGTCCGGCAGGGCAGGGCATCGCGCCCGGGGAGTTCGAGGAATTGCTCGACGCCATCGACGCCGGCGCCACCTACGTCCAGGTGCACAGCGGCGCCTTTCCGCCCGGTGAGATCCGCGGGCAGATCCGACGGGGTCTCGGGAGGCCATAGAGCGGCAAGCTGCCTGTTCGGCGCACCGGGCTATTAATCCCCTGGACCGTGACCCCGCGGGCCCCGAGGCCCGCACCGGGAGCGACGCGACAGCGGTGCGCGGGAGAGCACTTCAGGCCGGCGGGGGAGAGGATCACACGCCCGGACCCCGCAGAGGGGCAGTGTCGCGTAAGCTTCCGGTGGCGGCCCATCTCCGATTCGCCAAACGGAGGGAGAATCGCGTTTGGACGCCATTCGACGGGGACTTGACAGGTTCCGGATGCGTGCTCGCGCGCGCCAGGAGGCTCGGTTCTGGCAGAGCGTGAGCCTCCGACAATGCCCTTCTTCGACGTCTCATGCGGGCGATGCAACGCGAGACGTGTCGGACCTCGCCCGGGGAAGGGGAAGTTCATGTTGCTGAGAGGGAGTGCGGATATGCACATCGCGATGCCTTTATTGGCGGCATTGCTCGCCCTCCTATCTGTCAACACTAACGCCGCCGTGCGAGAGGTGAACTGCAACGCGCCGGATAACCCCTTGACCGAAACCCTGGCGGCCGCTAATCCCGGCGACAGGATCACACTGGTCGGGATTTGCGAAGAGACCATCACGATCACGACCGACCGGTTGACTATCGAGGGGAAAGGCATGGGCACCATCGACGGGGGCGACGGTATGGAAAACGCCGTAACCATCGACGGTGCCCGCGATATCACGCTCAACAGGCTGTTCATTCAGAACGGCAATGAGGGCATTCTCGGCATTAACGGTGCGACGTTCACGGTGACGAATACGGTCGTGCGTCGCAGCGTCATTCACGGTATCGAGCTCGTTAATGCGAGCGCCGACCTCACGAACGTTACTTCCCAGAGCAACGGTAGAGCGGGGGTAATCATCGCGCGGAACTCCGTGCTCAACCTGACGGACTCGACCATGAGAGACAACCTCACGGGGCTCGTCGTCTTCAGTAATTCCGTGGTACGGCTTTTTGGCACCAACGTGATGGTGCGCAACGACACGCAAGGCTTCACCGTGGGGCTCGGGGGAGCTGCTTTCGAAATCGGCAGTGAGCTGCGTGTGGACGATAACGGTGCGGAGGGCGTTTTCGTGCTGCAAGACGGGAATGTTCAGCTCATCGGTGGAAATCTGACAGCGACCAGGAACGGGACGGATGGGATAAGATTGTTGCAAAACTCGAGTCTCATAGTAGGCATCACGGAGTTCGGTGTGCCGGGGCAAGCCACCATCAACCTCAATGCAGGTAACGGCATTAACGTTCAGAGTGGATCGGTCCTGGACGCCAGCTCGATCATGGAACTCGTCAGTAGAAACAACGGCGCTTCAGGCATTCGGTTCGACGATCGGAGCAGTGGGACGATCTCAGGTGCTGATATTCGAGGGAACAATGGGGCTGATATCGAGCTCACTTTTGGGTCTCAAGCCACGGTGAACGAAACCGTGTTCGACAAGATTGTCTGTGATGAAACGGTATTGTTTCGCGGAGACACTTCGGTCGTCTGCCCCTTTCCGTAAACGGCGCGGCGTGTGCTGATGAGGACATGTGGGATTGAATATCGATAATCTAACCGATAGCTCAGATAGCTTCGCGGGTCAGCGGTTACCGCCTTACGGTCGCCAAGTTCGCGACGTCCGCTTTTGATTTTCTTTTTCGCGGTCCACAGCCCGATGTTCGGGTGCGATCCCGAACGCGGTAGTACTGAAAGAACGGCAATCATCCGGAAAAGCTTGCACACGCGCTGACGGTGTCGCCGAATGACGCTGTGCGAGCTGAACACAGGAGGGACGAACCATGGCTGGAAAATTGCTGTGTTCCATCGTATTTGCGTCGTCACTCGCCGTGATCGCCGGCGCCGCCCACGCGGAGCACGGCGCGGTATTCGAAACGACGGTGTTTGCGCCGATCCATGCTGGCGGCACTACGGTGACGCTCGAGACGGTAGCCACCGGGCTCACGGCCCCCGTCAAGGCGGTCGCCGCCCCCGGTTTGCCCGAGTGGTTGTTCGTTGTCGATCAGGCGGGAACGCTTTGGGCCCTCAATCTGGCGGCGGGGGCTCCTGTATCATGCCCAAGCGCCGACTGTCAGGTATTCCTCGACGTCGGACCTGCGGGACTCGGTCTGATCGTCCCGCTCGGGGTCGTCGGGCCCGGCACCTTCGACGAGCGCGGGCTCCTCGGCCTCGCATTCCACCCGGACTACCAGAGCAACGGCCTCTTCTACACTTACACCAGCGAGCCGGCCTCTTCTCTCGGGCCGCCGACCTTTCCATCCACGGTGCCGCCCGTGCTGCCCCCCGGGGTGGTCTCGCCCGATCACCAGAACGCGGTTTCGGAGTGGGAGGCGGTCGATCCGGCTGATCCGTCAGCCGGCGTCATGCCGGGTCGAAGGGTGTTGATGCACGTCGACTGGCCGCAGTTCAACCACAACGCCGGGGACGTGGTCTTTGGGCCCGATGACCTGCTCTATATCTCGATGGGCGACGGTGGTGGGGCCGACGATCGTGACGAACAGCTCTTCGTGCAGACCGGCACCGGGGGGATGGCCGCGCCGATCGTGGGACACGGGCTGGACGGCAACGCCCAGAAGCTCACCAACCCCCTCGGCAAGATCCTGCGCATCGACCCCGATGGCAGTAACTCGGCCAACGGGCAGTACGGGATCCCGCCGGACAACCCCTTCGTCGGCGACCCGACGGCGCTGGACGAGATCTTCGCTTACGGGCTGCGGAACCCGTTCCGCTTCTCCTTCGACTCGGCCACCGACACCCTCGTCGCGGGTGACGTGGGCCAGAACGATCTCGAAGAGGTGAACGTGGTCGAATCCGGCGCAAACCACGGATGGCCGATCAAGGAGGGCACGCAGTCGTTCAATCACAACGGCAATGACGAAGGCTACGCCTGCAACCCCGACACGGGGCCGTTCCCCTGTCCGGTGCCGATGGGCGACTTGGTCGACCCGATCGCGCAGTACGACACCCACGAGGAAGGGCACGCCGTGGTCGGCGGCTTCGTGTACCGCGGCGAAGCCATTCCGCAGCTCGCGGGCCGCTACGTCTTCGGCGACTTCGCACGGGAGTTCGGCTTTCCCGGCCCGAACGAGACCGGCCGCGCGCTGTACCTGCAGCAGAAGAAGCTGTCCAAATCCGGGCTCCTCAACGTCCAGGAGTTCAACGTGCAGGGTCAGGCCGAGCTCGGCATGACCGTCCTCGGTTTCGGCCAGGACGCAAGCGGTGAGGTCTACTACCTGGGCAACCTGGACGGTCTGCCTTTCGGTACTGAGGGTCTCGTGTTGCGGCTCGCCCCGGTGAGCAACTAGCGGCGCTGTCTGTGCCGTTGTGTTCGAGTGTGAGTAAAGGGGCCGGGGCAAGTGATTGCCCCGGCCCCCCGGGGTTCTGATTTTCTGATCGACGTTCTCTGCGCAGAAGTGGCGCCCCAACGGGCACATCGGCAGTGGGCGGAAGCAGCCTTGCGGATGCTCGAACGACGGCTCGATTCCTTCCGTATCACGCCCGACCAGCCAAGTGATGCGCTTACCACGTACCTCGTGGTTAGAACGGTTCTGCGAATCTCTTGGCCGGCGTGCGGCCGGGGTCTTCGACGGTGATGTGGGCATCAATGTCGTCAGCCCCCAGGAAGGCATCCGGAATACCCGGGGACATGGCGCTCGCGGCCTTTGGCGCGGTGCTCGCCATGGACATTACCGCAGCCAGGGTCAGTCTCTTTGCTGTGCCTGGCTGCGGCGGCGTTGCCGCCAGATCCACAAGGCAGCGACAATCAGCAACGCGAAGGCGATCGGGCCGTGAAGACTGGCATGGCTGAGCTGGAGTTGCCAACCGAACGCAATGAGCACTATCAAAGGCGGCCAGGAGACCTTTTTCGAAACAAAGAGGGCGATAGCCGCAAAGAGCGCAGCAACAAAAACCGCCCACGAACCGGTCAGACTGACCAGGGAGCCCACCCCTCCGACCCATTGGTCCGTCCACATCGTGTTGAGCACGAGCACGACACCGGCGAGCTGGTCCGGAGTTAGATGAGGCTCCCCGGGAGAGGCCTTGGCAAGGGTTTCAGTGATCTCGATGACTCTGCCGAGCCCGATGCCCCCGATGGAATCGAGGGCGGTGTAGTAAATCAAAAAGACGAACGTCGCGACACGAGATATCCAAGCGGACAGCGTCCCTAGAATTCCGCCCCTACGGTCGACTTCGTCCAGCATCAACCACAGACCGATCGAGACCAGGCCGACCATGGGCGTCTGGATCATATGGAGTACGAACCACCACTGCGGTCCGAAGTAGGCCAACGCCTTGTGTTCGGATGAATGAGGCTGCGGCATCGACAGATATTGATACATCCCCGGATCGCTGGTGAATCCCGCCGGATGAAACAGCTCGATTGTCAGGAGTACCAGGGGCGCCAGGAACAGGCATACCCACCAGAGAACCTTCTTTGCCTTTTCATTCGACATGAACCCGTCCTCCTCCTGATGCCGTCAAGCACGATGGGGATGATATTCTTTATCAAACGATAGCTTAGCAATCCCCCGAACGGCGTACACCGATTTCACACCCTTTGCGTACAACCACACCGGCGTTCCTTGCCGGTATCCATCACAATGAAAGCTGCGGCTGGTCACCGTGACCGAGCCAGCGGCAGGGACGCGGGCGCCCGATGGCTGAGAGCTCGCCGTCCGCCCCGGGATCACCGACTCCACGCGGTTGGTATTGCGCTGATACGGCGGCAACAGCTCGCTGTGGAGCTTCACCCCCGAGCCTGTACGTCCCGCACCCTCGGCACCCGACCTTCACCGGTCCGATCCCAGTGAGGATCTGTCGCTCCGGCAGGTGGCCGTTTCGAAACACGGCACGTCGACCCCGCGTATCCCGAGTCCCACGCGGTCCGCCAAGAATCGCTCGAGCTCCGCTTGCACGCGTCTCGCGTCAATCGCTGCGCCCCCGCGCAGAGCAGGGGCGTGAGCTCGTCAGCGGGGGCTGGACCATAAACGGCAATCGTCGTATTGTGCGTCGCGGCGCGTCACTTTACTGCTGCCCTCAACGTTTGAACCGCATTGATTGCAGNNTCGGAACCATCAAGGCGTTCGCGTTCAGGTTTGCACCACGTGGTTGGGCCGTCTGTGCCGGACAGACCCTGCCAATCGTCAACAACGAAGCCTTGTTTTCTCTAATCGGCACAGCCTACGGGGGAGACGGTAGAACGACCTTCAAACTCCCCGATCTGCGAGGCAAATCACTGGAAGGTATCGGCCAAGCTCCTGGACATGATCCGGTGGAGCTAGGCAAACAATATGAAGGCAAGAAGGTAGAGCTCAGCGAAGATGCCAAAAAGGCGGGCGAAACCCAGGGAACAGTGGGTATCAATTACTGCATCTGCCTGCAGGGAATTTATCCTCCGAGGAGCTGACCGTCTCGGAGCTGCTTTATTCAGCGAAATCGCAAAAGGAAGAAGTCAATGGACGAATACCTGGGAACGATTAAGGCGTTCGCGTTCAATTATGCGCCACGCGGCTGGGCTGTTTGCGCCGGACAACTACTCTCGATCTCTCAAAACTCAGCCTTGTTCTCTCTCCTTGGAACTACCTACGGGGGCGACGGCGTGAGGACTTTCCAGCTGCCCGATCTCAGGGGCAGGTCGCTCGAAGGCGTCGGCCAGGCCCCTGGACACGACCCGGTAGAGATGGGAAAAGAATACGGTGGCCAAAAAGTGGAGCTCAGTGAGGACGCTGCGAAAGCGTGCGAGACCCAAGGAGCCGTAGGCATCAATTACTGTATCTGCCTGATGGGAATCTACCCTCCGAGGAACTAGCCCTGGCGCTCAGTGCTGGCTGACAGGAGACCGACACGTCGAGGCATCCGGGCCGGCAGAGCCGCGGCGCAACGGGGCCGAATCTGTCTGCGCGATCCCGCTTCCCATCCTCGGCCTGCGCTGCCCGCCAGCCGACCAGAGCATGTCACGGCCGAGCGCGGCGGGGTGATGAGCCCGCCGCGCTGGGGTGCACCCCTCATTTGTGCCCTTGCCTCGTCGCGGCATAATGAGACGATGGAAAAGAGGGCCGTCACTCGAGGGGCGTAAACCCACATCGATCGCGCCTTGCGAAAGGCACTTTGCGCGTGGGTCGGGAGTGCGGTGGAATTTGTGCTCGCCGGGCCAAACGACGCGGGATTGACTACATTGAGACCAACGATCGGTGCGTGCGGCGCGGCTGGACTCCGCCTAGGGGCAATGCACCGCGATTCGACGGGGAGGCATCATGGAACTTCTGGACGCTGCCCTCGCCTTTGCTCTCACCCTGGCGGCGCTCGCGACGGTTGTCACGGTGCTCATGGAGATCGTGCTCCGGAGCGTGCTCATGCGGAAAAAGAACCTCGTCCAGGTTATGCGCCTGCTGAACGACGAGCTTCCGAACGGGGCGCTCGGGCTCAATGAGAAGGAGCGGTGGGAGTTCTTCACCAGGGTCATCGAGAATCCGGCACAGGGGCTCTCCGCGCGCATTCCGAAAGTGCTGGACGACGGCAAGACCGCCGCCGACGCGCTCAATGCCATCGACTGGCGCTGCTTGAGAACCGGTGTTTACGACAAGGTCTCGGCCGAGCACGTGCTCCGCCGCCTGGTAGAACTCAAGAACGTGCAGAAGCTGTCGAAGCACGCGGCGGACGCGCTCAAGCAGGAGTTCTACCGGCTCGCCTGCAAGTACGAGGAGTTCGGCTCGGCGGTATCCGCATCCTTCAAGCGCCGCTCGCAGCTCTGGTCGATTCTCTTCGGTATCGGGCTCGCCATCCTCGCCAACGTGGACGGCGTGCGGGTGTTCAAGGCCTTTCTCGCCAAAAACGACCTCACGCAGACCGTGATCGCTCGCCAGGGCCAGCTCGCCGCGGCCTACGGGCAGACCGAGGCACGCCGGCAGGCGATTCTCGTGCAGGAGGCGGCAGTCTCGACCGCCAAATCCGCCCTCGCAGAGGCGCAGAAGACCCACGGGGACGCTTCCGCGGAAGCGCGCGCGGCCCAGCAGAAGCTCGATGCGGAGAACGACAAGCTCGCCGCGCTCGCCAATCCCGAGGAGCTCCGCCGGCTGGCCGAGGACGCGCAGCAGCAGGTGGCGAGCCTCATCGCGTTGGGCGTTCCCATCGGCAACGAGTACTTTCCCCACTGTCGGCTTTTCGGGGACGACGATCTCTCCACGAGCTGCGCGGGACCCACGTGGCCGGGAGGTGCCGCCACCGAGCTCTGGGCGGAGCGCTTCCGCTTCCTCGGCCACATCATGCTGTGGCTGGTGCCGGTCACCATCACCGGCATGCTGATCGGTCTGGGCGCGCCCTTCTGGTTCGATGTCGCCAAGCGCCTCGCCCAGGTGCGGCAGATGTTCCGCGGCTCCGGATCGAACGAGACGCGCCTCGCCGCCCGAGACGCCGACGGCGATCCGAAGAAGCGTAGAGAGATTGTCACGAACGTCGTGGACGATGCGGCCGGTGCGACCTCCATCACGCCTTGAGCGGCTCGCGCCGTTTCAGTTGCGGCCTGCGGGGGTTACTGCGTGCTGCCCGCGCCATTGGTCGCGTGTAGACTACTCAGAATCAACAACATAGGGAGGATGTCCATGAGAACGGTTTCTGGAATGACCATCCGCTGGGGTCTCGCGGCGGCGCTCGTGCTGCTCGCGAGCGCCTGCGCGACGACGCTCGCGCCCAACTACGACAAGGCGCTCGTCGATGGCCTGACGGCGACGAACATGAAGCTCATGGAGCATTTCGCCGCCACGTCCGCGGGGACGGCGAGCGACACCTTCGATAAGCGCGAAAGTACCTACAACAATCTCATCGGCCGACTCGACGCGCTCGTCATCCAGGCGCGAGCAAGACCAATTCCGAAGAATTATGTCACGGAGAAGGTCAACGCGTACCTGGAGAAGCGGGGCGTGCAGATTCTCGACGGCGGGGACACCCCGAGCGCGACGGCGCTCGAGAAGATCTCGGGGACCATGGTGAAGATGCGCGATACGGACAAGAAGCAGGGAGTCACCCCCTTCGAGGTGGCGGCATTCAAGGGTCAGGTCGTCATCTTCATGGACCAGGCACTGACCTACGAGACTTTCCTGGAACGTTGATCTTCGGAGGAATGAACAATGGCGGCGGAACTCGATCTCGATCAACTGGTTAGCGACATAAAGGCGGCGGCCTCCGAGGTATTGAACAAGGACGTCACGACGCTCAGGGGTTTCTCCGAACGGCAGGTCAAGGCCATCGCGCAGCAGGCGAAGCTGGTCGCGGCGGGGATCGCCAGCGGGCAGATCACCGAGGAGACCCGTGAGTTTTTCCTCGACAGCCTCGAGGACATGGCGCTCAACTTTGCGAAGACGCTGCGAGGGCTGCTGATGGTGACCGTCGAGAAGGTCTGGAACGCCGTCGTCGGCGTCATCTGGAAGGCCATCGGTGCCGCCGCGGGTATCGCCCTGCCCACACCCCAGTAGCGAATCTGAGGTGAGTCCACCGCCTGCGGGCGGGCTTCGCTCGAGGCGGCGGCCGCGGGCGTGTTCGATGCGGCAGGACCCGAGTACCTCACCTACGAGCAGATGATGCAGATCCTGGCGCGGATGCTGGGCCGGCGCCGGCGGCTCATCCTCCCCGTGCCGGTGCTCTCGCCCGAGCTCTCCGCCTACTGGCTGCGCTTCGTGAGCCCACCAACATCGCCCGCGCGCTGATCGGCGGGCTCGAGTACGACTTCCATGCCGACGACGCCGAGCCGCGGCGGCTGGTGCCGCAGCGCCTGCCGCCGCCATCTGGCGCATCGTCCGGGCCATCGGCGGCGAGAACCGATACTACTACCTGAACATCCTGTGGACGGTGCGCGAGATCATGGACTGGCTGGTGGGCGTCCCCGGCCTCGAGCGCGGCCGGCGCAGCCAGCGCGAGCTGCGCGTGGGCCACCGCATCGACTCCTGGCAGGTCGTGGGGGTGGAGCCGGAGCGGGGCCTGACGCTGGGCTTCGGCATGAAGGCGCCCGGCGCCGGGGTGCTGGAGTTCGAGCTCACCCCTTCGCCCGCCCGGCGCGCACCGGGCAGATCGGATGTTCTAAACTTGGGTGGGTTCCACGACCGCTGACCGGTAGGCACTCAGCGTGAACATCGTCTGTATTGGCGGCGGCCCTGCCGGGCTGTACCTCGCCATCTCCATGAAGCTGCGAGAGCCGAGCACCGAGGTGCGGGTCGTCGAGCGCAATCGCCCCTACGACACGTTCGGCTGGGGGGTCGTCTTCTCCGACCAGACGCTCGAGCACCTGCGCGAGAACGATACGGCGAGCGCCGAGCGCATCTTCGACAACTTCGCGCACTGGGACGACATCGACGTTCACTTCAAGGGGCAGGTCGTCACCTCCGGCGGACACGGCTTCTCCGGCATCTCGCGCAAGCGGCTTTTGAACATCCTGCAGGACCGCGCGCGCGAGCTTGGCGTCGCGCTCGAGTTCGAAGCCGAGGTCGAGGACCTCGCACGCTATGCGGATGCCGACCTCATCGTCGCCTCCGACGGCGTCAACAGCAAGGTCCGCGCGCGCTACGCCGGACAGTTCGGGGAGAGCATCGACGTGCGGGCCAACAAGTTCATCTGGCTGGGCACGCACAAGTGTTTCGACGCCTTCACCTTCATCTTCGAGGAAACCGAGCACGGCTGGATCTGGGTCCACGCCTATCGCTTCGACAAGAACACCTCCACCTTCATCGTCGAGTGCCAGGAGCCCACCTGGCGCGGGCTCGGACTCGACCGTCTGGACGACGAGGCCGGCATCGCGCTGTGCGAGCGCATCTTCGAGAAATACCTCGACGGGCACGCCCTGATGTCCAATGCCCGGCACCGCCGGGGCTCACAGTGGCTCAACTTCCCGCGGGTGAGCTGTGAGCACTGGCACTACAAGAACATCGTGCTCATCGGCGACGCGGCGCACACCGCGCATTTCTCCATCGGTTCGGGGACCAAGCTCGCCCTCGAGGACGCCATCGAGCTGGCCGATATGCTGTGCGCGCATGCCGATCTGGGCGACGCGCTCGATGCTTACCAGCGGACGCGGCGCCTCGAGGTGCTCAAGCTCCAGAGCGCCGCGCGCAACTCCACCGAGTGGTTCGAGAACGTGCCGCGCTACGTTCACTTCGAGCCGCTTCAATTCGCCTACTCGCTGCTCACGCGCAGCCAGCGGGTGAGCCACGAGAACCTCCGGCTGCGCGACCGCGACTGGGTGGAGAATGTAGAGCGCTGGTTCGCGAGCCATGCGAGCCGCGCGGCCGGCGCCGCCCACGGGGCGCTCAGCAACGAGCCCGTCCCGCCCATGTTCACGCCGTTTCGCCTGCGCGGCATGCAGCTCATGAACCGGGTGGTGGTCTCACCCATGTCCATGTACAGCGCGGAGGACGGGACCCCGAACGATTTTCACATGGTTCACTACGGAGCACGCGCCCAGGGGGGCGCGGGGCTCGTCTACACGGAGATGACCGACGTGGAGGCCGAGGGACGCATCAGCCCCGGCTGCCCGGGCATGTACGAGGACGAGCACGTGGAGGCGTGGAAGCGCATCGTCGACTTCGTGCACGGGTACAGCCATGCCCGCATCGCCCTGCAGCTCGGCCACGCGGGGCCGAAGGGATCGACCAAGCGCGGCTGGGAGGGCATGGACGAACCCCTCGATGAGGGCAACTGGCCCATCATCGGCCCCTCCCCCGTTCCCTGGTCCGAGCGCAATCAGGTACCGCGGGAGATGACGCGTGAGGACATGGACCGGGTCAAGGCGGCGTTCGTGCGCGCCACGGAGATGGGTGAGGCGTGCGGGTTCGACATGATCGAGCTGCACGCCGCGCATGGCTATCTCCTATCCGCCTTCATCACCCCGGTCACCAACAAGCGCGGCGACGAGTACGGCGGCTCGCTCGAGAGCCGGCTGCGCTTCCCGCTGGAGGTATTCCGCGCCATGCGCGCCGCGTGGCCGCAGGACAAGCCCATGGCGGTACGCGTCTCGGCCACGGACTGGCTGGACAGGGAAGGGCTCGAGCCATCGCCCGAGAAGGGCATTACCCCGGACGACGCGGTGGACATCGCCAAGGCCTTTGCGGAGGCCGGCGCCGACGTGATCGATGTCTCCGCCGGCCAGACGAGCACGCAGGCCAGGCCCGTGTACGGACGGATGTTCCAGACGCCCTTCTCGGATCGGATTCGCAACGAGGCGCGCATCGCCACCATGGCGGTGGGCAACATCTACGACGTCGATCACGTGAACAGCATCATCGCGGCGGGGCGGGCGGATCTCTGCTGTCTGGCCCGACCGCACCTCTCGGATCCGTACTGGACGCTGCGCGCCGCGGCGCAACAGGGCTATGATGGGGTGCCCTGGCCGGTCCAGTATCGCTCGGGCAAGGAGCAGCTCGAGCGGCTTCTGCGCCGTGCGGGCGAGATGGCGATCAGGATCTGAAACGGTACGAGCGATGCGAGCGGTCCGCGGGTTGCGGCCGCTCCCGCGAACATCCGAAGATGCATAGCGAAATGACATGGCTGCCAAGCTCCTCGAGGGCCGACACGCGCTGGTGACCGGCGGCAGCCGCGGCATCGGTCTCGCCGTGGCCGAGACCCTGTCCGCACACGGCGCGGCGGTCTCGGTTGTGGGCCGCGACGAGAAGCGCGTGGCGGAGACGGCTCGCACTCTGCCGCGGGCGCAGGGCCTCGTTTGCGACGTGTGCGACGAGGATGCGGTGGTCACGACGATGGAACGGGCCGCGAAGAGCTTCGGAACGGTCGAGCTTCTCGTGAACAACGCCGGGGCCGCCGAATCCGCACCCTTCACCCGGACCGACCTGGCCCTGTGGCGACGCATGCTGGAGGTCAACCTCACGGGCGTGTTCCTGTGCACGCGGGCTGCGCTTCCGGGCATGCGCGAGCGCGGCTTCGGTCGCATCGTGAGCATCGCGAGCACCGCGGGGCTCAAGGGCTACCCCTACGTCGCCGCTTACTGTGCGGCCAAGCACGGCGTCGTCGGTCTCACCCGATCGCTGGCACTGGAGGTGGCGACCCAGGGTGTTACCGTCAACGCCGTGTGTCCCGGCTACACGGACACGGACTTGCTGCGCGATGCGGCAACCACGGTCGCGCACAAGAGCGGGCGCCTAGCCGAGGACGTGCTCGCGGAGTTCGCCCGATCGAACCCGCAGGCGCGCCTCGTGCATCCGCGAGAGGTAGCGAACACGGTCGCCTGGCTGTGCCTGCCGGGATCGGAAGCGATCAACGGACAGGCCATTGCGGTCGCCGGCGGAGAATTGTGAACGCGGGACAGGAGGAACGCTCATGGACCCGACCAGAATCAGCGCAAAGGACATCCGGCCCGAACATTTCCGCTGGGAGCTCCGCGACGGCGTGGCCCTGGTGACCCTCGATCGCCCGGAGCGTAAGAATCCGCTCACCTTCGAGTCCTACGCCGAGCTGCGCGATACGTTTCGGGCGCTGGTGCACTGCGACGAGATTCGCGGCGTGGTCATCGCGGGATCGGGGGGCAACTTCTGCTCCGGCGGCGACGTGCACGAGATCATCGGGCCGCTCGTGGAGAGCGATATGCGCGGGCTGCTCGCCTTCACGCGCATGACGGGCGATCTCGTGCGCGCCATCCGGCGCTGCCCCCAGCCGGTGGTCGCCGCGGTGGACGGAGTCTGCGTGGGAGCGGGCGCGATCCTGGCGATGGCCTCCGACCTGCGTCTCGCAACCCCCGGGGCGAAGACGGCCTTCCTGTTCGTTCGGGTGGGGCTGGCCGGCTGCGACATGGGGGCCTGCGCGATGCTGCCTCGGATCATCGGGCAGGGGCGCGCGGCGGAGCTCCTCTTCACCGGGCGCGCGATGAGCGCCGAGGAAGGCGAGCGTTGGGGCTTTTACAATCGCTTGTGCGCGCCGGAGCGCCTGCGCGACGACGCGCTGGCCCTCGCCGCAGAGCTCGCCGCCGGCCCCGGCTTCGCCCACATGATGACCAAGAGCATGCTGAATCAGGAGTGGGATATGGGGCTCGACGCCGCCATCGAGTCCGAGGCGCAGGCGCAGGCGATCTGTATGCAGAGCCGTGATTTCGAGCGCGCCTACCGGGCGTTTGTCGCCAAGGAGAAACCGAAATTCGAAGGAAACTGAATGATCGAACACGAAGGGCACGAAGAGTGTGTCGCGAATGACGGTTGCGGATAAACGAAGATTGCCGATTGCGCCTTGGAGTTGATTCGCTTCGCCTGTTCGTGATCTTCGTGGCCGTCGTGGTGAATATTCGGGTGCTCATAGACCGCCATGGCTGATTTCGAGTTCTTGAAGTGGCCTTTTTTCGACGATGCGCACCGCGCGCTCGCGGAGCGACTCGACGAGTGGGCGAACCACGATATCGCGCCGTTGACCGAGCGCGAGAGCGACGTGGACGACACGTGCCGGGAGCTGGTCGCGAGGCTGGGCCGGGGCGGGTGGCTGCGCCACGTGGTTCCGGCCGCGGACGGTGGAGCGAGCGAGCGGCTGGACGTGCGCTCGTTGTGCCTCGCGCGCGAGACGCTGGCGCGTCACGGGGGGCTCGCCGATTTCGCCTTCGCCATGCAGGGGCTGGGGAGCGCACCCATCTCGCTGTTCGGAGACGAGGCGCAGCGCCGGAAGTATCTCCCCCGCGTGCGCGACGGCGAGAAAATCGCGGCCTTTGCGCTGTCGGAGCCCGAGGCCGGCTCGGACGTGGCCGCCATCGATACCAGCGCAAGACGCGACGGCGACGAATACGTGCTGGACGGCACCAAGACGTGGATCTCGAACGGCGGCATCGCGGACTTCTACGTCGTGTTCGCACGCACCGGCGAGGCCCCCGGCGCGCGGGGGCTGTCCGCTTTCGTAGTGGATGCAGACACAGCGGGGCTGGAAGTGAGCGAGCGCATCCGCGTGATCGCCCCGCATCCCCTCGCCACGCTGCGCCTGCGCGATTGCCGTGTCCCCCAAAGCCAGCTCCTCGCGCAGCCCGGATCGGGGTTCAAGGTGGCGATGGCAACGCTGGACATCTTTCGCACCACCGTGGGTGCCGCCGCGCTCGGTTTCGCGCACCGGGCGCTGGACGCAGCCGCCCATCGGGCGGTCACGCGGGAGCTCTTCGGAGCACCCCTCGGCGAGCTGCAGATGGTCCAGAGCATGCTCGCGGAGATGGCCACGGCGGTGGATGCCGCCGCCCTGCTCGTGTACCGCGCCGCCTGGACCCGGGACTGCGCGGCCGAGCGGGTAACCCGCGAGGCCGCCATGGCCAAGCTCTACGCCACCGAGGCGGCGCAGGAGGTGATCGACCGTGCGGTGCAGATCTTCGGCGGCCTCGGTGTCGTCTCCGGGCACCCCGTGGAGCGTCTCTACCGGGAGATCCGGGCGCTGCGCATCTACGAGGGCGCCTCGGAGATCCAGAAGGTGATCATCGCTCGGCAAACGCTCGCCGCCTACGAGGCGGCAGCGATGTCGGGCAACGACTGACGGAGAGGCCCATGGCCGATTACACCGCGCACGCGGATACCTTTGCCCGCGATCATCTGCCGCCGCGCGAGCAGTGGCCGGAATTTCGTTTCACCCTCCCGGAGCTGCGCTATCCGGCACGGCTGAACTGCGCGACCGAGCTACTCGACAAGACTGTTGCCTCCGGCGCCGGTGAGCGCACCGTATTCGTCACGCCCAACGAGACCTGGACCTATCGCCGGCTGCTCGAGACCGCCAACCGCATCGCCCACGTGCTGACACGGGACTTCGGCCTGGTGCCGGGCAACCGGGTTCTCATCCGCTCGGCGAACAATCCGATGACGGCGGCGTGCTGGTTCGGCATCGTCAAAGCCGGCGGCATCGCGGTCACCACCATGCCGCTGCTGCGCGCCAAGGAGCTGGCGGTCATCCTGGAGAAGGCTCAAATCAGGCTCGCGCTGTGCGATGAGCGCCTCGGTGAGGAGATGGAGCGTGCACGCGCGGCTGCGAACGTGTGCGAGCGTATCTGTCACTTCGACGGCTCCGGTCGGCCCGGCGCGGCATCGGAGCTCGAAACACGCCTGGCACACAAGCCCACGAGGTTCGACGACGTCGTCACCTCCAGGGACGACGTCGTCATCATCGCCTTCACTTCCGGGACCACCGGCGAGCCCAAAGGCACGGTGCACTTTCATCGTGACATCATGGCCATCTGCGATTGCTTCCCGCGCTCGGTGCTGAAGCCCGAGAGCGGCGACCTCTTCATCGGCAGCCCGCCCATCGGATTCACCTTCGGCCTGGGCGGCCTGGTCGCTTTCCCCATGCGCGTGGGCGCGGCCAGCGTGCTGCTGGAGGCGGCGCCCCCCGACCGGCTCGTGGAGGCGATCCAGGAATTCAAGCCCACCATCTGTTTCACGGTCCCGGCGGCCTATCGGCGCATGGCCGACCACGCCGAGAGCTTCGACCTGTCGAGTCTGGAGAAATGCGTCTCGGCCGGAGAGACGCTGCCGCTGCCCACATTCGAAGCCTGGCAGGCGTGCACCGGCATCAAGATCATCGACGGCATCGGCTCCACCGAGATGCTGCATATCTTCATCTCGGCACCGCCGGATCGCATCCGGCCTGGTGCCACGGGCCTGGCCCTTCCAGGCTACGAGGCAAGGGTCGTCGACGATGACCTCCAGCCGCTGCCGCCCGGCGAGGTGGGGCATCTGGCGGTGCGCGGACCCACCGGTTGTCGCTATCTCGCCGACGAGCGCCAGCGTGAGTACGTGCGCGGGGGCTGGAACATCACCGGCGACGCCTACAAGGTGGACGAGGACGGCTACTTCTGGTACCAGGCGCGCACCGACGACATGATCATCTCCTCCGGCTATAACATCGCAGCGCCGGAGGTGGAGGAGGCGCTGCTCGCCCACGACGCCGTCGCCGAGTGCGCCGTCGTGGCCGCGCCGGATGCCGACCGCGGAACCATCGTGAAGGCCTTCGTCGTCTTGCGCGAGGGCGCAGCGGGCTCCGATGCCTTGAGAAAGGAGTTGCAGGATTTCGTGAAGACAACCATCGCCGCTTACAAGTACCCCCGTGCTGTCGAATTCCTCGATGCCCTGCCACGCACCGAGACGGGTAAAGTCCAGCGCTTCAGGCTCCGCCAGCAAGAGGGCGCACTCGGGTCCGGCCGCACCGCATGAGCGAATTAAGGGAGGCGCAAGTCAATGCACATTCTGCAGCCCGATGGCTGGCCGCGGCCCAAGGGGTACTCCAACGGTATCGTCGCCGAGGGCCGTCTCGTCCTGGTGGCCGGCCAGGTAGGTTGGGACGCGAGCGAGACCATTCGCTCCGAGGACTTCGTCGATCAGGTGCGACAGGCGCTGAGGAACATTTTGACCGTGCTGGCCGAGGCCGGCGCCGGCCCCGAGCACGTCGTGCGCATGACCTGGTACGTGACCGACAAGCACGAGTATCTCGCGCGCACCCGAGAACTGGGCGAAGCTTACCGCGAAGTCATGGGTCGCGTTTATCCGGCGATGACCATGGTCGAGGTGTCCGGGCTCGTGGAGGACGGCGCCAAAGTAGAGATAGAGACCACCGCGGTGATACCGAACACCTCAGGCGCGAGCCGGCCTTCATAGCCCGGCCGCCCTGGGGCTTTCCGCGCTCGGAAAACCGTGGTTCCGCGTGGCATATCGTGACCGCCGAGCCGGCCGCAGGGTCCCCGGGTAGGCAGCGCTTCGTGCCAAGGCCGCGGGGAGCCCGTAGGGTGGGCTGAGCGCAGCGCAGCCCACCAGCCGGCCGGTACGACGCTATACTGCCGCGGCAGGGCGGGCTGCGCTGCGCTCAGCCCGCCCTACGCCGCCACGTAGCCGCGCGAGCCAATTCCACTCCGCGAGTGTCGCACTTGCAAAGCGCTTCCACAGGCAGAATTTGGCGGGGGATATCCGGTCAAGGTCGGGGTCGACGCGGGCCTAGTCGGCCACTTCTCGGATGAGCGCGTGCACGTCGCGACCGAGATCGTCGGAGAGCGTCACGACTACCCGCTCGCCGGCGATGGCCGTTGCATAGCGCGGCGCATCCTCACTGCGCTGGTAGGCTTCCCGGAGCTGATCGACGAGCTTCTCCATCTTGATGGGCGAGAGGTTCTTTTCTTCCACCAACGCCTTCATGTTGCTTACCTCGCCCCCGTGGATCCAGGCGAGGCCGAATTTCTTCGGCGGCTTCCCGATGAAAGCGTATAAGGAGTCCTCTGCCGTCGTCACCACCTCCACGGGCTCCGATACATCCCCGACCAACGTTTCGAGCGGCTGGCGCAGGTCCTCCAGACGCCTGGCTGCGGGGCTGTCTGCCTCGAGCGGCGGATACTCCTTTTCCTTGCCGAGCAATTTATCCACGATACCCATAAGTCCCTCCTCTGAGCTTCTCGCCGAGAGAGCGAAACGCTTCGCGCCCTCCTGAAGCCTGTTGCACGCAGCCAGCGTGCATTGTCAGTCCGCGGCTGCGGCCTGGGGACAATGCAGGCCGGCGCCTTCAATTTTAAGGGATGGCGGTGCACCGCCCCGGAACGCGCGGTGTTCATGATGCACTGCGCCAATCCCGATTCGCCCCGTCCACCCTATCACGGTAATCCCGCGCCGGGAGAACACCTTCGGTCCGAGGGCGCCGCCGCTACAGCGCGAGCCGTACGCTTCCGCACACCTATTCTTCGGTCTCTGCTCACATTCGAAGCCTCTGGGGAACTTTGTCCGCCACCGCGGTCAGAATGCGGCATGAGCCCTCCATATGCCGCGCCGACGCTAGCCCTGGCCTTGACCCTCCTCGGAGCTCTGCCCGGTGCCGTCCCCGGAGTGCGGGCCGGCGAGCCGGCCCTGGTCGCCGCCTATCCCCTCAATCCCTCCGTGCAGGAGGCGGCCATCTACGTCTCGTCCCAGGGGGTGGTGCGCTTCGATCGCCGGACGCTTCAACCGCGCTGGCGGGCGCTGGCCGGCGTCAACACCTTCGAACCGGTCGTCACCCCCACCGCCATCCTGGTGGGAAGCACCCAGGGACTGTATGCGCTCGCACCTTCGTCGGGAGAAATTCTCTGGCACCTGCCCGCCGCGCACGCGCTGTTCTCGCCCGCCGCCGCGGGGGGCACGGCCTACGTCGGGGGCGAGGACGGATCCCTGCGGGCGGTGGCCATCGATACGGGCGACGTTGTGTGGACACGGCGCTTCGACGGGTGGATCTACCCGCCCGTCGTCGCCGACGGCGTGGTCGTCGCGGGCGGCAGCGGAGCCACTCTGTACGGCGTGGACGCCGCCAACGGACACACCCGCTGGAGCCGACCCCTTCACCAGGAGCTCGTCTATCGGCCGGTGGCCGCGGGACGCGCCGGCGTCATCGTCACCACGTTCGCCCCCGACATCGCACACGTCTCCGCCACGGACGGGCGCACCCGGTGGCGGCGGCGGGACCCAAGCCCCGCCTTTCCCCCGGCCGTAGCCGGCGATCGGCTCTTTTTCGGCTCCTTCGACGGGACCCTCAAAGTACGGCACATCGATGACGGTCGCCTGCTCTGGGAGCGACGCCTGGATCAGAAGCTGCCGTTCCTGCCGCGGGTCACCGGTGACGCAGTTGTGGTGGGAAGCGAGCAGGGCCGCGTGGCTTCGTTCGAGCTCCAGGCGGGACAACTGCTCTGGCAGCGCGAGGAACGCATGGAACTTGTCGCCAGCCCGATTGCCTCAGGGGAGAGGGTTCTGGTTTTCTCGCCGGGCGGAAGTCTGGCGTCCTGGCCTGTAAGGGCCACCTCGGCAAAGCAGTCGCTCGACAAAAAGGAGGTAAGAAAATGAGGAAGTCCAAGAAGATCATCTCGCTGTCGGCGTGCGCTGCCGTCCTGGCGGCGTGTGCGACCACCGCCAGCAGCCAGATGAAACCCTTCGGCGATGAGGATAGCATCCGCTACGCGGACAAACTGTGGGCCACGCTGTCCGACGCCAGGCTGGTCGGTCCGAACACGATCCTTGCAAAGCCTTACCAGGGACAACATCCTCACGGAGCTGTGCTGGACAACATGGAGTCCGAGGTAACGGTGGACGGCCATACGGGCGCCGTGATCGTGAAGAAAAACTACGGCGGTGAGGGTGTCAGCATCGACGGAGTTGCCAACAATCCCGAAAGATACCTGATGTCTGTGACCGTGATGTATAAACGCGAGGCTGGCTATGACCCCGCGAACCAAAACTGGTTCTGGGCCAAGTACACGCCTGACGGAGGCCTCGCGAAGAACCCCAAAGGCATGGCGCTTGCGGGCCGCGTGGCGAAGGGGATGCCGAAGGGCTGCATTGCTTGCCATGGCGTGGCACCGGGCGACGATTACGTGTACAGCCACGACCGTTACGCGCCGTAAGCTCATCCGCACAAACCACTTCGTTGACTGTCGCCGGAGTCCGGTTCGGTGCCGCGGTTTCGCGGTACCGAACGGGCTCGCGGTGAATCACGTTGCGGCTCTATAGAGTCGTTGCTGCGAACCACGCGCCTACTATTCGCAGCTCCTCACCCTGTCGTAACGGGGATTTCGACGCGAGTCGCGACCTTCAGTGGGCTCGGGGCTCCTTCCCAGGGCTGCGGCCGGGCCGAAAATGCCCCGGAAGTCCTCGATTTTCTGCCGCCAGAGAATCAGCTGCTGAACCTCCTCCATCGGCCATTCGCCTTGGGCTTCTTCTTCGCGTATCAGTCGAACGGGTGCCTGTGCATGATGGTCTCCGCCCGCTCGGGCCCGGTGGAAATGATGTCGACGGGCGTCTCGAGCAGCTCCTCGACGCGCTCGAGGTAGGCACGGGCGTTAGGCGGCAGCGCCGAAATGCGAGTGGCTCCGGCAGTGGATCCTTGCCAGCCGGGCATCTCTTCGTACACCGGCTCGCACCGACTCACGCTCTCGGCACCCACTGGATGCGCCTTGCGCTCCACGCCGTTCTCGCGATAGCCGACGCAGACGCGAACCTTCGCCAAATCATCGAGCACGTCCAGCTTGGTAATGCACAGACCCGTGACGCCGTTCAGTCGAATCGCCCGGCGAAGCGCCACGGCGTCGAGCCAACCGCAGCGCCGAGCTCGCCCCGTGGTGGCACCGAACTCGCGTCCGCGGCTCGCCAGATGCTGGCCCAGGCTGTCGGTCAGCTCGGTGGGAAAGGGCCCGGATCCCACGCGGGTGGTGTACGCCTTGGTGACACCCAGCACATAGTCGAGAGAACCCGGAGCGAAGCCGGTGCCGGTCGCTGCGCCTCCGGCGGTCGTGTTCGAAGAAGTCACGTACGGGTACGTGCCGTGCTCGATGTCCAACAGCGTACCCTGCGCACCCTCGAACAGAATGCCCCCTCCGCTCTGGCGTATCTCGTAGAGCCGCTCGGGGACGTCGTCGATCAACGGCAGTATGGCCTCGCCCGCGACCAGAGCGCCTTCCAGGACATGGTCGAACGAGGGGGGCTCGACTCCATAGTAATGCTCGAGAACGAAGCTGTGATAGTGCAGCACCTCGGCCAGCTTCTGCGCAAAAGGCTCCGCGTGCAGCAAATCGCCGACGCGCAGCGCGCGCCGCGCCGCCTTGTCCTCATAAGCGGGGCCGATGCCGCGTCCCGTGGTGCCGATGGCTTTCGCCCCGCGAGCCTGCTCGCGCGCGTGATCGAGCGCGACGTGATAAGGGAGCACCAGAGGACACGCTTCACTCACGCGCAGGCGGTCCCGCACGGGGACGCCACGCCGCTCCAGCGTTTCCATCTCATCGACCAGCGCCTGCGGGGAGACGACGACGCCGTTGCCGATGAGCGATAGCACGTCCGAGCGCAGAATCCCCGAGGGGACGAGATGCAGAACAGTGCGCTCACCGCCCACCACCAGGGTGTGCCCTGCATTGTGCCCGCCCTGGAACCGCACCACCGCCGCGACGCGATCGGTGAGCAGGTCCACGACCTTACCCTTGCCCTCATCACCCCACTGGGTGCCGATCACGACGACGGCTTTGCTCATGGGCGTGCCGCTATATCAACCGCAAATGGCGCCGAATATCCTGACGCCTATCTGGAAGATCCCGACGCAGAAACGAAGACTGGTGCGTGCTCCGATCACCGGTTCGCCTCGGCGTCGACCACCTGCCAACGCCCGCTCTTGCGCTGCAACATCCGATCGCAACCGAGATCCCTCGCGGTGATCGTCTGCCCAGGCAGCTCCTGTAGAACACGCTCGCCATTGGCACGAAGCTTTCGCACCGCGTCGTGCATGGCCGGGTCGTCGGACCACGGCGCGAGAATGCCCCGGGTTCCCACCGTTGGCTTTGCACCCGAGCCCACCTGCACCAACGTTTTCAAGTCCGCGCTGAACCCCGTGGCGGGCCGCGACCGTCCGAACGGCTTCCCGAGCTGATCGTAGCGGCCACCGCGCGCCACCTCCTGGCCGTGGCCCGGGACGAACGCAGCGAACACGATGCCTTGCTCGTAACGATAGCCGCGCACCTCGGCGAGGTCGAAGTACAGCGGGACCTCGGGCTTGCGCTGGTGCATGAGCTCCGCCAGGCGCTCGAGGCGCTCCAGCGCCGCGAGCGCCGCGCCGCCCGCCTTCTCGACGTGATCTCTGGCCTCACGCAGAATCGCCTGGTCGCCGTTCAGATCCACGAGCCGGGCGAGAAGCTCGGACGCCGGCCTCGAGACACCGTAGTGCCCGAGAAGCCCATCGATCTCGGCGCGGGCTTTGCGCTGCAAAGCGTCGAAGAGAGCCGCCTCGCGCTCCGCGTCGAGCCCGGTCTGCGACGCCAGGGCACGAAAGATCCCCGCGTGACCGACGTCCAGATGAATCTCCTTGACGCCGGCCGTGCTCAGGGCTTCCAACATCAGGCAAAGAATCTCGCAATCGCTCTCCACGCCTGCGTGACCGTAGAGCTCGGCCCCTACTTGGATAGGGCTGCGCGAGCCGGAGAGCCCGTCCGGCCGCGTGTGCAACACCGTACCCAGGTAGCACAGCCGCACGGGCCCCTCCCGATGCAGCCGATGCGCGTCGATACGCGCCACCTGCGGCGTCATGTCCGCACGCACGCCCATCAGCTCACCGGTGAGCTGATCGATGAGCTTGAAGGTCTGCAGATTCAGATCCTCGCCGATCCCGGTGAGGAGCGATTCCAGGTATTCGATGAACGGTGGGATGACGAAGTCGTATCCCCAGGATGCGAACAGATCGAGCAGTCCCCGGCGATGCGCTTCCAGGCGCGCAGCCTCCGGCGGCAGCGTTTCCTCCACACCGGCCGGCAGCAACCATCGATCGCTCGTGCTCACGTCCACGAGTTGACCACGTAGAGAAGAAGCACTCCCAGAACCATGCTGGTCAGACCGCCGAAGCGCAACGTGCTGTCGTTCATCTGCGATACCAGCAGGAGCGCTCTGCGCACGCCCGCCGGGTTCAGGAATGGCATGACTCCCTCGATGACGAGCACCAGCGCTACGGCGACCAACAGATCATGCCACATCGCGCAAGCAGACCTCCAAGATTTCCCCCCGACCCCGAGCCCGCGTTGCTCCGCCTGCGCACCGGCGCACGGACGCGGATCTGCCCGCACCTATGGGCATCCCCATGCCCTCGCTTCGCGCGCCGGCAAGCGATGCGGGCTAAAGCCCCCGGGGTACGCATCGCCGGGAGCATCGGCACAAAAAAGGGGCGTGGACGCCCCGCGGGGAACGCGCTTCGCGCCCCTATCGCTTACCTTCGGAGCCTTTGAAGTATTGGAAGAACTCCGTATTCGGCTGGATCAACAGGATGTCGGAATGCTGGTTGAACGTATCCCGATAGGCGTTCAAGCTCCGATAGAAACGGTAAAATTCGGGGTCCCGATTATACGCGGTGGCGTAAATGTTCGCCGCCATCCCGTCTCCTTCGCCACGCGTGCGCTCCGCGTCGCGATCGGCCTCCGCGAGCAATACCTCGCGCTCCCGGTCGGCCTTCGCTCGAATCACCTTGGCGGCTTCCTCGCCCCGCGAGCGAAAGTCCTTGGCGACCTCCTTGCGTTCCGCCGACATCCGCTGATAGACGGAGGAGCTCACGTCCTCGGGCAGATCGATACGCTTCACGCGCACGTCGATGAGCTCCGCTCCGAGGTCCTCCGCATGATCCTTGGCCGACACACGCAGGATATCCATGATCTTCGCGCGCTCGCCCGAGACGACCTCGAAGATCGTACGCTTGCCGAACTCGTCCTTGAGCCGTTTCTGAATCACCGCCGTCAGGCGATCGGACGCGATCCGTGAGTTGCCGCCGGTGGCCGTGTAATAGCGTTCGACATCGTCGACCCGCCACTTGACGAACGAATCAACCTTCACGTTCTTTTTCTCGCTCGTCAAATAGAGCTCAGGCTCAGCATCGATGTTCTGGATGCGGGCATCGAACTTGCGCACCGTCTGCACGAAGGGAATTTTGAAATAGATTCCCGGAGTGTAATCCGACCGCAATATCTGTCCGAGCTGGAACTTGATGGCGCGCTCGCGCTCGTCCACCGTGAAAATGGTGAGAAACCCGAGCAACGCCACGACGACGACGACTATGATGAGGCCTCTATTCTGCATCACCGACTCCTCCCCCGTATGTCCAGGCGCCGATCGCGGCGCGCTGCGTCCTGCTCCGCGCCCGCATCCGTGGATCGGGACTCCCCGGGCAACTGAGTCATCCCGGCGCCCGATACACTGCCCCGCCCCGTGACCAGCTTGTCGAGCGGCAGATAGATCAGGTTGTTGCCGCCCTCGAGATCGACCAGCACCTTGCTGCTGCGCGCCAGCACGGCCTCGACCGCTTCCAGATACAGGCGATCGCGGGTGACCTCCGGCGCTTTCGCGTACTCTCGCAGCAGCTTCAGAAAACGATCAGTGCGACCCTCGGCTTCGGCGACGACACGTTCCTTGTAAGCCAGAGCCCGCTCGCGGATCGCGTCCGCGTCGCCACGTGCTTTCGGGATGATATCGGCGGCGTAGGCCCTGGCCTCGTTCTTGAAGCGCTCCTCGTCCTCGCGCGCCTTCACCGCATCGGCGAAGGCCGCCTGAACCTCCTTGGGGGGCTGTGCGCTCTGCATGTTGACGCTGGTGACCTGCAGGCCGGTTCCGTAGCGATCCAGGATCCCCTGGATGAGCTCTTCCGCTCGAGCGGCGACCGCGCTGCGCCCTTCCGTGAGCACGAAGTCCATCTTGTTCTTGCCGACGATCTCGCGCACGGCGCTCTCGGTCGCCTGCCGCAGCGTCATGTCGGGCTCCTGGACGTTGAAGAGGTACTTGGCCGGATCCTTGACGCGATACTGAACGGTGAACTGCACGTCCACGATGTTCTCGTCCTCCGTGAGCATCAGCGCCTCGTTCGGTACGGAGCTCGTGCCCCCGCCGGCGCGGCGGAAGCCGATGTCCTGGCTGCGCACCAGCTCGACGTTGACCTTCTCCGCGTCCTCGACGAGATAGGGAAGCCAGTGCGGACCCGGCCCCACCGTGCGCACGTACTCTCCGAAGCGCAGCACGACGCCCTGCTCGGGCGGGTCCACGATATAGATACCCGCCAGACCCCAGATGACGGCCAGAACCAGCGCGATGAGGCCTATGCCCTTGGCCCCGCCCCCGCCGAGCCGAAACCCGCCGCCGGCGGAGCGACCGCCGCCGCCGAAGATACGCCCGAGCGCCGCCTGGAGCTTTTTGAGCACCTCGTCCAGATCCGGTGGCCCCTGCTGACCACCCCGATTACCCCAAGGATCCCGACCTCCATTACCGCCGGGTTGATTCCAAGCCATGCGTCGACTCCGTGTGAGCTATGTGACTGTGACAGAGACCAGCCGCTGCGGGTCACAGCGCTGTGTTGTCTGTGGTGCGGGGATGATGTACTCCGCTGAGGTAGCCTTCGGCACCGGGATGGACCGTTGCAACTCGGTCAGCGGGTCGCGCAGCGCCTCGCGTGCTTGCGCCGCGCCCCGCGGGATCATCCAGGCATGGCCCGGCCAAATTTCTCATGATAGGTGGGTTCCGCTTGAGCCGCAATACATTTCGGGGACAAGCCTTCTTGCCGGCACAGCTTATCCAGCGCAGGAGACGCGATCTCGACCTCCATCACCCACCGACCGTCCCCCCATGGATACTCGTCCACCACCGTGCCCAGCTCGAACAGGCGGGCCCGCAGCCGACCCTCGGTCTGCGGCAGATAGATCCAGCGGCGCACGGTGCCGAGGCCGAGGCGTTCGATGATCGCATCGCTCAGGAGGTCGAGACCGGCGCCCGTGCGCGCCGACAACCAGACGCGCCTGATGCAGCCCCGCGCATCGCGTTCCAGGCGGGGCGTTCCTGCGTCCATGCGATCGATCTTGTTCACGACTTGGAGCTGGGACACCCCGCCAGCACCGATCTCATCCAGGACGCGCTGAACCTGCACCGCCTTCGCCTCGCGCTCCTCGACGCTGCCATCGATCACGTGCAGCAACAGGCTCGCGCGACGCGTCTCCTCGAGGGTGGCTCGAAACGCCGCCACCAGATCGTGCGGGAGATGGCGGATGAACCCGACCGTGTCGGCAAAAACGACGTTGCACGAATCCCAGAGCCGAGCACGGCGCAAGGTCGGATCGAGCGTTGCAAACAGGCGATCCTCCACCATCATGCGGGCACCGGTCAGCCGGTTGAACAACGTCGATTTGCCCGCGTTGGTGTAGCCGACGAGCGAGACGACCGGGACATCGGCTTTTTGACGCGCTCTGCGGCTCAGCTCGCGGCGTTTGCGCACGCGCTCCAGACGCTTGTTGATGTTTCGTATGCGCTCGGAGATCAGGCGCCGGTCGGTCTCGAGCTGTTTCTCACCAGGGCCGCGCAAGCCGATGCCGCCCTTCTGCCGCTCCAGATGCGACCAACCTCGAACGAGACGGGTGGAGAGGTGTCTGAGCTGGGCGAGCTCGACCTGAAGCTTGCCCTCGAATGTGTCGGCGCGTTGGGCGAAGATATCGAGGATGAGGCCGATTCGATCGAGCACGCGACATTGCAGCAAGCGTTCGAGATTACGCTCCTGCGCGGGCGACAACGCGTGGTTGAAGATCACGAGCTCGGCGCCGGTCTCGCGCGCGCGATCGCGCGTCTCAGCCGCCTTGCCCTCGCCGACGAAATAGCGGGGATCCGGCTTGTGTCGCGAGCCCGTGACGAGCTCTACGGCCCTCGCGCCCGCGGACGCGACCAGCTCCTCGAACTCGTGCAGGTCCTCGTGCACCTCATCGCCGGGGAAATCGACGTGGACCAGTAGGGCGCGCTCGCCGCTGCGCGGTCGCTCGAAGAGGAAGCTACTTTCGGATGTACGGCCAGTCGTCACTCGTCGGCGGATTCGTGAGCGGCAGCCTCATCGGAGCGGGGCAGCTTGACGCTACGTGCCGGGACGACGGTGGAGATGGCGTGCTTGTAGACCATTTGGCTCACGGAGTTTCTCAGGAGCACGACGAACTGGTCGAACGACTCGATTTGCCCCTGCAGCTTGATGCCGTTCACCAGGAAGATCGAAACGGGCACGCGCTCCTTTCTCAGCGTGTTCAGGAAAGGATCCTGCAGTGACTGCCCCTTGCTCATAGCCTTCCTCCTTATGAATTCTTGTTGTACCCGCGTCCCTCGGGCCATGGGCGTACGCATCCCCGCGCCGGTTCGCCGCGACTCCACCGTAGTCTTTCGCTCTGCCCCTTCCCCCGGCGAACACCACAACCCGTTTGCAGGGTCACCGGCAAACCGCCAAAGCTCGCCCACTCTGTCACATGAGAATTATAATCCATTCTGACAGCCGAGCATGCCAACGCCTGGGCGTCTCAGTGCGGCCCGCTGGCGCTGATCCAGTTGTCCAGCGCATTCAGAAGCTTATCGAGCACCTCGGGATCGTCGCTGCTCACCCAGCGCGCAACGGGCTCGCCCCGCAGCCATGTGAGCTGGCGTTTGGCGAGGTGGTGTGTCGCGCTGACGGCGCGCCGCTCCATGGTCTGGCGATCGGTCAGGCCCTCCAAGTACTCCCACACCTGTCTGTATCCGACCGCCCTCATGGCGGGCAGTTCGGCGTGCACAGCGGGGCGCCCGCGCAGCGCCCGCACCTCGTCCACGAGGCCGCGGGCGAGCATGTCCGCGAACCGCCGACGAATGCGCCGGTACAGGCCGTTGCGGTGCGCGGGGGCCAGCGCCACCGCGTACACGCACCCTGCCAGCCCCGGGGCGGAACGCCGACGCGCATGGTGCTCGCTCAGGGGGCGGCCGCTCAGCTCGAAGACCTCGAGCGCACGCTGGATGCGCTGCGGATCGTTCGGGTGGATGCGGGCTGCCGACGGTGGGTCCACCGCCGCCAGGCGCGCATGCAGGCGCTCCCACCCGTAGCGGGAGGCCTCGGCGTTCAGGCGTTGGCGCACGGCGCGGTCCGCCGGTGGCAGCGGTGACAACCCCTCGCGCAGCGCCCGGAAGTACAGTCCCGTCCCTCCAACCAGCAGCGGAATCTTGCCCAGCGCCAAGATATCGGCCATCTCCCGCTGTGCGTCGAGACCAAACTGCCCCGCCGAGTAGGGCTCCTCCGGCTCGCGGATATCGACGAGGCGATGCGGGGCGCGCGCGAGCACCTCGGGACCCGGCTTACCGGTGCCGATGTCCATGCCCCGGTAAACCATCGCCGAGTCCACGCTGACGATCTCCAGCGGCAAGCGCTGCACGAGCTCCACGGCTATCCGCGTCTTGCCCACCGCCGTCGGACCCATGAGAAAGATGGCACGCTGTGGCTTGCGGCCGTCCATCGTCTCCGGCACGCTAGGCGCGCTCCGCGCGCTGGTGCAACAGCCGCGCCAGCGCGGGCAGATCGAGCTCGACCCAGATGCCATCAGCTGTGCCGGTAGCACCGGGTCCCGACTCGAGCTCACGCAGCAGCGCATTCAGCTCGTCGATCCCCCGGCTCTGGGAGGCCGCCGAGCGGGCCGCGCATGCCGCGAGCTCCCATAGCAGCGCCTCTTCGGCCGCATCCGCGCCTGCCTGGCGTTGCCGCGACCGGACCGCGCTTCGCAGTGTCTGCATGAGCGCTTCGCCGTCGGCCGCGCCCAGCATGCTCGGCACGCCGCGCAGACACACCGAGCCGGGAGCGGTGCGCCGCACGTCGAGGCCGAGACGTCGCAGCCGCCCGCCCTCGCGCTCGAAGGCAGCCGCCTCCTCCTCGCTTACCGACAGCGTCGAGGGTAACAGAAGGGGCTGTGAGCGCAGCGAATCGCTCAGAGCCTCCTCCCGCAGCCGCGCGAAGCACAGCCAGCGCCGGGCGGCGGGGATGTCCACCAAGACCAGCCCCCGCGCGCTCTGCGCGAGGATGTAGCGATCGTGTAGCTGCGCCACGGCGCGACCGAGCGGGCGCTCTTTCGGCGCTCCCGGCTCATCGGGTGCCGGTGCCGTGCGCCGGGGCGCCGTGTGCAACGCCGCGTACGCAGCCACCTGCTCGTTCACGCCCGTATTCGGCTCGCCCGTCGCTGGCGCCGGATGCCCCGGCGAGGGCGTCGGTTCGGTTTCCAAGAGGGGTGGCCCGGCCAGAGCGCGCTTGAGGCTGCGAAAGACGAAGTCGTGCACGAGCCGGCTCTCGCGGAACCGAACCTCGTGCTTGGCCGGGTGGACGTTGACATCGACCTGCGTCGGTTCCAGCTCGAGATACAGCACGTAGGCCGGATGCCGGCCCTGGGGCAGCAGGTCCTGGCAGGCCTGGCGGACGGCGTGTCTGATGAGGCTGTCGCGCACCATCCGTCCGTTCACGAAGAAGTACTGGAGGTCCGCCTGGGCCCGGGCCAGCCGGGGCGAGGCGACAAAGCCCGAGAGGCGCAGGTCGGTGGATTCGAAGTCGAGCTCCAGGGCCTGCTCGACGAAGGCCCGACCGCATGCCTGGCCCACCCGCCGCACACGCTCCGAGTGTGCGGCGGCCGGGCGCAGCGCCAGCACCTGGCGGCGGTTGTGGCGCAGCGTCAGGCCGATCTCGGCGTGGCTGAGGCCGATGCGCCGTACGACGTCCTCCAGGTGCCTGAACTCGGTCTTCTCGGTGCGCAGGAATTTGCGGCGCGCCGGCGTGTTGAAGAACAGGTCCCGGACCTCCACGGTGGTGCCGACGGGATGCGCCGCGGGTGAGGGGGACTCCCCCGCGAGCGTGCTCTCGAGTCGCCATCCGGTTTCCTGCGAGTGGACGCGAGAGGTCACCGTCAGCCGGGAGACCGCTGCGATGCTCGGAAGCGCTTCGCCGCGGAAGCCGAGGCTGCGCACCCGCACCAGCTCGTCGAGCGAACGGACCTTGCTCGTGGCGTGCCGGGCGAGGGCGAGTGCGAGCTCGTCCCGAGGCATGCCGTGCCCGTCATCGCGCACGCGAATGAGGCGCGCGCCGCCCCCCTCGACGTCGATCTGGATACGACGCGCACCGGCGTCGAGGCTGTTCTCCAGCAGCTCCTTGGCGACCGAGGCCGGGCGCTCCACGACCTCACCGGCGGCGATCTGACTGGCCAGAGCCGGGGGGAGAACCACAATCGGCGGAGGTGGTGTTTGCATGCGGTCCACGGGACGCTGCGCGTTAAATTTTGGTTCTTCGCGGATTTCCGGGAGATGGGTGGTTTCCCGGGGCGAGGCTGGGTCCCGGGGCACGCGCCTCTCCGTCCCAAGCCCCGAAACGCCCCCGGCGATCTCGAACCCATGCGGGGCCGCGCCCTGCCCGCTCGACGCCTACACGGGCTTCGGTTGAAGGCGCGTCGGATCCCATGGCGCTCGGGCTCCGGCTGTCGGCCCCGCCCTGCGGGGCTTGCGACTGCGCGGCCCATACCTCGGGACCCATCTGGAGCGGGGCTCGTGGGCGCGGCGTCCCGGAAATCCGCGAACGTCGTGAATTTTACCGTTTGCGGTTGGCGGTGGCCCGATCACCTCGCGTGTCAGGACGGGGACACAAACGCGCTACGGCGCGAGCCACCACGATCGGCGCGCCGCCCTTCGCGCTCTCCCGCACTCGTTACTCCACGATGGGCTGCGAGAGGATCCACAGGCTCACCGCCGTGTAGCCCACCATCAACGCCGCCACCGGCACCTGGCTGCGCACCGCCGCCCGAACCTCCCCGAAGAGCCGTAAGGCCATGACGTGGGCCAGATAAAGGGCGATGACATGCCCGAGAACGATGGCGCTGACCGCCGTGTACCAGGCGAAGCGCGCGTCCACCACGCTCAGGTCCATCCGGTAGCCGGCGCTGCCGAAAAGGTCCCAGCCGGCGCCGAAGGGGTCCGAGGCGAGCGGAATGATCAGTTGGCCTGCCAGCAGCAGATACGAGAGGTAGTGGGCCAGGTGATAAGCAATGGCGATGGGCACGAGCGAGAGCACCAGGGAACGCGCGACGGCCACCGCACCCAAAGGCCCGCCCGCCGCCCGCGAGGCTAGCCAAGCGACGAGCAGGTACACACCGAGAAACAGCAGAGGAAAGGCCATCAAGGCTATTGTCTCGATGACGGCGAGCAGATCGAATCCCCACGCCCGCAAGGTGAGCAGCGTTGCGCGGAGCCCTGGCTCACTCGCGACCCAGTCGAGCAGATTGGCCCACGCGGCGGTCTCGAGGAATCCGTCCAGGGTCACCGTGGCCAGCATCACCAACACGAACATCAGCATGGACACCGATAGCGGCCGCTCGCTCAGCAAACCCGTGGCATACGGGCGCAGGTACAGTCCGGCGCCCGCGCGGCCGCCGGCGTGCGTCGGCCGCACCTCCGTGGGCGCGAACCGGGCGAGCAGGCCGAACGCCACGCTGAACACCTCGCCGTGCCGCAACCACGCGTCTCGTCCGTAGGCGAGCATGCCGCCCCACGTCACCAATGAATAACCCACGATCAGGCCCGCGAGGGGCGCCGGCCGCTCGGCGCCCGCCGAAACCAGCTCCAACCAGGCGAAGGCGGCAAAGAGCGCCACCGCCGGCCATGCGCCCAACCGCGTCGGATAGGACCGGTACCACGAGAGGGGTCCGCCCCCGAGGCGGGCGTTGAGGCGCTCCGCACAGGCGAAGAGGACGGACCACGGATTGACGAGCGCCCACAGATCCCCGATGAGCGCCGAGACGTACGCGAACCCCACCCACCAGATGACCCAGACCATCGTGGGTGCCAGATTCTTGAACGTATCCTGGCTGCCGAGGAAGCCAGCAGCGACGACCAGCAAAAAGAGGGCCACCGCCACCGCGCGCGCGGCCCCGAGGCACAGCGGATGCATCAGCCAGCGCGCAGGCGCCAGGCCATCCAAGCGCAGACGCGCCTCGATGAGCGTCCCCGACGCGCCGCGCAGAAACCCCGCGGTCACCACGAAGGACAGCGCCACCGCGGCCCCGGCACCGCCCAGGTACAACCCCAGCGGCAGGGGCAGGTCGTAGCGGGCGCCGAAGGCGTGGGCCGAGGCGCGCGGGGCCAGCAAATACGCCGCCATCAACGCCCCCACCCGTAACGCGGGTCGCGTCCAGCCGCGCCGCCGGGACATGCCCTCAGCGCCGGTGGACTTCGAGGTAGAGCAGGGTCGCGTGGCCGTGTCCTTTGGCGGCGTGGCCCGTAATGGGGATTCGACCCGTGGTACGGGCCTCGAAACGCAGAAGCGCAGGAGCACCGGGCGCGGCGGCGATACGTCGTTCGTAGCCGTGGAGATGGGGCTCCAGGGGCGCGTCGGCGCGCCGGCGCAGCTCCACGACGTCGCCCTGGGTGACGCGCAGCGTCTCACCCCCCGCCGACGACCCTGCCCGCCTCGACGCTCAGCTCGAACACCCGCTCCGCCGGGGACTGAGCGTCGGCGGCCGGGATGGCCACGAGTCCCCAGGCGAGGAGGCAGGTCGGCATCCGCTGCGGGACGCGCCGTCGCACCGGTACACACCGGCCAAGGTCGTGAGCCGGCGGATGGGCATGGGACTCTCCTTCGTCCAATCAAACATGGATTATGCCACCATGGCCGCTGCTATAATTCAACGTGCCCGGCCGATGCACGCGTTCGCAGCGGGCAAGAACCATTACAAATCGAAGACGCGGCCTCTCCGGAGGAGGAGATCTCCCATGAAGACACTGGTACGGCTTGGCGCCGGGGTCTGCCTGAGCCTGGCCCTGGCGGCAGGCTCTGCGCAGGCCGAAATACTGGCCATGATGAACTACGAGACCAAGTCGGAGGAATCGCTCAAGACTCTCAAGCTTTCTGCCCCGCCGGCGCGGCGCGAAGGCATTGCGGTCGTGGACGTGGATCCCGATTCGCCGACCTACGGCCTGAAGCTCATGGACATCCCGCTCTCACCGGATCTCGTCGCGCACCACATCTTCTACAACAAGGACATGACCAAGGCGTACCTCACCGCCCTGGGCCAGAAGGCTCTGCACATCATCGATATGCAACGCTATCCGTACCGGCTGCAGCGCCTGGAGGTGCCCGCATGCCAGGTCGGCGAGGACGTCATTTTCACCGAGGACAACAGCACCTGGTATCTCACGTGCATGGGCTCGGACAAGGTGATCGTAGGGAGCGTGCTGACCGATGAAGTCACGCAGATCATCTCGCTGCCCACGAAGTATCCCCACGGGCTCGGCGTGCACACGGGCATCGACCGTATTCTCGTGACGAGCACCGTGCGACATACCGATCTCGGCGATGCGGGCGAGACGATCACCGTCCTGCAGGCGAGCACCGGCAAGGTGCTGGGCACGCATAAGCTGTCGCGCAAGCCCTCGCCCTCGGGTGAAGCGCCGGTCGAGATCCTGTTCGTGCCCGGCACAACGCCGCCGGTCGCCTACGTCACCAACATGTACGGCGGGACCTTGTGGGCCGCGGTCTGGGATCCGGGCAAGCAGGACTTCAACGTGCTCCAGACCTTCGACTTCTCGAGCATCGGTGCCGGCGTCCCGCTCGAAATCTACTTCAACAAAGCCGTCGACCGGATGTACGTCACCACGGCCAAGCCGGGACAGCTTCACGTCTTCGATATCAGCCGCGACCCCGCGTCGCCGAAGCTACTGAAGAGCTATCCGGCCGCCGAAGGCGCACATCATGTGGCGTTCACCCGCGATGAGCGCTACGCCTTCGTGCAGAACGCGCTCCTGAACTTGCCCGGGATGAGCGACGGTTCGGTCACCGTGGTCGACCTGGAGCAGCAGCGGGTGATCGGCAGCATGGACACACTCAAGAACGAGGGCTTCAATCCCAACTCCATCGTGCTGCTTCCGGAGTGGAACCATCTCGCAGGCCACTGAGACGCCAGCCCGCACTGCTCACCATGCCGCGGGGGCGCGAGCCCTTGCGAAGGGTGACCGGCGGAGCGCGACGCGCGGGACGATAAGGCCCGAGGGGAGCGGGCCAGGGATCGCCCGCTCCGAGCGTTGAGACATGGATGTCGAATCGCGAGGCCCGATCCGCGCGTCGAAAGACGCGCAGCCTCGGAACCCGGAGCAAGGCTCGCCGCCCCGTGAGAGTGTTACCACATTTGATGGGTCATCCGGATGGCGCTTCGACAGCGCTTCCAGGGAACCTGCTGGTTGGGTACGCTCAAGACGCTCTCTGGAATACGGTGATGGCCTCGGTGTGCGCGGTGTGCGGAAACATGTCCACCGCCCCCGCCGCGGCGAGATAAAAGCCGTGACGCTTGACCAGCACGGCCGCATCGCGGGCCAGAGTCGCCGGGTTGCACGAGACATACACGATGCGCTCGGGGTACGGGGTGCGCAGGTTGTCCACGATCCGGGCGGCGCCGGTGCGCGGCGGATCGAGGATGAGCTTGTGCCACCGTCCCGCCCACTGGCGCTCAAAGTCCGTGCCCGTCGCCAGGTCGGCCGACGCGAAGGCGGCGTTCCCGATGGCGTTGTGCCGCGCGTTCGTGCGCGCGCGCTCGACCAGCGCGACCTCGCCCTCCAGACCCAGGACCTCCCCCGCCCTTCGGGCGATGGCCAAGGTGAAGTTGCCCAGCCCGCAGAACAGATCCAGCACCCGTTCGCTCGGCTCGGGGGCGAGCAGCGCCACCGCCCTGGAAACCAGCAAGCGGTTCACCTCCGCGTTGACCTGGATGAAATCCGCCGGCTCGAACAAAAACTCCAGTTCGAACTCGGGCAACCCGTAGCGCAGCGGACCGGGGTTCTCGGGCCATAGCGCGGTGATGCTCTGCGGCCCCGCGGGCTGGAGGTACACGCGCAGCTCGTGCTGACGCGCGAAAGCGATGAGCGTTGCACGGTCTTCGGGGCCCAGCGGCACCAGGTGGCGAAACACGAGCGCGGTCTCGGCGTCGCCCACGGCCACCGCGATCTGCGGGATGCGCCGGCGCGCCTTCAATTCGTTGACGAGAGCCCTCAAGGCCTGCACGCGCGCACCCGCCGAGGGATGGAGCACGTCGCAACCTTCCAGCACCGCGACGCGACTGCTGCGTATCTCCCGAAAGCCCACCAGTGCCCCGCCCTTCTGGGGGACATAGCGCACACCCAGGCGCGCGCTGCGCCGGTAGCCCCAGGGGTGCGCGCTCAACGGGTCGAGCCAACGCTCGGGCTCTAAACCCGCGTGGGCGCGCAGAACCCCCGCGAGCTGGGCTTGCTTCGCGCGCACCTGAGCGTCGTGCACCAGATGCTGCAGCTTGCAGCCGCCGCAGGTTCCGAAATGGGGGCAGCGCGGCGTGACGCGCTCGGGCGAGGGCCGCAATACCTCATCGACCACGCCTTCGTCGAAGCGCGCGTGCGCGCGCTGATATCGCACGCGCACCTCCTCACCGGGCAAAGCCCCGCTCACGAATACCGTTTTGCCGCCCACGCGCGCGACACCGCGCCCCTCACGGTCCAGATCGTACACCTGCGCCGAAGGCGTCCCGCACGGCAGCTCGCGGCAGGCCACTCAGGCCCTCCAGGCTTTGAGGAAGGCTCTCAGGTGCGGCTTGTCCTCGCGCTCGAGCAGCGCCCGCACGCGCTCGCACTCGATGTCATAGGCGTCGTCGGTCAGACGTCCCCGCATGAGCTCATAGCGTAGATAGAGCAGGTAGGTGTTCAGCGCGTCGGTCTCGCAGTAGTCGCGAATGGCTTCTACGTCGCCGGCGAGATACTGATCCCAGACCTGGGCTCCCTCCATGCCCAGCTTCCCCGGGAAACCCATCATCGTGGCCAGCTCGTGCAGGGAAACCACCGCCCGCGACTGATAACCGGAGAGCACGTCCATGAGATCGGTGTGGCGGCTGTGAAAGCGGTTGAGATAATTGTTCCAGCGAAAAGCCGTGTCCTCGTCCCCGATCTCCCAGTAGCGGGTGGCCCGTACGCCGTGGAGCATGGCGCGGTAGTGCAGCACGGGCAGATCGAAGGCGCTGCCGTTCCAGGAGACCAGCACCGGCGTATAACGCTCGAGCCCGTCGAAGAAGCGCTCGATCAGCTCCCTCTCCGGCGACTCCGGTGTTCCCAACGACCAGACCTTGAAGCGATCGCCCGAGTTGAGCACGGCCGAGATCGCCACGATGCGCTGCAGGTGATGGCGGATGAACTCCGAGCCGCTCGCTTGGCGCTGCTTGTGAAACATCACCTTGGCCACGTCGCCATCGCTCAAGCCGTGCAGGTCGAAGAGGCGCCGCCCGGTCTCCACGTCCGGAACGGTTTCGATATCGAAGACAAAGACGTTCATGGCGCCTGACGGGTGATCCGCGATGGGTGATTCACGAGGGCACAGACCATTTTAAACGTTGCGTCGCACAATGCCCGAAAGGCGCGCACTTGTTGCGCCGTGGTGGGTCGCGGGGCATGTGCCCCTCGGCCCGGTGGTGGGCTTGGCTGTGCTCGGCCGACCGTGCCCGGAACCTCAGAGCGATGCGCACATTGCGGAGCTCGGAGCAATGGCGCGTCGCTCTACGATAGCCGAACGATTAGACGGGCTTCGCCGTGCTCGGTCCACCCTACTTCGGTTTCCAGTTGCCGTTCTGGCGATACCACCAGCCGCGCGGCGCATTTTCGATCCAACGTCGGGCGAACGTCTTCCGAATCTCGTCCTCCCACTCGGGATGGCCGTTGGCCTGGGCGATCTCGCGATAGAGCGCGGAGCGGTCCCGATTCTCATCCGCCACCAGCTGGTTGAGCTTGCGGCGCTCGGCGAGGGGCACGGCTTTGGGGTCGCGGACGTCGACCAGACCCTGCGCGCTGAGCCCGATGGCGCCGCTCTCGTAGTAGGGCAGGAGCTGTGAGTGTCGCGCCTTCATCGAAGCGGTGATCTTGTCGATGGCGGGCGTGGAGATGTTCAGATCGACCTGCTGCGCCCGCGCCGCCGGAAACAGCACATCGAGAACCACATAGGAAGCGGCCCGGGAAGACTGACCGGGACTCTCCTCTGGCGGCGGTTCGCCCGGTGTACGTCCGGCGCCGCCGGGTTGCTCGCCCCAGACGTCCTCGATGATGCGATCCGCTGCGCGCTCGGCCGCCGCCGCCGGGAAGTAAATGTTGATGGTGACACACGATGCCAGCAACAGAACGCATGCCCCGAAGAGTCCTCTCCCGTACACGTGAGCTCTCCTCCTACGGTGGTTCCACACGCGTAACGCGCTCGAGCCGCTCCACCAGGGTGTCCCAGTCAACGCGGCGGTTGTAGCCGATGACATCGATCCGGGGAATCCCTCCGCCTTCGACGATGTAATAGCCCTGTTCGGCGTTCTTCACGCCGCCCATCTCGCACACGCCGTTGGCGAGGCGGCAGCTCAAGCCCAGACGCTGGTAAGAGAACTCGTTGAAAAGCCGCATAAAGGTCCGTGACATCGCGGCTTGCGCTCCACCGAGCCGGGTCAGGTTCTGGATGGCGCGCTGGCTGATTCGATGCGGCGAGGGGTCGTTTTTCGGCGTCGCGAAGCGTGCATCGAAGGCTCGGGGCCGCCAGTCCTCCAACACCAGGTCTCGGATTGTCCCGTCGAGTCCACCTTGAATGTTACCAAAGGAAAACGTCCGGGTGAGAGCGTCGAGCGAGATCCCTCGCACGTCCACATCGGCGTGCAGCACCGGAGCGATGCCGAAGGGCCGACGCATGCGGAGGTCACGCAGCGCAATGGTGCCCCCGAAAACGCGCACGAGCAGCGGCGCCTCGACGTGCATCACCCCACGCGCGTAACGCACCGCCGGTATCTCCCCGGAGATCGATCCCGCCAGCGCGGGCCACTCCAAGGCGGCCGTGACGCGCTCCAGAGAGACGGGCGCCAGCTGGCCACTCAAGGTCCAGGTGACGTCGGCACCGCCCACGTTTTCAGCCTCGAGGCGGTCGAGCCGCAGCGCTCCATCGAACACCGGCTGCACCAGCGGACGCTCCAGCGCGAAGCCACGCCCCTGGAAGCGCCCGAGGAGCTCCCCGGGGCCGAGCTCCACCCGGTAGAGGTGCCCGGCGCCCCAGCGCACGTCACTGGCCCCCCCGTCAGCACGCTCGGCCCAGCGGAGCGTTCCACTGACGCCGCTCAGCCCGAAACGCCGGCCCTCGTCCTCGAGGCTCACATCGCGGACCACCAGCGCTGCCTCGGCGCCCCGCGTCGCACCCCAGCCCAGGCGCAACTCCACCTCGCCCTCCGTACGCAGCCGGTCCAGTGGCGTGCCGGCGGCGAAGGGCTGCAGGTAGGTCGTGTACAAGGGCCCGAAAGCCGTGGGGGCGAGGGTCAACGTCAGCCGCTCGAGGCGTTCGGCTGCGATTCGAGCCGCTCCCTCGAGTCTCGCGACCCCCGGATGAACGACGTAGAACCGATCCACGAGCAGGCGTTGCGAGTCAGGCCGCCAGCGCGCCACCCACTCCGCCGTGAATGGCGCCTCGGACACCTCGGCGTACACCGGGTCAATGTACAGCCGCCCCTCCTTCGCGGCCGCATCCCCGCTCACCCGCCAACCATCGGGTGTCGCATCCATCGACACCATCACGTTGACATCGAGCTCTTCGCCTGCGTGCAGACCCGACTCGTTGGAGAAACCGAGATCGTGCATCCGCAGATCCGCAACCACGCGCCTGGCGGCGGCCGCACCGGAGAGCCGAACCTCCACGGTACCGCGACCCTCGCTGATCGCCAGCGCCGGCAACGGGGCTGAGGCGGAGGCCAGCTCGAAGACGCGCCCCAGATCGAGATCCTGCGCCAGGACCTTGATATGCCAGTCGTCGGGTCCGATGCTCGCGTCGAGGTCGACGACCCCCGCCGCGACGGACAGTCGTCGCAGTTGCAGGCGATGAAGATCGCCTTCCCGCGCCAAGGCGAGATGCGCGCCGGAGGCCCTGAACTGCTCCTTGCCGAGAGTGAACCGCAACGAAGCGTCCTCACAGCTCACCGCTCCCGACGCCAAGACCACGTGCGGACAGTCGAGGCCCACCTGCTCGATGGGCTGCGGCCAGCCTGACCGATGGACGCTGTCCGCCGCCAAGCGAAACGACCACTGATCGGCTTCCCGAAGCCCCAACCCCAGCGAGACACCCTCCGCCGTCCAGCCGTTGCGCGTCATACGCCCGAGATCGAAACGCAGCATCTCGAATGCGTGTCCGGTCGAATGACCCATTGTGCACAGGAGCACGAGCAACGTCGCCGCCGCGCTCATACGCCGCCGCGCCATCCGCGCAGGATGGCGTGGACGCCGCACGGGTCTCAACGGACTGAGATCTATCCGAGGCACACTGTATCGTGATGCGGGTGAGCGGGGGCCGTGCGCGCTTCGCGTTCGAACCGTGTAATCCACGACATCTCGCCGTATTTAAACAGCTTGACCGTCGGCACTGGTACTCTACATGCCAGGACATAAGCCAAATGAAGGATAACGTTTACGTCATGACTCGAACTAGGCTTTCTGCCCATTACGTGCTAGATTTTCCGACGCTGCCATAACTCCCATAACGAGCAGCAGCCACGCGCTGTGCATCAACAAGCAGCCTGAGGAGCGCCATGCGAGCGGGCGGCGTCGGGGGACGCTTGGGCATTGCGGGCGCCGCGCTCACCCTGGTCGTGGCGCTGTGTCTCGTCGCCTGGGCCACCGCAACCCGTTTTCAGCGCTTGGACGACGACCTGCGGCGCGCCGGTGCCGAGAGTGCACGGGACTTCGCCGCACTCGCGCTGCAGGCCATGCGTCTCGCCAACGAACCGGCGTTGCAAACGCTGGCTCGCACCATCGTCGCCGCGCCCGGCGTACGCTCCGCGACCATCTTCAGTCCGCAGGGTCGTCCCGTCGCTCGCGCTGGGAGGCGGCTGCCGGGGCCTGCCCCTGCGTCAACGCGGAAACGCGCATCCTTCGGGGAAAGCACCCTCGACGGCTATTCCTTGCTCGTTAATGCGCCGCTGGCGGACCGGCAGACCGATCGGGGGAAATCCGCCGCGGGTCCGGGTCCGCGTCGTTCGGCCAACGCGCGGGGCTGGGTGCAGTTGGAGCTCTCGCGCGCGGCGACCCGGCGCGCGCAGACCCGGGTAATCGTTGAGGGACTCGCGGCCGCGCTGCTTCTGTTGGCAATCGCCGCCACGTTCGCGAGGCGCCGGCGGCGCAAGAGCCACCAGCCATCGTGGCCACCCGCAGGCAGCCCCGCGAGCGTACCGGTCCCGGCGACGCCGCCGGGCGGAACCGCGCGCTCCGGCGCCCCGCCCCGTGTCGACGCGGCGGCCGGGCTCGAAAAAGCGCTCTACCACGAACGCCTGCGCGCCCCGAAGCTGGAACGAGCACGCCGGCGCGCAGCCGCCACCCACCGGATGAATTCGAAGTGGCTGGCAAAGATCAGCCACGAGATCCGTACTCCAATGAGCGGCGTGCTCGGATACTGCAATCTGCTGCTGAAGACCCGCCTCAATCCCGCGCAGCTCGAGTTTGCGCGCACCATCCAAAGCTGCACCGAGAGTCTGCTCGGAGTGGTTGGCGCCGTTCTCGACTCCTCGCGTACCGAGGCGGAGGTTTTCCGACAGGAAGCGACGGAGTTCGACCTTCGGGTGTGCGTGGAAGACGTTCTCGCTCTATTCGCGCCCTCGGCCTATGCGAAAGACCTGCAGCTCGTGTGTCTCGTCTCGCCTTACGTCCCTCTGCGCGTGCGCGGCAATCCCGACGGCATACGCCACATCCTCATCAACCTGGTGAGCAACGCCATCAAGTACACCGACCGCGGGAGCGTCGTCGTGCGCGTTACCTTGACCGGTCAAGACGGCGCCGGTCTGACGACGCTCTTCTCGATTACCGACACCGGGCCGGGCATCGATGAGCATTGCCGGCGGGGGCTCTTCAAAGCCTTCAACCGCGCGGGGCCAAAGGCTGTCTACGTGCGCGAGGGGACCGGGCTCGGGCTCGCCATCTGCAAAGAGATCGTGCAGTCGCTGGGCGGCGAGATCGGAGTCGAGAGCACGCCCGGATGCGGGTCCACTTTCTGGTTCACAGTGCACTGCGAGAAGTGCGGGTGCTCTCCCGCAAGCGCCGTGAAACCGCTGGAGGGGCGACACGCGCTGGTGTACGGACGGGCTGCGCGTGAACGCAGCGCGTTGCGCGAAATGCTCATCAGCTGGGGCATGCAGGTGGATGAGGCGCGCACGCTCGGCGAGCTCGCTGCACAACTGGAAACGCCGGAGGGACGCCCTGCGCCTCACGATGTGGTCATCCTCGATCTGTCACAGCATCGCCAACACAAAAAGCGGGTGAAGGATGTGCGCGCTCGTTGCGACAAGCCGGTGGTGACGATCCTGAACGCAGCCGAGCATGAGGCAGCTTGCCTCCTCGGGTCTACGGTAAGCGCCTGCCTGTTCAAGCCGGTGCGCTACCACGAGCTTCAAGCGACGCTGAAGCGACTCGTCGAGGGGTGCAGGCGCGGGACGCGGGATGCGGCTCCACCGGCACCGAGAGTCCCCGAGGAGCCTCGTGCCGTCTCCACCGGGCTGCGCGTTCTGCTCGCCGACGACGACGAGGTTTGTCGCCGGCTGCTCGTGCTGCTGCTGCACGCGGGCGGCGTGCGGGTGTCTCTGGCGTGCGACGGGCACGAGGCCGTAAATCGCGCCCTCGGCGGGCGTTTCGACGTGATCCTGATGGACCTCTACATGCCCGGGCTCGACGGCCTGGCCGCCGCGCAGCGCATACGTGCCGCCGAGGGCACCGGGCAACGCACCCCCATCATCGCCCTCACCGCCGATGCCGGCCTCGAAACCCGTCGCAGGCTGCTCGCCCGCGGCATGGACGATTGTCTGGTGAAGCCGGTGAGCGAGGGCGAGCTGTGGCAGACGCTCCACCACCACGCCCGTCGCGAGCGGGCGTGCGATGCGTTCCCGGCCAACCCCCACCCTGCGACGGCAGCACTCGAGCGAGAGCTCCATTCGTTGCTTCTCGCCGAGCTGCCCGCACGCCGCAGTCGCATCAATGACGCCCTCGAGCGGGCCGACGTCGCCACCATCGGTTTCGAGGCGCACGCCCTGGTCGGCGCCGCCGCCTACTGCGCGGTCCCGGCCCTCAAACAGGCGGGCGACGCACTGGAGCGTGCCGCCGAGTTTGGCCGTATGTCGGCGGTCACGCGTCGGGTACGGCGACTGAACGTGGAGATAGATCAGTTGCTGAGCGCGGGGACGCGAGCGGTTCCAGGGGCGGCCACATCTGCCACTCAGCGCGCCTGAGTCCCTTGTGGGCGAGAAAACGTGCGGCTCAGAACCAGAGCATCCTCACGCCCGTCGGGCGCGGGGTAATACCTGCGGCGAATCCCCGCCTGGACGAAGCCCATGCCCTCGTAGAGGCGCCGTGCGGCTTGGTTTGAGGGGCGTACCTCCAAGAACACGCTGTTCATACCTCGCTCGCGCGCCAGCCCGAGCAGGCGAGTGAGAAGCATGCGACCGAGCCCCTGGCGATGGCGGGTCGGGCGCACACACAGATTCAGGATGTGGCACTCTCCCACGCCGAAGGACATGATGCCGTAGCCCTCGACGACGCCTTCGCGCTCGAGCACGCGGCAACAGTAACCCACGCGCAGACAATCGCGGAAAATCCGCGGCGACCAGGGATAGGAGTACGCAGCGTGCTCTATGGCGATGATCTCGCCGAGATCACCGCTTTGCATCGCGCGCACACGCGGGACAGTCTCCCTGGCAACGGCGCTCATGTCGACTCCTGAATCCCTCGCAGGACGCCTGTTCTCGCGGACCTCGCCGGCTACTCAGCCAGCAGCGCGCGCGCCGCCCGAAGGTCGTCCCAGGCCCGGCGCTTCTGCACGGGTGTGCGCAACAGGTACGCCGGATGGTAAGTCACGACGACCGGGATAGGCGACTCCGTTGCTTCATAGGAGAGCCGCTGTCCTCGCAAACTCCCTACCGACGCGGTCGTCTCGAGCAAATTCTGGGCGGCCACGCGCCCGACCGCAAGGATGACGCGGGGCGCGATGAGCTCTATCTGGCGCCTCAGAAAGGCCTGGCATGCGGCGGCCTCCTCCGGCCGCGGGTCGCGGTTGGAGGGGGGACGGCACTTCACGATGTTGGTGATATAGACCCCGTCACGCTCCAAGCCGATGGCCCGCAGCATGGCGTCGAGGAGCCGGCCGGCCCGGCCGACGAAGGGCTTTCCCTGGCGGTCCTCGTCGGCGCCCGGCGCCTCGCCAACGACCATGAGCTGCGCTCGCGGATCCCCCACGCCGAACACGGCCCGGGTGCGTCCGTGGTGCAGCGCGCAGCGCGTGCACCCGGCGACCTCCTCGGCCATTGCCGCCAGCTCGCTTGACGGGTCCCGAGCCGGCGCCCCAGGACCCGCCGCATCCTCCGCGGCAGCGACCGTGGCCCCAGCGCCACGGTCGCGGCGGATCCACACGGGGATATCCATCAGCGCCAGACAGCGCCGCTTGTGCTCATCCATGCCGACGCACCCGGATGACGCAGCCCCGGTCTCAGAGCTGGGGATGCTTACGCTCGGACGGCGCCAGGACCTTGTTCAGGGCATGCACGTAGGCCTTCGCCGAAGCGACGACGATATCGGTATCGGCCCCTTGCCCGTTGGCGAGCAGCCCGTTCCTCTTCACGCGAACGGTGACCTCGCCCTGGGCGTCGGTCCCGCCGGTGATGGCGTTAACGGAGTAGAGCTGCAGCTCCGAGTCGCTGTGCACCACCGACTCGATGGCCTTGAAAGCGGCATCCACGGGGCCGTCGCCCTCGGCCGCTCCCTCGCGCTGCACCCCGTCCTCGCTCACCACGACGGCGGCGCGCGGCGTCTCTCCGGTCCCCGAAGTGAACTTGAGCGAGATCAGCTTGAAGCGCTCGTTCTCGGCGGCGAGGCCGGTATCGGTCACCAGCGCCTGCAAATCGTCATCGTAGATCTCGTGCTTCTTGTCCGCGAGCTCCTTGAAGCGACGGAATGCCTCGTCCAGCTCCGCCTCGCTGAGATACACGACCCCGAGCTCTTGGAGCCGCGTGCGGAATGCGTTGCGCCCGGAGTGTTTGCCGAGCACCATCCGGTTCGCGCCCCAGCCGACGTCCTCGGCACGCATGATCTCGTAGGTCTCTCGGTACTTCAGCACGCCGTCCTGGTGAATCCCGGACTCGTGGGCGAAAGCATTCGCGCCGACGATGGCCTTGTTCGGTTGCACCACGAATCCAGTGACATTGGCTACGAGCTTCGAGCACGGCACGATCTGCGTGGTGTCGATGCGGGTGTCGCAGGGAAATTCGTCCTGGCGGGTGCGCACCGCCATCACGATCTCCTCCAGCGAAGCATTGCCGGCGCGTTCCCCGAGCCCGTTGATGGTGCACTCGATCTGACGCGCGCCCGCCATGACCGCAGCGAGCGAGTTGGCGACCGCAAGCCCGAGGTCATTGTGGCAGTGCACCGAGAACACCGCCTTGTCCGAGTTCGGCACGCGTTCGCGCAGCTCGCTGATCAACCCACCGAAACGGTGCGGCAGCGTGTAACCCACGGTATCCGGGATGTTGACCGTGGTCGCGCCGGCATCGATCACCGCCTCGAGCACGCGGCACAGGAAATCGACCTGCGAGCGGCCCGCGTCCTCCGGGGAGAACTCGACGTCGTCGGTGTGCTCGCGAGCCCGCTTCACCGCCCGCACCGCGGCCTCGATCACCTGCCCGGGCTGCATCCGGAGCTTGCGCTCCATATGAATGGGCGAGGTAGCGATGAAGGTGTGGATGCGCGCCGAGTTCGCTCCGCGCAGGGCCTCCGCCGCCCTGTCGATGTCGGCGTCCACGGCCCGGGCCAACCCGCAGATGGTGCTGTCGCGAACCACCTCCGCGACGGCCTTCACGGACTCGAAGTCACCGACGCTCGAGATCGGGAAACCTGCCTCGATGACGTCCACCCGCATGCGCTCCAGAGCCTTGGCGATGCGTACTTTCTCCTCCCGGGTCATGGACGCGCCGGGACTCTGCTCGCCGTCGCGCAATGTCGTGTCGAAGATGATCAACCGATCTGCCATCATCCACCTCCGAAGATTTGATTCCGTAGTCGGCTGGCTCGCGCGGTCAACGCACGCACCAACGCGTGAATAGGGTTTTCGAGATTTTCGTCCGGCTCCGGACGTTGTGGGGGAATCGTATACGCTGCCCTACGGCAGCAGTCGCAGAGACAGGAGGTGCAGGAGCAAGCAGTCGCGCGCGGGCACCGCCGGGGAGGCGGTGGGAAGGACTTTCGCACTGAGCGCATCTTGCGCCGTCATGGCCGTCTCGGACACCCGTTCGCGTAGCGTAGCGAGCACTATAATCCGCTTTGCGCTCATTTCCAAGAGGATCCGCCCGGCAAGGCGGGTCATCTCTGCGAGGTGTGCTCATCGGGCGCCGTCGCCGAGCCGCGCCGCAGGGCCCGGCGCCGGCGCACGTGCACCAGGGTGATCACGGGCCCTGATAGCGCGTACAGCAGGAAGGCGCCGAACAGCACCTGGGGCGGATCGATGGAGACCAGGACGAACACCAGCACAACGAGAAAGACCGCGACGAACGGCACGCGCCCCTTGAGGTCGAGCTCTTTGAAGCTGTTGTAGCGGATCTTGCTCACCATGAGCAGCCCGCTCAGCACCGTCACCACGAAAGCCACCACCATGGCGTCCTCGCCCTCGATACCGCGGGCGTTGCCGAACCACACCAGGCCCGACATCAGAGCCGCCGCGGCCGGGCTCGCCAACCCTTGAAAATAGCGTTTGTCGGTGCTACCCACCTGGGTGTTGAAGCGCGCGAGCCTGAGGGCGGCGGCCGCCGTGTACAGGAACGCCGCCACCCAGCCGAGCTTCCCCATCCCGGCCAGGGACCATTCGTACATCACCAGGGCCGGGGCGAGGCCGAAGGACACCATGTCCGAGAGGCTGTCGTATTCGACGCCGAACGCGCTCTGAGTATTGGTCAAGCGCGCGATGCGCCCGTCCATGCCGTCCAGCACCATGGCGATGAAGATGGCCACGGCGGCAGCCTCGAAGTCGTCGTTGATGGCAGCGATGATGGCGTAGAAACCGGCGAAGATTGCGCCCGTGGTAAACAGATTGGGCAGCAGGTAGATCCCGCGCGGCTGCTTCCTCGGGCTGTCGGGATTGTTCATCGGCAGGAGAGGTCGTCCTGTGTTAGGCAAGCGTGTGGCGGCGCAAACGGTGCGGCGATTTGAAGGGGAGATCCATACGCCCCGTGCATTTTAGTGTATCAGCGCAGTCAGCACGTCGGAACCGGCTCGCACCCGCTCGCCTTCGGCGACCACACGGCGGGAGTTGACCGGGACAAAGACCTCTACGCGGGTCCCGAAGTAGATGAAGCCAAAGCGCTTGCCCTGGCCGATGCGCTCCCCCGGCGCCACGACCGCCTTGAAGCGGGAGACGATAGCTCTGGCGAGCACCGAGAAGACCACGTCGTCGCCCTCGTCGGTTCTGACCCACAGAGTATAGCGCGTGAGCGAGCGGAAACGGGGACGCGCAGCGCCGCTCTCGCGCGCCCTCCAGAAATCCATGACCTTTCCTTCGGTGGGGCTGCGCAAGGTGGCTACGCCCGGCGCCGCGAGGGCGACGACGACGCGCAGTGCGCTGCGGTCGAGCCAGGGGTCGCGGGTCTGCTCCACCGTCGCGATCCGACCGTCGGCGGGGCAGACTACGGCCAGCGGGCTTGCGGGCACCCGACGGGATGGAAAGCGGAATAGAAAGAGGAGGTAGAGAGCGAGCCCCCAGGCAGGAGCCGACCACAGAGGCCCGGCCCGCAAAAACAGCAAACTCGCCACCCCCAGGGTCACGAAGATGGGAAGCCATCCTTCGCGCGCAATCATGGCTCAACGCCGCCATGGTCTCATGACGGCGGGACGGCTAGCCCGCCCTCGCCCATGAACGCATCCACGCCATGAACCACGAAGCGCGCGAAGAGGGACAGATTCTGTGCGCACGAACCGCGATTCCTCTTCGTGATCTTCGCGCTCTTCGTAATTTCTTTCGCGCCCCGGGGAGGGTTCCGGTCAGTTACGGCTGCGATCCACGAGCTTGCGCGCGCTGATCCAGGGCATCATCTCGCGCAGCTTCGCTCCTACTCGCTCGATGGAGTGCTCGCTGCTCAGGCGCCGCATCGCTTTTAGCGTCGGCGCCCCGGCCTGGTTCTCGAGGATGAATTCACGGGCAAACCGCCCGCTCTGGATCTCGGCCAGGATGCGCTTCATCTCCTGGCGCGTCTCCTCGGTGATGATGCGCGGTCCTCGCGTCACGTCCCCGTACTCGGCCGTATTCGAGATCGAATAACGCATGTTCGCGATACCGCCCTCGTACATCAGGTCCACGATGAGCTTTACTTCGTGCAGGCATTCGAAATAAGCCATCTCCGGAGCGTATCCCGCCTCGACGAGGGTTTCGTACCCCGCCTGTATGAGCGAGGTCAGGCCACCGCACAGCACCACCTGCTCTCCGAAGAGGTCGGTCTCGGTTTCCTCGCGAAAACTGGTTTCGATGACCCCGGCCCGCCCCGCACCGATGGCCGCGGCGTATGAGAGCGCAACCTCCCTGGCCCGCCCGGACGGATCCTGCTGAACGGCGATGAGGGTGGGGATACCGCCGCCTTCCACGTAAGTCGAGCGCACCAGATGGCCCGGCCCTTTGGGGGCGATCATGATCACGTCCAGGTCGGGACGCGGCTCGACGGCGCCGAAATGAATGTTGAAGCCGTGTGCAAAACCGAGTGCAGCGCCCTGTTTGATGTTCGGGGCGATCTGCTGGCGGTAGAGCCCCGCCTGGTGCTCGTCGGGTGCGAGCACCATGACGAGATCAGCCTGCACGACCGCGTCCTCGATAGGCTTGACCGCCAGTCCCGCCGCCTCGGCCTTGCGGGCCGAGGCCGACCCGCTGCGCAAGCCGACGGTGACGTCGACACCCGAGTCGTTCAGATTATTGGCATGGGCGTGCCCTTGAGAACCGTAACCGATGATGGCGACGGACTTGCCCTGGATGATCGAGAGATCGGCGTCTTTGTCGTAATAGATGTTCATCCCCAACTCCCAGGGGACAGATCTATTTTTCGCCCGCGATAGAGCGGATTCTGGCGGGCCTCAATGAAAAACAGATCTGTCCCGTATGCACAATTCAAAGGCGCAGGCTCTTCTCGCCGCGTCCGATTCCGAGCACCCCTGAGCGCACCACCTCGAGTATGGACTTTCGATCGAGGGCGTTGATGAACGCATCAAGCTTCTCACCGATCCCGGTGAGCTCGATCATGTACGTGTTCGAGGTCACATCGATGATGCGCCCGCGAAAGATGTCACAGAGGCGTTTTATCTCTTCACGCCCCGGCCCCGAAGCTCTCACCTTCACCAGCATCATCTCGCGCTCCACATGCGCGCCTTCGGTCAGATCGAGCAGCCTGATCACGTCCACCAGCTTATTGAGCTGTTTGGTAATCTGCTCGATGATCTCGTCCGAGCCGCGCGTGGTCAGTGTCATCCGCGACACGGAGACATCCTCCGTGGGGGCGACGGTGAGCGACTCGATATTGTAGCCACGCGCCGAGAAAAGGCCCGCGACGCGACTCAGGGCACCGGGCTCGTTCTCCAGCAGGATAGAGATGATGTGGCGGCGCATATCACAGCGCTACAGTCGAAAAGCGACGGCGGAATGGACGGCGTGGGCCGGCCTCCCCCTCGGTAATCAAGCGAGCTCCCGGTTCTTGCAGAGCTCCGAGAGCAGCATCTCGTTGTGTCCCTTTCCCTGCATCATCATCGGGAAGACGTTCTCCGTCGGATCCGTGATGAAGTCCATGAAGACCAGTCTGTCCTTCAAACGCATCGCCTCCCTCAGTGCGCCCTCTACGTCGGCGGGTTTGTCAACGTACAGGCCGACGTGCCCGTAGGCTTCCGCCAGCTTCACGAAATCGGGCAAAGCGTCCAGATAGGACTCCGACTCGCGGTTCTCGTACATGAACTCCTGCCACTGGCGCACCATGCCGAGATAGCGGTTATTCAGGTTGACGACCTTGATCGGCAGACCGTACTGCTTGGCGGTGGACAGCTCCTGGATGCACATCACGATGCTGCCCTCGCCCGTCAAACAGCACACGGTCGCATCGGGATATGCGAACTGAACTCCCATCGCGGCCGGCAGCCCAAATCCCATCGTGCCGAGGCCGCCGGAATTGATCCAGCGCCGCGGCTTGTCGAAGTGATAGAACTGCGCCGCCCACATCTGATGCTGCCCGACGTCGGACGTCACGAAGGCCTCGCCGTCCGTAACCTCGTAGAGCTTCCGCACCACGTACTGCGGTTTGATGCGCGTCTCGGACCACTCGTATCTGAGGCAATCGATGGACTGCCACTCGCGGATGCGCCGCCACCATGCCTCGAGCGCCTCGCGATCGGGCCGGCGCTCCGTGGCCTTCAGCAGCTTCAACATCTCACGCAGCACGTTCCCCACGGACCCGACGATGGGTACATCCACCTTCACTGTCTTGGAGATCGACGACGGATCGATGTCGATGTGAATGCTCTTGGCGTGCGGGCAGAATTTGCTCGGATCTCCCACGACGCGATCGTCGAAACGTGCTCCGATGGCGATCAGCACGTCGCACTCGTGCATCGCCATGTTCGCCTCGTAGGTGCCGTGCATGCCCAGCATGCCGACGAACTGCCTATCGGTTGCAGGATACGCGCCCAGACCCATCAACGTGTTGGTGATGGGGAACCCCAGAAGCCTCGTGAGTTCGACGAGCTGGTCGGACGCGTTGTCGAGTATCACCCCGCCACCGGTGTAGAGCATCGGCCTCTTCGACGAGAGAATGAGATCGAGCGCTCTTCTGATCTGTCCCGCGTGTCCACGTGTGGTCGGGTTGTAGGAGCGCAGCGTGACATCGGCTGGATACTCGTACGGAACCTTCACGTTCGGGGCGGTCACGTCCTTGGGGATATCGACGACTACGGGGCCCGGCCGCCCTGCCATCGCCACGTAGAAGGCCTTCTTGAGCGTCGCGGCGAGGTCGCGTACATCCTTGACCAGGAAGTTGTGCTTCACGCAGGGCCGCGTGATGCCCACGCAGTCGACCTCCTGGAAGGCGTCGCTACCAATGGCGCGCGTCGGCACCTGTCCCGTCAACACGACGATGGGGATGGAGTCCATGTAGGCGGTGGCGATGCCGGTGACGGCGTTGGTAGCCCCCGGCCCGGAGGTCACCAGCGCGACCCCGGGCTTGCCGGTCGCACGGGCGTAGCCGTCCGCCATGTGCGCGGCGCCCTGCTCGTGGCGCACCAGGATATGCTTGATATCGTTCTGCTTGTAAATCTCGTCGTAGATGTGCAGGACGGCCCCGCCAGGGTAGCCGAAGATGTACTCGACGCCCTCGTCTTTGAGGAACTGAACGATTATCTGGGAACCAGAGAGCTCCACGACGCCCCTCCACGGGAATGAGAGAAAACGCCCGCTTATGCGGGCCTCACGCGCACACCCCCCACTGAATCAAACTACTGACATTTGAAGTTACGGTCAAGGAATCCGCGGGCTTCGCGGCGGCGCACACGCCTCGACGGGCGCGGGCTATAGTTCGCGGGACCGCGGCCGATAGACGAGGACATACGCATCCTTCCTCGAAGCCATAGGGGGTAACCGAGATGCGGAGCTGGATTGTCGTCACACTGCTCGCCGTCGCGCTGGCGGCCCCCTCGAGCGCCCTCGCGCGCGTCTACAAGTGGGTGGACGACGAGGGCAACGTCCAGTACTCGCAGAGTCCGCCCTCCGATCGCCCCGCGGAGACCATCGAGACCCGGGTCCCCACGCGCCCAAGCACGGACGAAGGGAACGAGGGGAA
>JABAHQ010001506.1_pt1 | contig 73671 bp, 76 predicted proteins | sample 7062091 | NCBI WGS metagenome assembly JABAHQ01 (sample SAMN14534359, study PRJNA622989) | marine sediment metagenome | biome: marine biome [ENVO:00000428]; feature: marine pelagic biome [ENVO:01000023]; material: deep marine sediment [ENVO:00002113] | place: India: Gulf of Kutch | collected...
CATTACCCAACGAACCTGCCTTGATGCGCAATGGGAAATTCGCTCCGCTACTAACGCTATTATGCTCGCTGGAATGATTGTGCACCCTCTTATCTTTAATAAGGCAGGCCCTTCTTGTATAAGCAACGGAATTTGCCTCGGTTCTAAAGAAGGTGCATGTAAAGGAGAGGTGGAAGATCTCAAAAAGACCCTCCAAGATGTTGCCGGCCACTACCGCTCAAACTTTAACAGCTTAAACGATGGGGGAGAACTTAAAATCGATTTAACTGATATATTAGGCTATAAAGCCCCTAAAAAAGTTAAAAAAGAAGTTTGGAGTGAATTTGGAGAGAAATTTCCCTTAAATTGGGAAGTAACGCTTTTTGTAAGGAAAAATTGGACACCTAACGTTACCGAAAAGTGAGGGGCAGACTACAGATTAGGAACGGTGGGAAGGAGAGGATATTGGGTTGCTTTACCTCTCACACTATACGAATCTCGTTGCTACCTCTCATGGGCCCACCCTTAACTTCCGAATGTACGATTTGAAACACGTAAGTTTGTGAGCCCTCCAAATAGCGGATCTTTGACTTTAAGATGAGCATATTATCAAGGACCCGAGTGAATGGCTTTATGGCCTGATCTGTGACACCTCTTTGTGGACACATCTTCGAAAAGTACTTGCAACTATGCGTCTACGTCTTCCTTATGAATTTCAAACACCACAGGATTGAATGCATCTGGACATGCATGAGTGGGATTTTCATCCGTCCAAGGAAACGATGCACCATAGGCTATTGCAAAAATTTTTGGAAACATCGAATACAATGCAGACAGGCAGATGTCCCCTTTTATCTCATTATTATCAAAATCAAATACGATCGAATCGCCTACCTCGTGACTTGCTACGCATTCTCCTTCTTGACTTACTACCTTGACTTTTACAACATGGTCCATCTTGATCTAAGGAACGACCCATATTCGATTTTAAAACATTCGTTCCAGAAAAGTTTTCATGAGTCGTGGAATCTCTCAAAACTTCTTTCTATTTTTACCCTCTTGGGAATACATAACCTGTGTTAGTGACCGCAAAGATTTCGGTTGTCTATAATTGTCTCCAATTGTGGACACAAAGGTACACCACATGAACGAAACATTAAATAAAGTAGAACCAAGCAATCACCGTAAAGAGTAGTAGCAGAAATATTGAACTAAAGTAGTTAGTTTCACTTCACGTTCATCGTTCTCAAGCCCGTCCATAGTTCGTCCTTGTGAAGATTCATAAATGAAAAATATCTGCCCCTTAAGGAACTAGTAATCTATTCGTCCCTAAGAGTGTCCATCGTGAGAGAAGAATTAGAACGGGAATTGAAAGAAGTAAAAAAGATAGAATATCTTCAGGAAACGTTGGTAAGATACGTCAATCCCGTGGGAAAATGGCTTATGTATACCCTTCCCCCATTCTTAGTAGGGCTCACGACCCTTATATTCCTTATCGGTACAAGATTTCTGCTGAAACTGGTTTTCTATGCCCTCTTAGGAATCTATGGTATTAATGCAACCTTCTTATTGCTTAGTGCTTGGATCACCGATCGTTCTCTGCGAAAACGCTTAACATTCGAACGGAAAAAAGGAAAGCCAATCGAGAGTCTTGATGGGTTTGAAATCGTTTTGGGCGGGGTGAATCACGTCACGTTTCTCCTTAAAATTGTGTCTCTGTTATGTTACATCTCTATGGTGTTGTATGTTGGTACCTTAACCTTCGGCTTACTTGAATTAGCCTTTGCGGCCGCTGGATTTACGCTCTTTAGTTTTGGGTTAGCTGTGATCATTCGGAGTTTGAATCTAAAATTGAACGACATCAATGGGTTACAGGATTTCTTTAAACCACTGATTCATGAGATAAAGTTAGATAATCTCTTGTCAGAAAGCGTTGCAAACCACCTCGATCCGATAACCTACCTAAAATGGGATGAATTCTTAGGTGCGTTAAAGAAGATTCTGTCTCCCACGTTTGTGGAAAAAATTCAGGCACAAGAAAAGGGAGAAACCCCACTTACCTTTGCTACGGAAAAACTACTCTTTACCTACTATCTCTTATACCAAGACGTTCTCACAAAGAAACAGTTTGAGAACGAAGTGAAGGAGATCTTTGATCTTGACGCGTTAGAGGATCCCATTGAAAAGGGGTTGGTAATTGAAGGCACCCACTACTTTACGAAACGCGACATTTTCCAGATCTTCGGCTACATGTATCAATACAATCCAGGCCTTTTTAAGCTCATCGACAGGTTACAACTGGAGATGTCTGAAAACATTGAGCGCTTAGCCAAAGATCCTATTTATATGGATGCGTGTACCCAAGAGGTGGTGTATCAAAACGATGCACTCAACATCATGACGTTCCTTTACAATAATGCCCCAGACGCAAAGAAATATACGGTAGAAATTGTTGCCCCTGGCTTTGAGCCTGATCGTGTGGAACTTGCTATACAAGTGGAAGGAAGTGGGACTTTTGAAATTCCAACCGAAAAGGTCTCGTTGATCGCCCCGCAGGATAGGGATGTAACGGACATTATGTATAACATGCTGGAAAACGGGGACACTCTGTGGGTAACTTTGGAACCCAGGAAAGTTGGTGAGCAAACGGTGCAGGTTTTCCTTAAAACGGTCGATGGGACAATTATAGAAGGCGAAACGAAATCGGTACAAGTGATTAAGAACATGAAACAGCAACTTAAGAGAATTACATCTGCAGGTTCTTTACTTGGTGGTATTGGAGTCGCTGTTTCTCGTATCCTTCCCGTGCTTTTATGATACTAATGCTACTTTTTTCTACCCAAGGTGTTTTGTCACACTACCATGGTCTCTCGTAGACACCTCAAGAGTCATGCCTCCCAATTCTTCCCTTTCTCAGTCTTTGAGGCCATTTTATCCCAAAAAGAGGTTATTCAAATAGGCTTATCGAATCTAGCTTCATTAAGCCTTCTCCATAACGGTTCCCTCCTATGATTAAAGAAAAAATCTTTGAATTCACAAAAACGAAGGAAGAAAGTACCAAACGTCTGTAGAGAGTATATATAAATAACTAAAAGGGGGTAAAGGGATACCTACATAATTAAGAGGAAATTTAAGGGGAAGAGAATGTCGAAACTAGCAAATTGGGCGTTTAAACGATCTCTCTGGGTGTTTCATGTCAATAGCGGGTCATGCAATGGTTGTGATATCGAGATACTCGCTGCGTTAACTTCACGGTATGATACTGAGCGCTTTGGTATCAAACTTGTTGGCACACCAAGACATGCTGATGTACTCCTCATGACCGGTCCAATCAGCTCTAAAAACATTGAACGAGTAGAGCGCATTTACAACCAAACTGCAGATCCCAAGTATGTGATGGTCATCGGTGCGTGTGGCACTGCTTCTGGACCCTTCACTGGAAGTTACAATGTTGAAGGGGGCATAGATACTCACATTCCTGTAGATGTATATGTCATGGGGTGTCCAGCGAAACCAGAAGCGATATTCGACGGCTTCGTACGTTTGATCAATAAAATCGAGGAAGAGGGGATAAAATGAAGGAACAAGCGATTATCAAGCAAATAAGAGGCAAGTATCCTGAACTTGAGGTGAGCTTGAACGAGCGGACCAATCGTATTTGGGTTAGAGGCGCTGAGAAAGATGCGTTTAAGGACCCCCTCCAGTACCTTAAAGACGACCTAAAGTTTGGGCATATCACGACCATAACCGCTGACGATGATCGCGAGAAGGTCCGGATCATTTATCACTTAGTGCGCGATGTTGAAGAACGTGCGTACCTTAACTTTGAAGTCGACATCGACCGGGAGGATCCTATAATTGAGACTGTAACCGATATTTACCCAGCAGCTAACCTCTATGAACGGGAAGAGTTTGATCTCGTTGGGGTGACGTTTGAGGGCCATCCAAACTTAAAACGGTTGATGCTCCCAGAAGACACACCTGAGGGAGAGCACCCGCTACGAAAAAGCGAAACGTAGGTGAGTATGAAAATGAGCTATAAATTACCAATCGGACCCATCCACCCGGCGTTAAAGGAGCCTGTGAGCTTTACTTTTAACATTGAAGGAGAAAGAATCATTGATGCTGAGCCCAACATCGGGTTTGCCCATAGGGGCGTCGAGAAGCTCTACGAAGGCAAATCTTGGTTCCAGGCGTTGCAACTATCGCCCAAAACTTGTGGTATCTGCCCAGTGACCCACCAATCCACCATGGTGCGGGTTGCAGAAGGAGTGTTTGAAAAGGAGCCGACCGAAAGAGCGAAGTACATCCGCACGATCCTCCAAGAGATAAGCAGAATTCAATCGCATTTACTCTGGCTAGGCGTTTTAGGTCATGAAATCGGATTTGATACTCTCTTCATGTATACATGGAGAGATCGCGAGAGATTCATTGACTTAGTAGAAGAGATTACTGGAAAGCGGGTCGCTTTTGGGAACAACACCATTGGTGGTGTAAGGAGGGACATCAAGGAGGAAACGATACCGAAGATTAAGAACGCCATCTCCTACCTGCGGAAACGCTTGAAAGAGTACTCGGAGTTAGCAACAACTGAGAAAACTATCTTAAAGCGAGCTAGAAGCGTTGGCGTTTTAGATAAATCTACTGCTATTGAACTTGGTACCGTCGGTCCTACCGCCCGTGCGTCGGGAGTCAAAAAAGATGTTCGACATGAAGAAGACTTTGATATGTACGGTCCTTCACCGTATCATATCGTGACCATGGACAGTGGTGACGCGCTAGCAAAGACCATTGTCCGAGTTAAGGAGATGGAAGTCTCCGCAGATATTGTAGAATGGTGCCTTGAAAACATGCCAGAGGGGGACATCAACCTCGGATTGAAGAAGGTACAGAAACCTCCTGGTGGCAACGTGGCAGTAAGTCGAAGTGAGGCTCCCCGTGGTGAGTTGTTTTACTATGCAAGATCTGATGAAAAGGGCAACATCGGACGGGTGAAAGTACGCACACCGACCTTGGCGAATATTCTCTCGATCCTGGATATGGTAAAAGGCGGTTTCGTTGCAGATATTCCCGTCGTCGTCGCCTCTATTGATCCTTGCATTGGTTGTATGGATAGGGTCCTCATCGTAGATGAGACGAAAAACGAAACTAAAGTCATGAAGCACGAAGAACTGTTGCACTACGCTCAGAAGTGGTTCAAAAATCACGAAGAGATCGTGGACAACCGCGTGCGAAGGTAAGAACATGTACTCAATGGGCGTGCAATGGCTTTAAGTACTTCATTCCTCTTATTTCTTCCTTTTTCCTTACATCTTTGACATTTTAGGTCTAAATATATGGAAGTCCCCTCATAAAAGAACTGCCTCCTGAATGAAACCTAAAAAGGCACAATCTTCTTTCCTTAAAGAGGGTCCACGATGAGCAATGGACTTGAAGGAGGTATTATCTGTGGTTCAGGCCTTTACCGTTTGCCTATTGAAGGACGAAAAGAAAAAGTGGTCAATACTCCTTTCGGTGACGTGTCTCTAGCAGTTGGTAGGCTGAAAGGAAAACGTGTGGGATTCCTTCCCCGTCATGGACCAGAACATACTGAACCACCAAGTCAAATTTCCTATCGCGCGAACATTTTCTCTCTCTTTACCCTTGGAGCTGACTGGGTACTCACTACCAGTGCCGTTGGCTCACTCCAGAAAGCGGTTGATGTCGGTTCTTTTGTGATTCTGGACCAGATCATTGATTTCACCAAACATCGAACTGACACCTTCTTCCAAGGAAACTTTTCTGTCGAAATGCCTGATGAACGTATCAAAAGCGGTGTAGTTCACACCGATATGACGCAACCCTACTGTGAGACTCTTCGAAAAGCGATCTTAGAGGCAGCTACCACTGGAGTTGAGGATGTTCACCCCCGTGGGACGTACATTTGCACGGAAGGACCAAGGTTTGAAACGGCAAGTGAAATCAAATTTTTCTCCCAACTTGGGGATGTCATCGGAATGACGCAAGCCCCAGAAGTATTCCTGGCAAATGAACTAGAGCTTTGCTATGCGACAATTGCGACAGTGACTAACTATGCAGCGGGAATGCAAGAAAAAGTGACACATAGTGAGGTCATAAACGTGATAGATGAGAGACGAGAAGACCTTATTACGCTCATCAAAGCCACATTAGAGCTATTGTAGGCTCAGAGCACATTGGTACAAATTTTCTTCTAGGGTCAGAGGAAGTAAAACTGTATGCGTGTAGGTTTTTTCTGTGGTCCAAATTCTTGAGCGATGACCATAGTAGTGTAACATGTGCTAAGTGGGGGAGGTTTCTGTCCTCTGTAACTGAATAGTACCTATCGCTTCAAAATTTTATACTCTGCCACAAATCGTTCTACGCCTACGTGCTCGAATCCTTGAAATTTGGTTTCGATCCCCTTCTCTTTCAGGTCATACATTAAATCTAAGAAGTATTCATCCATGCAGCAGCTTCGTGCAAAATGCCCCTCAAATTGTACTTTGAACTCGTCTGAATCAATGGTCAGTAACGTAGCGGTTGCATAAGGACTCCTAAGTTCGTTATATTCACGTAACGTTCGTTTCAAGATCTCCTTTATCATTTCTTCTCCTAACTAGGAATGGGAGCGAATCTTAAAAAGTTTCCTTCTTCATGATAGCAATTACCATGGTGAGACGAACGGGCAGTTTACCTTTTTCCTCTCTTCTTATATTCTCTCTCTATAATACTTTCATCAAATATCCTAACCAATGCAGGATGTATTAATGAACGAAGATGTACCATTTTATGACTCAGTAACCAACAAATTTTTGAAAATACGCTTTCTTGCACTGTCTTCTCGTTTGAAGGTACCGAGCGAAGCAGGTTCTCAAGCTGTCACCCTCGTTAAGTAACCCAAATAATCTTTACTTCCCCGTTTTATTGGAATAACTACGATTTGTGGAACTTCATACGAATGGTGGAGCTTTATGAATTTGATTACCTTTGAGACGTGTTTAGCAGGAGTTTTTAGTAGTGAATACACTTCGTCTGACTTCTCTATGGTTCCTTCCCACCAATACAACGACTTACAAGGAAACCTATTTCCACAGGCGATTAACTTTCTGTTAAGTAAACCATGGATGATTTCGCTAGCTTCTTGATCCTCTGGAAACGTGGTAAGGATGGCTACATATGTTTCGCCGAATAACGTAGAGAAAAGACCAATACCCGTGAGATGGTATATTAAGTCATCCACTGAAAGGAATACGCCAATAGACAAGAGGATTACAGGAAGGTAGGGGGAACGTGTAATACGGGTTACGTAAAGGACGATGCTGAGAAGAATCAGAATGATACCGTAGTAAAGGTGATGAGGTTTCTTCCAGTCCATGAACTTTCCCTCAAAAATGAAGGAATCGTCTTCTTCTCCTTTTCTTCTCTCGTTCATGAGCTTTTTCTGTTGCCTCTTTCTCTCGTAACACGAAAATACCTTTTGCTACGTGTTCATCTACGGCAATTTGTGTTTCTCCTACTTGAAACACGTATGATGGAAACGTTTGTAACACTTTAATCGACTTACCAGGATTCACACCGCGAGATAGTAATTTTCTTAGAGTTTCACGACCGTCAAATTGAATATAGGCTATTTTCCCGTTGGCTCCAGTACGAAGCTCTGTGAGATCATAGATAATACGAGAGATCTCTTCTCTTTCAACCTTGCAGCACTTACCTTGGGGGATGGGGTGCCCATGAGGGCAAATGGTAGGGTGTCCTAGAAGAGTACAGATCGCTTCCTCCACTTCACTGGGAACTTTATGTTCAAACTGACAACTTGGAGTGTCAAGTTCCATGTTTTCCATTTTTAATACATCCGATAGGAGTCTTTCTGCTAATCGATACAAACGCACTAAGTGACTGGCATTTTCATTTCCTTTTTCAGTAAGCTGCAGGATACCATCAACTTCCTTGATTAGTTCTTTAGAACCAAGAGCCTCTAAAATTTCGTCATCTATGGCTTCTTTTTCCACAATCTCATTATTTTCTTGGATTTTTACCCAGAGTTTTCGAAGCGTATCTTCTTCACGTTTTTGCATGTTTTTTTCTCCTCTTCTTAATTTCTTTCGATAATTTTGCAGGAGGCCATTCATAGCCGCATCTAGGACAGCGAATAAGAGTGCATCGTAGCGCGAGAGGACAGGCATGGCAAGCTGTGACCCCTTCGACTGCCTCAAACTCATATCCACATAAAGGGCATTTCATATTATCCACCTAAAAAGGTTAAAAACCCATTGAGAAGGTAACCTGTTCCAAAGGCTATAGAGAAGACTAAGAGTTCAATGATCACAGCTGTTTTCACGCCTTGCTCCCTAATGGTCATTAAAAGCTGCCCGATACAAGGAACAAATAAGGTAATAGTAACCATACTAACGATCAAATGAATATTAGTTAGTAAACCTGCCATTTTCAGGTCATATAAGCCAGCAGCACCGTAATCTCGTCTGAAAAATCCGAATAAGAATACTTCAGCTGTCTCCTTAGGAAGCCCCATCCACTTGACTGGATGCTCCATCAGTCCTACAAAAAGTTTGAACGTACCAGTCAGCCGTCCGATCCATATGAATACACTAACCAACAGGAAGAGAGGGAGAATTTCCATGAAGTACCATTTTAATCTAGCCCACGTTTTTCTGAGTACGTTTCCTACCTGGGGAACACGTAAAGGGGGAATCTCCTCGATGAAAATGGGTTTCTGTCCTGGTATAAGTTTGGATGCAAGGTATCCAGTGAGAAACAGCAGGAACATGACGAAAGCGAACCAGAACAAGAGCGCAAAGTAATTTGGAGCTATGGCAAGAATCACTCCTAGTTGAGCGGAACAAGGGATCCCAAGGGACAGAAGGAGAATCGAAATGAGTTTTTCCCTCTTGGTGTCCAAAGTTCTCGTGACCATAGTCGCCATGGTGTCACAACCGGTCCCAAGGACCAACGGTATGATGGCTCTTCCATTCAACCCCATTTTTTTAAATACTCTGTCAGTGAGCATTGCAAGACGCGAAAGGTAGCCAGAATCCTCTAGGATCGAAAAGAAAAGAAAGAACGTCGTCACGATGGGAAGAATAATAGCTAAGGCATATCGAAACCCAAGAGTGACTATACCGTACTCCCCCCCGATCAGCTCTTTAATCCAATGTGCAAAGTTAACACCCTGGAATGTGAAGTCTGGGAGGACGACATTAAGTACATAGTTAATCCATGGGTTGATGTGCCGCTCGAAAATGTTCACTTCAATAGAGTCTACCAAAATCTGGGCGCCGAAAACCCCAACGAATTCGTACATTACTAGGAGGATACCAAAAAGTATCGGAATGCCGGTTAGAGGTCGCATCATATAACGACTTAAGATCTGACCAACATTTTTTTTCTCTCCTACGTGAATCGACACAACGCGGTCGATAATATCATTCACTGTTACTTGTAGATGTTCTTGAAGCACATAGAACAGGGGACGAGAAAATCGCGTCCGTAACTTATTCACCAATCGAAGTAGGTGGGGGTAGTTATGCTCCTTTACTTTGAGGAGTTCTTGAGCTTCAGAGGCACCTTGAAGTATGAGTAAAGCAAGAAAACGATTTGAAACGTTGTAATTGCCATGGATAAGGCTAGCTAGTTTTGTAATAGTGTGTTCGATGAGTTCCCCATAGTCGGTTGGCACATGTGGAGATTGAGAGTGGCGCATCGTTTCGACGATTTCTCGTTTCAATTTTTCAATACCTTCCCCTTTAGTCGCAACGGTGGGCACTACTGGTACACTCAAGATGTGTTCTAGAGTTGTAATGTCAATGTCTAGACCAGTTTTTCTTGCTTCGTCCATAAGATTGAGAGTTACTACGATTTTGTGACCTGACTCCAGTAAGAGAAGGGTAAATGGTAACATTCTATCTAAGTTTTTGGCATCAAGCACGAGCACGATAAGGTCAAGATCTTCATTTAGAATGATACAACGTGTGGTTCGTTCCTCCGCAGTTCCTCCACCAAGCGTATAGGTCCCAGGGGTATCAATAATTTGGAAAGTGCCATCGTAGAAGTTACTTTCTCCTCGGGCCACCTTCACGGTCGTGCCAGGGTAGTTGGAAACATCCACATAATGTCCTGTTAGCTTATGGAAGATGACACTTTTTCCTACATTAGGGTTCCCAACGAGAGCAATCTTTTTCATCACATGCACCTTTTGGTGTTTTCCAATGCATTGCAGGACATAAAGACCTCCAACAGAATAAAGAAACATGATTTAGGTTATCCTAAATTTATGACATTATTTAAAAGTTTGGGATCCTAGCAGGTTCCTTAAAAGAGGGGAACAATAGTCGTAAAAACCAAATCGTAGACATTATGACCATTATTTCTTGCTTTTAGTGGAGGATTGAGGTTGAAGTCAATTTGGTTGGAAGATAGTTCCCGTGATTACCCTGAAATCCCTCTTAAGGTGGCATTATTGACTTGTAAACTTCCTAAGAGATCACAAAGAGCAACTACTACAAAAATTAGGAAAACAATCAAATACTTTCCACGAACTGAGAAGTTTGGAGTCTAGCAATAAGCTTTTAATGTTAACCGCCACTTATGTAACTCTTTCAAAGTTATGGTAAAAATGAAGGTAAAGAAGTGTGTTTCCATAACCCTCTTCCACGATTACCTTTATAAGACTTGTTGTAGGTTTGTTGGTTAAGTGCGTATATAGAAAGGGAAAAAGTTGACCTTAACCACTAAGTGCCCTTACTGTGCTAAGCCAATAGAGATCGAGATCAACCCGGGAACGGTAAAAGGAATACACCGGTGGAATGGAAAACCCCTGCAGAAAAACACAGCCGATGTTTTTCTTGGTTCCATGCTTCTCCTTTCATTTATTTTTGGAGGGCTAGCCATTATACTAAGCTTTCAGTACTCTACGGGGGGGATAGTCTCTTTTGGTTTCATGGTAATGTCTCTCTTGCTTCTCTTCTGGAAATATGATGTTGACGGTGTTGCTGTTTGCCCCTATTGTGGAAGACGCTTCCATATAGCTGGTGCAGAGGCAGGAAGGAAGTATGAGAGTAAGATCCCCTCCACTTTCACTACGCTTCCGAAAGAGATCCTTCGCGTCCTTCAAGAAGAAGAAGGGATTACCTCTCTTTCTACCATCTTTGAAAAGACTCATGGTGCCCTGGAACATGTCAAACGTAGCCTTAAATTCTTGAAAGATGAACAATTAGTGAAACAGTTTGGAATCTATTACGCTTTGCCTGATAAATTAGGCAGAGATGAACGAGAGGTCATTTTACTCGCAGAGGAAACTGGAGGAGAGCTTTCTCTGAAATCAATCATCAAAAAACTGGAATGGTCAACCAAGAGGGCTAAGGCCACCCTCAAGGAGTTGGAACGTATGGGTGTGGCATTATGCGATTACAAACTCGGAGAAATAATTTGGTTTTTCCCGGGCCTTATCCAAGAACAAGAGACGAAGCAGAAATAATTGAAAGTAGAAGAGGAACTAGAACACGAACGTAAAAGAGCGTATGGTTGGTTGAATCGTCTTTACACTCGTAGAACTTTCTGAAATTTGGAATCTTATAAAGGAAACATATGGATAAGTTGAGGGGGAAGACTTGTCGGTCTATAAAGAACCGTTCTACTATGAAATTGCGTTTGGCTTTGTGGACGTAGAGTCACAGATGGATTTATTTGAAGAATTCATAGACAAATATAGTAAAATCGAGGTAACGCGAGTCTTGGACATCGGATGTGGACCAAGCCTCCAGCTTCGGGAGCTAGCAAAAAGAGGCTACGAAGCGGTAGGAATCGATATGAGTTCCGAGATGTTAGCATATTTGGAACAAAAAGCAGACGAAGAAGGTGTAACAGTTAAAACCATACAAACAGATATGATTAATTTCGATCTGACAACACAGGTAGATTTTGCCTTTATCTTGATGGGTACCATATCGTACGTTACAAGCAATGCAGAATTCTTACAACATCTTACTTCAGTAGCGAATGCGTTAAGAAAAGGTGGACTTTACTTAATTGAAAATTTCAGGCTTGATTGGCGACCGGAAAGGCTACTTGGACCTGGTAGCTGGACGAGAGATGTTCAGGGAGTGAAGGTTAAAGTAATTTATGACATCCAGGTGAAAGATGCGTTAGAGCAACTGCTCATTGAAACGATGAGAATGGAAGTCAACGATCACGGTGAAGAGTTAGTCTTTGAGCAGCAAGATGAAACGAAAATTATATTTCCCCAAGAGCTGTTGGCTCTTCTCGAATTACACCAGCAATTTGAATTTCTAGGGTGGTTTGAGCGCTCTCGATGCAGAAAACTTGACCAGGCGGATAACGATAATATTCTTTTGTTACGAAAACGGTAACCTTCAAAGAACTCCTCCTTAGACAGATGTTCCTTTCAGTACAATCCCTCCTCCCTTTTTAGTAAGGGCCCATTTTCAACACTAATCACTCCATTTACCATCACATGTTCAATACCTGCAGGCTTTAGTCTAGGACAAGCATAGGTGACGTTATCTATAACTTTTTGGGGATCGAAGATTACCATATCCGCGTACATGCCTTCTCTGAGCATCCCTCTATCATTTATCCCTAATCGTTGTGCGGGAAGGGAGGTCATCTTTCGCACTGCTTCTTCAATCCGAATGAGGCCTTTCTCCCTAACGTACCGCCCCAACACCCTAGGAAACGTGCCATATGCCCGGGGGTGCGGACTTCCTACACCTTTATCAAGTCCATCGATTCCTACCATCACGTGGGGATGGCTGAGAACTCGCTCTACATACTCTTCGTTCATCATGAATAGGACCATATCAGCTTTTGTTCCATCTTCAGCGACGATATCGAAAAGCGCATCATACGGCGTTTTGTTCCAGTCTTCGGCGATGTCTTTTAAATTCATGTTTTCAAATTGCTCGTATCCCTCAGAGTATGTCACCAGGATATTCGTCCAGCCTACCTTCTGAATGAAAGTCTCCCAATCGGTTCTTGCTTCTATGAATTTCCGCATCTTTCTCCTGGAGGTGGGCTCTTTACATCGTTTCTTTAACTGATCTTCTCCTCCTTCATGGGCCCAAGGAGGTAAGAGCGCAGCCAAGTAGGAAGATCCCGCCGTGTATGGGTAAACGTCTGCAGTGATATCCACTCCTTCCTTTCTTCGGATTCTATCATCTGTAAGATTCGTTTGGTTTTCCCCTAGTTAGCTCTACCAGCCGCTTTATGATGAGAGACTTCAACTGGGATCTTTGCCTGTCGTCCGATCTGGATGGCCTCCTGGACTGGAGCTGGAATCGTACCACAGTTGCCTATCACGACGGTGGTTACACCTTGAAGTAGCTTAGGTGTGTTGAACTGATCTTTGAAAAAGATTAGTTCGTCGTGGCTGTGGACATCTATGAATCCTGGTGCAACAACTAATCCTTCCGCATCAAGGACCCTGTGTCCAGAGTTCTCCTTAATTTTACCGATTTTTACTATTTTGTCATTCTTTACCCCTACATCCGCTTGAAACCAAGGATTCCCGCTTCCATCCAGGATTTTCCCGTTCTTAATAAGGTACTTATACTGCATCTTCTAGTTTCCCTCTAAATTGCTACGAAAAAGTTACTTCCAAGTAAGGTTGATCTTATACAGGACAAAGGAAATGGCAATATTTCAAAAAAGAGACATGCTCTCAGGTAAATTGTTTTTATGAAAATCTTTAAGGCAAGTTTCAAGGCACTATTTTAAAAACGGAATTCTTTCCATCATTAATCCGAAAGATCCTGAACAGATCAAAAATGATATATCAATTTTTACTACTATCCCAAGAGAAACCTCTTATGAAATGGAAGATACTAGGCTACCCAACATCTTTAGATATCAAAGAAGAGCACAAACTAGGAGAAGAAAGGATTAAAAAGATCGTTACAGAACTTCCGTCATCCAAAACCAAGGCGACTTTTAACAGTATCATGCTTGAGAAATTTAACATATCGGTGCTTAGGAATGACCAAACTTCGTACGTAATCGTGTCTGACCGCGAAGATCCCGTAAAAGCCCGAAAGAAGGTACTGAACGAGCTTGAAGGGCAAATTTCTCCGCAACTTGATAAGCTACGTGAAGGAAAAAAGGTGAAGAATGTCAATGAATTCATGCGACAGGTGATAAACCAGCATACTCGGACCCTGTCTGGTGCTCGTTCGAGTAGTGCAAGCTCTACACTCTTAGGGATGCTGGGGGGCTTTCTCTTTCTTTTTGGTTTCTCATGGATTGAACAGCTTTTAGGCAGTTACGTATTCTCTAACCAGCAGTTTCTTTTTAAAACACTCATTGAGGAGTTCATACCCGCCTTGAGTGAGCATATCGAGGTTTTATTGCCTTTTCTAGTCGAAAATTCGTTGGTGATCAATTTCTTACCTTCTATTATGCTCTTATTGGGCATTATCACTATACTTATTGGTATATGTTCTGGTGTAGTATCCGGTAATGGTGTTGGAGGCTTTTTAGGAAGCTATTTGAGCTTTTTGGTAACTTCCTTGCTTTTAACGATACTCTCCTTTTTTGAACTTCAAAACATTACGACTCTTCTTCTTGACTACTACCCAATACTTATGTATACTGAAGAACTTGGAGGGGCTAACTTTGAGGTAACCTTGCTGGTGTTGGGTCTCAGTTTTGGTCTTTTTGCAGGACTTATTGGGGCGACTGTAGGGAGACGCCTTGATAACGGATCCTTACTAGCTCCACAGCTACCAGTGAAGCCAAGAAAAAACCAAGAACGTTTGAAGAGAAAGAAAAAAATAGAAGAATCTAAAAAATCCAAAGGGCCGAAGGCGTCGATAGAAGAAGTTCCAGAAAGAGAAATGGAAGAATTGGAAGACATTTTTGAATCTTAGTAGCTTTTTACTTCTTCTTTTTTTACACATTAAAACGATGTCACCGTCAGAGAGGCTACTAGTGAACGACGAAACAATCAAAAACCGGGTGTTTCCTTACCTAACTTACCTTTTAACCTTAATGAGTGGCAGTGGCTATCTGACGGCCAAAGCATTGGAAGGATACTTTGGTTTACAAATTAAAGAAGTGACGACTGCCGTATTCGGAAGTTTCCCTGCGTTACTCATCATCTACATCTTATACTTTGCATTCTTCATTCTCTCATGGATTTCATGGAAGCTGAAGCCTGCATTTGTAGTCTTTTCTACATTATTCGCCCTAATTGTGGGAAGTGGTATATTTTCAACTGTTTTTTACATAGCAAATCTCATTAGTGCTACTATTGTTCCCGAAGCACTCGCTATTACGTCTGGAGTGTTCATTCTAGCGTGTGTCTACCAGTGGATTACTGGAAAGGACTTACTAGGTTGGGGATTTTGGCTATTCTTCTTTCTTTTAGTAGTCCTCGGATTGACTGTGGCCCAGTTGTTCATTACTCTTACACTTTTCCACATAGCCGTAGATATAGGTGTCATCATTCTTTTCATTTTCATCGTAATGTATGATCTTTTTGTCACCCGAGAAGAGTTTGAAGATGATCAGTGGCCTCTTGCGGTTCTGGCATTCTTCTTAGATTTCATAAACATCTTAATCCGCGTGATTTACCTGCTGCTGATCTTGGCCTCAGAATCGCAGTAAAGGCGACTTTTTATGCTTTTTCAACCTTGTTACGTCACCATTTTAACGATGCAAGACGTTTAGTAGGTTTTTCCTATATGTAAGGCTTTTTCTTGCGTTTTTAATAGTATCTGAGAATGTGCGAGCTACGTTGACTATCCTAACGTACATTTTTTTGAAAGTCAGAATAAATGTTAGCATACTTGCAAATTGAGTGAAAAAAAGGAGAGTTATGGGTTTGTAAACCGTCAACCTCACGTTTTACCGTATTTATTCCAGTAAATACTCTTTTGCAGTGGTTTTCGTGTGCTGTGTCCTTCCTCTGCGGGATAGCCAAGTGGCATTACTGTGAGCAAGTGCTTCTCTTCGGGAACATTCAATAGCTGCTTCACTTTCTTTCTGTCAAAGGTCCCGATCCAACAGGTGCCGAGCCCCATTTCCCATGCTGCCAACTGGAAGTTTTGCGTAGCTAAGCTTCCATCAACCTTATGAAAATGTGAGGTCCTAGGACTAGTAACGAAGGCAATGACAACCGGAGTCTCAGCGATGAACTGTTGCCCTTTGATGCGTGCAATTTCTGCTTTAATTTGCTTATCTCGTATCACAATGAATTCCCATGGTTGGTTATTACTCGCAGATGGAGCCCAACGTGCGGCATCCAAGAGTTTTTTGATCTGAGACCTTGTCACATCTTTGTCCTTATAGTTTCTAATGCTCCGTCTTTCCTTAATGGTTTTCATCACATCCATGGGGGACCCTCCTTGCAAGAATTGGAATTACGAATTTACATTAAAAATCTTGCATGGAACATATCGTCTTATTGCACACATTAATGTGAATGCAAATAGAATGGGAATTTCTAAACAATCTCTCCGTTACTAAGATGTTTCTTGAGAGTCCCTTATCGACTCTTTGTCCCTTTATTTTTCAAATAGTTCTATAGCCTTACGCATTCTAGAAAGTACATCTACATCAAATGGGCACCGTTCTACACATTTTCCACACTGGATACAATCCGATGCATGTGCAGAAAGAGCTTGGTATTCATGCATACTTTTTGGGTTATTCTCTTGAAAGGTGTCAATAAGGCGGTTTATCCTCCCTATATTAATATCAGATGGACAAGGAAGACAATGATTGCAATAGACACATTGGCCAGAAATATATTCACCGAATTCGTGGATAACTGAAGAGTAATCCTTCTCTTCATTAGTAGCGTTTAAATAATGAAGTGTTTCATCTAGCTCGGTAACACTCTTAACCCCTGGAACCGTGCTAACAACACCAATTTGAGAGAGAACATAACTTAAGCATTGAACGGGAGTGATGTTTGGTGGTATCTTTTTCTTTAAAGCGTCCCCGCCCCGTTGGTACTGCGCGATTCTTACAGTTCTATTCCGTTGTAACAGTTTTCCACCTGCAAATGGTTTCATTGCAATGACGCCTACATTCTCTTTAGAACAGGTCGCAAGCAGCTTATCTCTCCCAGGCATCGTATTATTAGACATATTTACCTGAACCATAACTAGATCAAACTTACCACTCTCTACCGCTCGCATTCCTACGCTAGGTTCATGAGTACTTATGCATATTGCTTTCGCTTTACCTTCTTCTTTTAAACGTAAAGCAAGGTGTAATATACCATCAGGGCGTGCAATCTCCTTATATTCTTTCTCATTCCGCACGTAATGTATGTTAGCTACGTCGGTATAACTAGTATTCAACTGAGAGAGGGTTTCATAAAATTGTTTTTCACATTCCACCACATCCCTAGTCTTCCTATACTTCCCATTTTTCTCTGAAGAGCCAATATGTGTCGCAAGCAGTACATCCTCTCTATAACCCTCTAACGCTTCGCCTAAATAACCTAAGAAACCACTTACATTGAATACTAAATCTATATAGTTAACTCCATTTTCGATCGCGGTTCTTACTACGGAGATCACTGTGTCTTTAGCTTCCTTACTCAGGTATTCCGTTCCAAGTCCTATTTCACTAATTGTTATACCTGTATTTTGAATTTGATGATACTGCATGTCGCTCTCCTTTATCACCTCTATCTACTATTCTCTATAAAAGTTAGCCTCAAACTATTACGATCACTATGTGCAATAAAATTTAAACGTAAGCAGAATTAATCAGTTGGGCTATAGTAAAAAAGGTAAGATTTGACTAGTAAGGGGGATCCAAATTCTTAGGCAGGCTTTTCTCGCGTTTTTAGTGTCGAACATTTTCAGGATATACGGGTTAAAGTATGATGGGAAACTAGTTTCACCTTATTATGCCAAAGACTTAAAACTCTTCTGTAAAAAAGGGATCTTCCCCCTCTTTATGAAGAGCACTTGGCTTCTCGTTGAAGTGCTGAAAGATCTGGATTTAGATAGGAAGAAAATATTAGACGTGGGAACGGGTACAGGGATCCTCGCCATTTACTGTGCGAAACATTCAAATGCTAAAGTATTAGCGACCGATATTGACAAAAAAGCAGTACGATTGGCGAAAGTCAACGCAAAGTTGAATGATGTGGATGTAACCGTTCGTCATGGCAATCTATTTGCCCCCCACGAAGGATGGCAATTCGATCTTGTCGTATTCAATCCTCCGTATTTTCCGCTTATTCCCTCTAATCCTCACGAAGTTTCTCTCTTTGCAGGTCGCAACTATGAAGTCCTCAGGATATTTTTAAAGCGACTCTCTCAGTTCCTGCAAGAGGGAAGTTCTGCTCTCTTAACGTTTTCTTCTCTATTGGACTTTTCACTGCTGAAGCAATACATTTTTGACTATAATTTGCAAGTGAAAACGGTGAGGTCACTGAAAGGTCTCCCGATGGAGAGGATCTACGCATTCCTCATAAGAACTGTATGAACTCTCAATTTTCCTTAATTAAGATCTATCTCTCAGGGCACTCCATTTGTGTATTCAAGCAGGTTCTCCTGATAGCTCCCTTTCTCTAGTTAACTCTTCTTACTCACTGGATTCCTGATATGCATCCCATGCCTCCTTGTTTCTGATACACCCAATGTCTGGTTTGGTAAAGGTCCCAAAGTAGCCATAACTTCGAGCTCTACATCCTCCACAAATGTACCTGTATTCACAGTCGCCACACCCTTCTGGAATGTCTTTGTCTCTCAAGAGCCAAAAAAGAGGGGTTTCTTCCCAGAATTTTTGGAGATTGACGTTAAAAATGTTAGCTAATCGCTTATCGATGAAGACACAGGGGCCAACATCCCCGTTCGGCTGCAAGGCAAAATAGAACCTTCCCGCGCCACATCCACCTATGAAGTTTGCAACGTCGGCAAGGTAACTTGGGACCGTAGGACTTTCCATATGAGTGGCAATCTTTACGGTTTCACTTTTCTCTTCTTTCGCAAGTTGGTATGCCACGCGAGCTAGTTGGGGAGCGGTAGACTCCACCTCTGGTTTGATGCTCTCATCGTAGTTCCACTTAATAATTTTATGGAGAAGTTTTTCTCGTTGTAGTGGTGTAAGGTCCTTTTTAGCAATTTCTTTACCACGGCCTGTAGGAATGAAGTTAAAGAGCATTACTCGCCAAACATTAAGGGTATTGGCAAATTCGATAATGTTGTCTATTTCTTCATAGTTTTCCCGAGTGACCGTTGGAGCTATTGCCACGTCTAACCCAGCGTTTAGAGCGTTTTTTATACCCTGAACGGTTCGTTCAAAAGCACCTGGCACTCCTCGGAAGGTATCATGGGTCTCCGCTGTGGCACCATCGAGGCTGACCTCTACATATCCATGATCTGCGTTGGGAATCAGCTTCGCAAGTTCCTGACACATGTCTTCCGTTAGGAGGGTCCCGTTCGTGGCTATTGCAGTATACATCCCGTGATCATGCGCTCGCTTTAGCACTTTTAGGAAATCCTGCCTAATTAGTGGTTCTCCGCCAGAAAAGGAAAGGACGGTTACACCCCAATCTGCGAGCATATCCACAACTTGTAAGGCTTTTTCCGTACTTAATTCATCTGGAGCCCGTTTTCCTGCGTTTTGGTAGCAGTGCTTACAATTAAGGTTACATTTGTTGGTAACATTCCAAACAACGAGGTAGGGCGCATCAGGTACAAACGGCATTCTGGCACCGAACTTGGCTATCCCCTTTACAGTCGAGACGAGTCCGCGCAACCAGTAGGGCCTCTCAAAGGTGGAAATAAACTCTTTCTTGGAAATTCCCATTAACTTTCGGATTGTAGTAATAAAGAACCAGACAAGAGGAAAAACTATGCATTCACAGACTGGACAAGCATGCTTTCTCCGACCTACCATCATCTCTAAGGCGACCTTTAGGCGGCTCTCATCATCGTGTTTACATCGTCCAGACAACACTTGGAGAAGGATTCGCAAGAATTTATTGTCAAGAAAATGCTTGAACGTCATGATGGCAGACTTAGTTACGAACTCTTCGGAAATTTTCCTCCCTTGGAATGAAATTAAGTGGTATTCAAAAGACTTTCATCCTTAGTTTACTTTTAAATTTACGCCTTTTTTGAGGGTAAATTTCAGGCTAATGTGCTTATTACCCTGTATTGAGTTAATGGGTTGGCGTGAGTAATTTCTGGTTTAGATGTTTTAAATTTTTTACATTACACACAAAAAATGGCGGACCGTATTTTTTCACTATAAAGTTTGTAGATCCCTCTTAAGAGAAGCAGTAATGAGTTCACAATTGAGACTGCATCCTCTTGATTTTTTCTTTTCTCATTTGAACTCTGTCTTAGAACCACGGGGTCTACTCTTCCTAACGTCAAAGAGGAATCCATGTTCGGGAATTGTCACTATCGAACCAACAAAATATTTAAATAATAAAATCACCATTAAATGATTAAAAAATATTTGAAGGGGTATTTTTCAACCTCAGGTACAGAGTGAAGAAAATGTTAACTGTCAAACCTGAAGTCAAAAAAATCAATGTCTTGAGTGAGAATTGTCCAGTCCCGCTAGTAGAAACACGGAAGGCCATCCGAAAAGCCTCACCAGGCGATCTGATTGAAGTTGTAGGGGATCATCCTTCCTCCAAAAAGGAAATTCCTATGGCTGTCGAGGAAATGGGATTAGAACTACTTAGTGTTGAGGAAACCGATGATAAATGGATAATCAGGATTCGGGTAAGCAAGGAGGGGAGTGAATCAAATGGCTGAGAAGGCAACCCTCATTATGCACAGTGGTGATCTTGATAAAGTGTACAGTGCACTCATCATCGGAAATGGTGCACTTGCTATGGGCATGGAAGTCTCCATGTACTTTACGTTTTGGGGGCTCCAACGCCTAGAAAAGGGAAACTTAGAAGGTGCCCCCCTCTCCCGAAAGAACATGTTGGGGTTGGGTAAATGGGTGATGCAACGAAAGATGAAAAAAGCTAACGTCCGCTCGTTAGAAGAACTCTTACAAGACTTCGTGGAGTTAGGTGGTAAGATTTTTGCGTGTGACATGACGATGGACGTTATGGGGATCGATAAAGACGACTTACGAGAAGAGGTCATAACCGAGTACTGCTCCGTTGGCACCTTTATAAAGGAGGCGAAAGAATCAGAGATCACGCTCTTTATTTGATGAAAAGGTGAAGTACATGAGTAACGATTACGTCTATTTAGATAACGCAGCAAGCACGCGAGTAGATGAGCGCGTGTGGGAGGCCATGAACCCCTACTTTTTTGATAAGTACGCTGTTGCGACTTCTGAGTTTGCTTATGGTATGGGTATTGAGGCAAAAGAAGTCTTAGATGAGGCACGAGGAACAATAGCATCAAAGCTAGGTGCTGAACCAGGGGAAGTGATCTTTACCTCGGGGGGTACCGAATCGAGCAACCTTGCGGTAAAAGGTGTAGCCAAGAAGCTAGTTCGTGACGGGAACCACCTCATCGTTTCGAAGATCGAGGATTTTCCTGTGTTAAACAGTGCAAAAGCACTCAAAAAGAACGGATTTACTCTCACGCAACTGGATGTAGACGAAGAGGGCTTTGTTGACCTAGAGCAACTGAAAAATGCAATAACCAATGAGACCATCCTCGTGTCGATCCAGCATGCAAACCAAGAGATTGGAACTTTACACGATATTCACGCCATTGCAGAGATCTGTGCGGATCATGACGTCCTATTCCATACCGATGCGACTCATACCTTTACGCGCGAGCCATTCAAGGTAACTCGCCTTCCAGTAGACTTAGTAACTTTGTCTGCTCACACCATTCATGGTCCCAAAGGTATTGGCGCACTGTATATCCGAGATGGTACGCCTGTACAAAAACTCATGGATGGGGGGTTCCAAGAAAAGAATCTACGGGCAGGTATTCAAAACGTTCCTGGGGCAGTTGGATTCGCCAAAGCAGTAGAATTGGTTACCGAAGGAGAGAATGAGCGCGTACAAAAAATGAGAGATGTTATAATCGAAAGAATACAATCAGAGGTACCAGACACCACTCTCAATGGACACGCTGAAAAGCGGATCCCACATAACGCTAACATCACGTTTCATTATGTAGAAGGCGAATCCATAACGTTGCATCTTGATATGCGCGGGTTCGCTGTAAGTACTGGCTCAGCTTGTTTCAGTAAATCCTTAGAAGCAAGCCACGTAATCATGGCCATCGGTGGTGATCACGAGCGAGCCCATGGATCTGTTCGTTTCAGCTTCGGCAGGTTTAACACCATGGAGCATATTGAGGCGGTTGTGGAAGCGGTTGCCGATGTTGTAAAAAAATTAAGGGAGATAAGTCCTTTAACTAAAAAAAGGGAGGGATGAGAATGGAATTACCCTACAGCGAAAAAGTTATAGAGTATTTCAAAAACCCAAAGAACGTTGGAGAAATTGAGAATCCCGATGGAAAAGCCAAAGAAGGGAGTCCGGCTTGTGGTGATATGGTAGCGCTTTACATCAAAGTCGATGATAAAACCAAGAAGATCACGGACATTAAGTTTAAATCTTACGGCTGCGCCTCGAATATTGCGACGGGGTCAATCATTACTGAGATGGCTAAGGGCAAAACAATTGATGAGGCGAAGAACATTTCTTGGCAGGATGCTGCTGACGAGCTTGGTGGGCTTCCTCCTGTGAAAACTCATTGTTCTGTGCTTGCTGTCGACGCGCTGAAAGAAGCTATCAGAGATTATGAAGAACGACATGGACTGATTAAAGAACGAAAACCTACGACGGTAGATGTGGCTAAGAAACGCTTACGTCATGTTATGAATCCTCTGACAGGGTTAGATATCATTAAAACTAACCTAATCGCCGACATTCAAATAGAAGATGGCATAGTACGGGTGTCTGTAGACTTAGCCGAGGATCACCAGTTTGCCAACGTTGTGAAAGAGGATATCCATGAAAAGTTAGAGCCTCGATGGGACGTGAAAGAAGTGATAGTGGAATTTATCAGGTAAACTACCATTAATCCTTTTCCATTTTTTTCTCCCTTCTGTATTCTTGTAGTCTAGACTGTAGCTTGTTTAAGGGGGAGACTTGTGCTAGCTAAGTAGGCAGTTCTTCTGGATGTTCTTCGAGATATTTCAGGAATGTTGTCAATTTTTCCATTGTTTTGGTTGTTACCACGTGCTCGATTTTACATGCATCATCCTCTGCAGTTTTTGCATCAACGCCAATCATCTTTAAAAACTTGGCGAAAGTGACGTGTCGTTGATTAAGTCGCTTTGCTAGTTCCTTTCCTTTTTTCGTTAGGTTAGCACCGTAGTAACGGCGGTACTTGAGGTACCCTTTTTTCTTTAATTTTTTGAGCATTTCTGTGACACTTGGTTCTTTCACGTCCAACATCACAGCGATCTCTTTTGTCCGTGCTTTTCCCGTTTGTTCTTCAAGTTCGTAGATAGTTTCTACATATCTCTCTACGGTTTGCGTCTTCAAATGTAACACCGTCACGTGTTCTCTTTTGGTAATCTCCCCTTAGAAACCTCTTAAGTGAGAAAGAAACCATTACCTTTAAATTTTTTAAAGTGTTCCTGATCATGTCTTCCCTTCTTTAGTAGTACTGCGCTTACACGGATCTTCGTTCAATACTACTTTTTTGCCTCCCAGCAAATTAGTTTTTTAAACTGTATTGGTGTAGTAAATTGTGATCTATAATGCCAGAAGATCCAGTTTGTGGGATGGAGGTCACGAAAGAGGACGCAGAGTACAAAACGCTGTACCAAGGAACGGTATATTACTTCTGTTCTAAGAAATGCAAGAAGAAATTTGAAGAAAAAGCAGATTATTACTTAGAACACGGACCTGAAGGTATGTAAAACCTACTCGTTCTCCGCTACCCACAGAAAGAAAAATTTAAGAGGAAATTTCCTCATAGACTTGGGGACTCCATCGTTTGAGCAGCAAAGAAAGGCTTGTCACGGAAATTGAACTTAATGCCATGGCTAAGCCAGCCCATTCTGGCTGTAAAATGAATCCCAAGGGGTAAAGCAACCCTGCAGCAATCGGAACTAGGGCGACATTATACGCAAAAGCCCAAAAGAGATTTTGCTTGATTTTGTTCATGACTTTTTCACTCAGCTCGAAGAATGCTATGATCGCTCGAAGATCATCTCTCATAAGGGTAACATCACCTGCCTCTGCGGCGATATCGGTTCCCCCACCCATTGCCAAGCCGACATCTGCCTGGGCTAGCGATGGAGCATCATTCACACCATCTCCAATCATCGCAACTTGATGACCTGCTTTCTGGAGCTCTCTAATTTTTTCTGCCTTATCTTCTGGAAGAACTTCAGCCAGTACCTCGTTTATACCTAAGCTTGTAGCAATAGATTGAGCCGTTCGTTTGGTGTCTCCAGTGAGCATGACTACTCGTTTTCCCAATGAGTTAAGCTTTTTAATGACTTCCCTGGCAAACGGTTTAGGTTTATCAGCGACTGCTATGAGACCTGCCACTTTCTCGCCGACGAGTAGGTAGATTACGGTCTTGCCTTCTTCTTCCAAGGATTGCACTTCCGCTTTCACGTGGCCGATTTCTGCCCTCATCCCTCTCGTGGCCATTCGGTCATTACCCAGTGCCACTTTATCATCGTTAATTTGAGCGAAGACGCCCTGTCCGGGAATATTTTCAAAGTAATCGGGAGTTTCACTGAGATCTATCCCGTTTTCCTCTGCGTACTTGTAAATCGCCTCTCCCAGAGGGTGTTCACTCTTCTTTTCGGCGAGACCAGCAAGTCGTATCAATTCGTTTTTATTGAATCCGTCTACCACTTGAATAAAGTCCGTCACTCGCGGTTCGCCAATAGTGAGGGTGCCTGTTTTATCCAAAACCACTGTGTCAATGGTTTGCATGACCTCAAGAGCCCCCGCGTCTTTTGTCACAAGTCCACTTTTAGCCCCTTGTCCAAGTCCCACGGTAAGGGCGGTAGGAGTAGCAAGTCCCAATGCACATGGACAGGAGACAACCAATACAGAAACGGTAAAGAGGAGAGCCAACCAATACGGCGCTTGACTGAAAACGAACCATCGGACAAACGTGATGGCTGCTATACTGATGATCACTGGAACAAAAACGCTGACTACTTTATCCACTGTTCGTTGAATAGGCGGTTTAGTGGTTCTCGCCCGTTTTACAAGTTTGGTAATTTGCTCTAAGACTGAGTTTTTACCGACTCGCGTGGCAGAAATTGTTAGCGATCCATTTTTCAAGATGGTACCACCAACGACTGCGTCCATCTCTCCCTTTTTCACTGGCATGGATTCACCAGTCACCATGGATTCGTCTACGTACCCATCGCCCTCAAGGACCACCCCATCTACGGGAATTTTCTCGCCAGGTCGCACGAGAACTTCGTCTTGCACATTCACATCTGAAATCGGCACTTCTTGAAAGGTCTTTCCACGCTTAACTCGGGCGGTTTTTGCCTTTAGTTCCATTAACTTTCTCACTGCTTCGCCTGTTCGCATTTTCGCCTTCTCTTCGAAGTACCTTCCGGTAGTGACAAAGGTAATAACAGATGCACCAGCTTCGTAAAAAATCTGAGGGGCAAGAGCGGGAACGATGGAGCCAAAGAGGCTGTAAAAGTAAGCTGCGGAGGTACCCAGAAGCACGAGGACATCCATGTTGAGGACTCCATTCTTTATTCCTTTCAGACCACTTTTATAGAAATGGAAACCACTGTACCACTGTACGGGCGTAGCAAGGAGAAGCATTACCAAACGGGGGGGAAGAAACGGAACAGTGATTCCTGTATACACAAGAAGCAAGAGAGGGGTGGTGAAGAGGATTCCTACAATTGAACGGCGTTTTAACCGAGAAAGCGTTTCCTGGATGACTCGCTCTTCTGGACTCAATTCACCTTCTTCTCTTTCAATCCTTGTGACTTGATACCCTGACGCCTTGAGCGTGTCTTTGATCTCTTCAATTCCCAACTCTCCTGGATTAAACTCCACGTAAACGGTTCTCAACATCGGATTAGCTCGAACGTCAATAACCCCTGGTTCCTCTAGTAATTGTCGTTCTATCTGCCTTCCATCAGATTGACTCATCTCTGTTAAGGTAAAGCCCACCTCCTCTCGCAAGACATCATAGCCAACTTCCCGGACAGCTTTGATGACCTCCTTCATTTGAACCTTTCCGGCCTCTAATTCAACCCTGGCTTCTTCGTTCGAGTAGCTCACATTAGAAGATTTTACCCCCTCTAGTTTATTGAGACGTTTCTCAATCGTTACTGCACATGAGGCACAGTGCATGCCGATAATCCTCAACTGGGATTCTCGTTTTTCTTCGCTCTGTTTAGATGTATTTGATTGGGAAGTTATTTTCTTCACCTTGTATGGGCTATTATTTCAGATCATGATATATCATTTTTAAATATTTTGCATAGTGATATATATAAAGATAAAAATATCCCGGGTGATCTCCAATAGATGAGGAACTGAATTACCTCACGAATTTGACCAGGTTTTTCACGTTAGTGTTACTCAAGGAAAAACCTCGACATGGTTATGCTATCATGGATGAAATAGAAGAAAGAATTGGGATCAGACCCTCAACAGGACAGATATACCCCCTTCTCCAAGAGTTTGAAGAAAAAGGCTTGGCCAAGATTGAAACGAACGAGGTTCACGGAAGGGTACGGAAAGTCTATAGCCTCACCGATGACGGCAATAAAATGTTTTCGAAGATGTTAAACCGGTTCACGAGCTTGATTTCTTCAATACTTGAATCTCAGGTAGTTGAATGTGCATTTTGCGACTGTAAAATCTACAATGGGGGATATGAAGAGGAAATAAACGGTGAGACCATGACCTTCTGTTGTAAAAATTGTGCTCGAGCTTATAAAGAAATGAACGTTTCGAAAACTGATGGGTAGGATCTATTTGCTTGAGTCAAAACGAATCAGCNNAGTCAAAACGAATCAGCCCTGCCAGCACATATACCCACTAATTTTGAAACGGATACGTCTTCCCCTAAAGAAGCATTAAGATTATGACGGTTGAACCATATGAACCTTTGGTTACCTTTCCTTTTATCCCTCATAACGGGGCTTTCTACGGGGATTGGGAGCGTAATAGTTTTTTTGTGAAAGATTTGGAACACAAGGACATCTCCATTCTTCTTGGTTTCTCGGCAGGCATCATTATATATATCTCGTTTTCGGAACTGCTCTTCGTTTCTATTAGGGATATCGGGTTTTTCTATGCTAACTCGGCATTTTTTCTGGGAATAATCATAATGGCGGTAGTTGACTTTTCCATTCCTCACGAATACGGAAAAGAGTCCATTTCCAAGGAGAGACAAGATCAAAACATGATCAGAACGGGCGTGATCATAGCCATTGGAATTGCCATTCATAACTTTCCAGAGGGATTCGTTACGTTTTTTGGAACGCTGAAAGATGTCCAACTGGGGATGGTCCTCATGGTTGCCATAACTCTTCATAACATTCCCGAAGGCATTTCGATCTGTGTTCCCACCTACTGTGCCACTGAAAGCCGAAGGAAGGCGTTCATGTTGTCATTTCTTTCGGGAATTGCCGAGCCTGTTGGTGCAGTGTTTGGCTTTTTGCTTCTTTACCCGTTCTTCAACGAATTCCTCCTTAACACCGTCTTGGCATTCGTCGCAGGGGTTATGATGTTTATTAGCTTCGATGAACTTCTCCCCCTCTCCTCGAATTACGGCAAGGAAAACCAATCAATTGCGAGTTTATTCATTGGAATGGTGCTCATGTATCTCGTCATGCTTCTATCTCAACGATTGTAACGAGCGTGAGCTAAAAGCAACAGCAGAAGTGAAAAGGTGACTAAAGTAATCGAAGGAAGAGGAAGGAGCATGACGCAAGTAAACATTCCCCGTCTCACAATGTTCGAGCGGCTCAAAGTGAGGTAGTACGAACAGTAGTGTTAGTCCGTCGCTTCTCCAATTTTTTAATTAGGAAAAAGAAAGTAGACTAGGGACCATCATGGAACAGGAACCGAGTAATGCATTTCTTATCGCGACTTTTTGTTCAATAATGTTCGTTATTGCGCTCCTCTATGTTACATTAGAGATTTTATGGACGATTAATCGAATGCTTCTTTCTCACTTCCCTGAGCTTACGGATCCTGAGAAAATAGACGTGTTCATGGACTACACCCGACCTATTGGCTACGCTTCATTCCTCATTGTGATTACCTTGGTGGTTCTCGGTTTTGTAGTTGATAGGGAGAAAATTTCATTTCTCGGTTCTATTTCCCTCTACTTACCTACTTTCGGCTATTTTGTGGTTTCTATGTTTTTCTTTGCTGGAATCGGAGTTCTACGATTGCTTTGGCTTCCGTTATGGGATCTCTCCCCCCGACTTCTGCGGCTGGGTGATATCGCGTTCCTTCCCTACATGATAGTGGCGTTTTTGTGTTGGCTGGGGGGCCTCCAGCTACTAGACCTCATGTGGGTGCGTTCGTATGTTTCCTTCCTCTTTGTAGGGTTTGGACTTTTCTTGTTCTTTTTGGCCACAGAAACGTGGTTTTATGGGAAATTTAAGGGAAGACCTGTTATTGACTTCTGGATCTATAAATATTCGAGGCATCCTCTGTATCTTGGCTTTTTGCTCTGGAGTTATGGGTTTATGGTGGGCTTTCTACCTTACCGTTTCCCCCATCTTCCCGCAGCGGCGTTTAAGTGGCGGACGGCAGGTGGATTGACTTGGATGCTTTCCGCCCTCATTACTGTTTTTATAGCCTTGAGAGAAGAAGTCGCGATGCGTAAGAAATATGGTAGAACCTATACCGAGTATAAAGCCCAAACGCCATTTATGATACCACTTCCAAAACAGCTAGCCACGCTCCTCACAGCGCCAGTTAGACTCGTCCTTGGGAAAAGCCTTCCCGAGTCTAGAAAAGAGATAGCCTATATGTTTTTCGTTTATGCTGGCATTCTGGTGGCGTTATCGCTACCGTTCTTTTTCTCCTACTACCCCCCTGGTAGCGAATGGTTTGCCACGCCATAATCGGGGAGATGGAGGAACATATGTGGAAAGTCTATGATCTCTGCTTTTTCTTAAAATACATTGCCAATACCACAACGATGATGGCAACTACAACAATACTGAGACTTCCCAATACAAGAGGAGACACAAAGGCATCGCCATCTTCCTCCTCACTGACATGAACGGTTCTTTTATATAATTTTGTTGTTGTACCCTGAGAGTGATCAATGTAAACGAATTTTACTGTATAGTCGTCCTCCTCAAGCCCTTGGATCTTTCCCGTCACGTTGTACAATGCTGTTCCATGAGGAACGAGTTCTAAAGGCCAAATTTCCTTAATTGTGATAGTGTTCCAGCGTTTTGTGACAGGGTTCCATTGTTTTTCCTTTTCCAACGTGATAATATCCGCCCCTCCCATATAGCAAATGAATTTCTGGTTAAATTCAATGGAATTCACTCCACCCGTAATGGAAAGCTTTGCCTCTTCTGGGCTAGGAAAGGTATGTAACTCTTCAATCTCGTATGTAAATTCTACTTCGCTTACTGTATGATTCTTTTTATCCTTGAGAAGGCGGTTTGTTGAAGGAATAACGGGAGAAGAGAAGAAAGTAAAAGAGAGAATACACCCTGTAAGCACTATCACAGCAACAAGTCTTCCCATTCGCCGTCCCATCTACCTATGAGGAATACAATTAAAGACAAGACTTTTTCACTTTTTAACTTTTTGTTCGCTGTACTATCCAACAGAGCAAGTCCCTCCTAGTCGAGAGGCAAAAGGAAAAGGGACTGGTGGTTTAAAAGCAGAATAATGAGGCGAGTTTACTACTACTTTGTTATAACGATTTATCGAGCTGAAAAAATGAAAAGTTGGATTGTCATTACTGGAGATGAGATCCTCCGTGGTAAGACGCTTGACTATAACTCTTACTGGATTTCTAAACGGCTTTCAGGAATTGGCGTGGACGTAACGCGGAAGATCACGGTACCAGATGAGAAACATGTCATTGCTGAAGCGATCCGATCGGGGCTTAAGCGGGCGGATTTAATTGTGACGATCGGTGGCCTAGGTCCTACTCCCCGGGACGAGACGTTAAATGCGTTAGCTGTTGCAATTGGAAAACCGCTAGAACTCAATGATAAGGCAAAAAACTTAGTGAGCGAGGCGTACAAGCGATTACATCTACTCGGCTTTGTAAGCTCTCCAGAGATCAATGAAGCGAGACGAAAAATGGCCAAACTTCCAAAGGGGGCAACTCCTCTGAGAAACGAATTAGGTGGTGCTCCAGCCGTAGTGACACCAAGTGAGGGATCACTGATTCTCAGTCTTCCAGGCATTCCTTCTGAAATGATGTACACCTTAGAACAAGCGATCCCATTACTTTCTGAGAGGATCAAAGCGAAAGGAGTCGTTCGTACCAGAGAGTTTTACATCGAAAAACGGGATGAATCCCTCCTTGCAGATGTCTTTGAAAAGGTCATGGATCAGATTGAAAACGTGGAAATAAAGAGCTATCCCGTGGGGTTCGGCAAACGTATGCAGATGCGGATAATTGCAGTAGCACATGTAGATAGTCCAGAGGAAGCAGAGGAAAAGTTGGATGAGGCGATCTCCTTAATGAAAACCCTAATAGGGCAGGATCTCTCATGATCCAGGCCATCTTTTATAGGAAATATGTCTCTATCTCTGTGAAACTTCGGTATGAAAAGGTGGAATGTAGTTGGTAAACTTTACATTGAACAAAATTACAACTCCTACTAGATTTTTTGGCCTTTTTCTCTCTCTCGCGAGCATAGAAGTTTTCTTCTCTATTCTTTCTGAGGGACAAATAACCACTGCTTCTTTTGCTGTGAGCATTGTTATAGCATTTCTCATGAGTTTCGTGCTAGCCTGGCTAGCTTCGTTGCTACATCTCACACGTATTCATATGGTAGCCGTATTTTGGATAAACCTTTTTGTGGTAGTGTATCTCAACAACATGATTGAAGCATACTTTTTTACCGATGTGTTCACTTCCGTATCCTTCTTTCTCTCCACCTTGTTCGTAACCTTCCTGTTCACAGGAATTGAAGCGACAGTCGCTGGTTATTTCTTAACGTTGGAAGGAGAAGATAAATCGCTTATTCAAGCTCTTAGAGAGTACTTCGCTCAAAGAACTCTCTTCTCATGGGGATTAAGGATTGCCCTCGCTTCTATCGTGTATTTTCCAATCTACTTCTTCTTCGGAGCGTTGGTCAGTCCCTTTATTATCGAGTATTACCAAGACTCCTCTCTCCTTAAGATTCCTCCCTTCTCAGTGATCATACCGTTGGAGATTTTTAGAGGCTTCTTATATGTTCTTGTCCTCCTTCTGGTGATTGCTGTGAGTAAGGGGGAAAAAAGATCGACGTTTTTCATTCTTCTCGCTCTCCTGTTTATTTTCGGTGCGTTGATTCCTCTCATGAGCGCTCCCACGCTCCCTCCAGCCATCATCCCGTTCCATCTGGTTGAGATCCTCGCTGATTCAGTAGTATATGGGTATGCCTTGATACGATTGCTATGGCAACCAAGAAAGTAACGCTATAAGGAGGAGGGCCTTCTTACCGTTTAGAGGGCAAGAAAGACAACTTTGAGAAAAAGCTTAAAATGTTTCGCGCCTCTTGAAACTTATTTATAAACTGCGGTTTTAGTAGTGGTAAGGGTATCCAATTTCTCTGATCCAGTAGCAGGGGTCTCCTTTGAAGAAAGAAGGGCAGATCAAGAACAAGTTTTTGAGGGAAGAAATCAAAGCCGAAAGAAGGCACCTTGAGTATCTCTTAGATGAACGGGGAAAACACCCACTTGAAGTTGCTGAGAAGATTATTGCCGATGTACTCTCGTTACTGAAAGAGCAGATAAAAGAAAGATACCCCTCTCTCTCTGAAATGGAACTGAAGGCGAAAATGAGAGATAAACTCGCCTCTGGATGGAAACGGGAGGATAAATCGTGAACATGGAGAGCATGTTACGAAGGCTTTCCCAGTGCGGGAATATCGCCAATGTAAACTACGTGATCGTGGGTGGGATAGCAGTAATTATCTATGGGCGCCCACGTTTTACTCAAGATATCGATGTGATCATAGAATACGATAGAGAAAAATTGAAACAATTTCTAGCACTTTTGGGAAAGCACGACTTTAAAATTTTGAATTTCGTGGAGCAACGTCTTCTGGAGGAAAAGAGACGGGTTGACATTCTTGATGAGCGGTCCGTGTTACGGCTAGAACTGCTCCCCGCAACCGAACAACTTGCATTTCTCACGCTTGACAATATTCGTTTGCAACAATATAAAGGGTTAGAATTACCAGTGACTTCCCCAGAGATGCTTCTTTTGGGTAAACTTATCTACCTTGGTGATATCTCAAATGTCAACCGAGAAAGCTTACTACAGTATACAGATGTCCGAGACTTTTGCAGTATTTACAGGCAACAAAAGGAGAAAATGGATTTAGAGTGGTTAAAAGAAAAAGTTGAGGTATTTAACGTGAGCCCCAGGTGGAGAACGCTCGTGAACCTTTGTCATTCTCTTTAACTCCAACTGATCTGCCACTTATAATCAGAGGCGATAATAGGAGAGAGTTTGAAGTGATCAAACAGACCATAACAAGAAGTGGCGTGGTATACCTGATAGTGTACCTTTTATTTTTAGTGTTAGTACCAATCGCCGCCGTAAGAGGATGGATAACGTCTGCTTCTTCTTGGGTTTTCCTCCCGTTCACCTCTGGGGTGTTCACTGGAATGTTCTTAATCGGATCTGTTGGGGCGATACTTACTATTCCTCTTGGCCTAGTAGTTTCACAGGGTGTAAAGCGAAACGTTCTTCCCCTCCTTTCAGAGAAACCCCTTACCCGAGAAACGATTGAGGAAACTACTACTTTAAGCATTCTTACGGGAGTGGCTTTATTTGGCGTGACTATTGGTATTGGGGTCCTTGGTGGTGCATTCGGTGAGCCGTTTCCTATGATCAAGGAAGTTTTTTTGTTCCAATTGCTGACGCCAACATTGATATAGTATGGCTTCTTGCCCTGTTTTGCTTCAGCTTAGCCGTTGGCATCACCGAAGAAGCGACTTTCAGGCTTTTTGGGATTTCAACCCTCACAAGACTCTTGCGCAAGGGGTTGAACGAAAAAGATGCATGGCGAGGGGGCATAGTGGTGTTATCCGCTGTATTTGCGGTTAACCATCTGCTGCTCACTAATTTATGGTCACAACAGCCTATCTCTACCCTTGTACGGACGTTCCTAACGGGACTGGCGCTGGGATACCTTTTCAAGAACGTCGGTTACGAAGCCTGTGTACTTGCCCACGGGAGTTTAAACTTTCTGGCGTTTATTGCCTTAGCAATAATGACGTAACGTTCCATTGTAAAAGAACAATTTACTGCCTTAGCTATCTACTAAAGGTTAGCTCTTTTATCCTTTTCTGGTCTTCCCTCGTCACTATTAAATTGTCTTGGTTGCTTCGATGATGAGGGACTGTGGGATCCTGTAATGCTTCTTCATGGGAGGATGGAGTTTAACTCCCTTTTCCAGGGGCTTAGGCTCGTCGAATCTGGTGACGACTAATCTGTGTTTGGTTAAGGTGTTTATGTAGTCGGAGAGGGTTCGGTGAAAGCCTGTGGTCACAAAGCTTGAATCCAATCTATTGTGCTTCCACTCCCAGCTATAGCTATATCTCTGGAAGTAGTCCTCAACCCGGTAGTAGAGATACCTCTTAGAGCCATCCTCACCAAGACGAGTCTCCCAATCAGCTACCATCTTTCCATCCAAAGGTCTGATGCTGAAGCAGGGATGCGGCATCACAACAACAAATCTTCCCCTTGTCTTCAGAACTCGGGATACTTCAGCTATCGCCCCCTCATAGTCGGGTATATCCGCCAACGCCATGTGACAATAGGCAAGGTCAAAGCTTTGGGAGTCGATCATATTAAGATCTGCTGCGTCAGCCGCAAAGTATCTGACCCCTAAGGGGTGTCTTTCCTCCTCCGCTCTAGCCGCTTTGATCAAAGCCTCGCTGAGATCGATGCCTACAACCTCTGCACCTGTCTTCGCGAAGAGTCGGGATAAGCAGCCCTCTCCACACCCGAGATCAAGTACCCGCCTTCCTTTAACATTTCCCACCATCTGCTTCAATGCTGGTCCGTTCAGATACTCCGTGTAGTAATTCTTGCCGCTTCTGACGAACTCCACCCAAATATTGGCAGCCTTATCCCACTGCCTTCTCTGCTTGAAAGTCTCAGCCTTCAGCCTACCCATAAACGCACCACCCACCTTCGTTCTTTCTTTTCAAATGGGATACCTCCCAAAACAAACACACATTTCTTAGTGAAACGTAAAATAATTAAAAGTATACTTCCGCTCCATTTTTTAAACCATGGAAAGCTATCACATTCAGTAAGAGTATAAACAAGGCTGATACGCTGGATAACATAGTTTCCGATGAATAGCGTGAGATACTTGGCATACCTCAAGAATTAGGCCCTCAAAGGAGGATACCGAGATTCGTCCCAAATCCGAGAATCAATTACACGCATTTCCACAAACTCAGAGGTATCCCTTTTGATCATGAGTGACTAGTGCGCGCTTTCACCTATAGTAGCTTGAGCATGGAATTCAAAACAAGAAAATGGGAAGAAGCCGGAGATGTCTCCAATAGTTGGGCTAAAAGCCTTTTCCTATGTCTCTAAAGATACTCAGACGGTGGACATCCTAACTGCGATTGGAGTAAATATTACGTCTCCAACGAGTGGCGAGGTTTTGAACACGGACACGGTAACGATGGAGTGGACTGGCATCGAGGTACCGGACATTATTACATCGTATGCCGTGCGGCTTTATAATGGTACTTGGCACCAGGTAGGGAAAAGCACGAGCTACACTTTTAATAATGTAGCTGATGGACAGCATTTAGTGACGGTAAAGGGAATAAATGTTGTAGGGAATGAAGTGGAGATGTCTGTGACATTTAATGTAAGGACAAGTGCGGGTGGAGAAGGCGGTGCTGATGGAGTACCAATTGTACTTATTATTGGTGTTAGTGTGGCGGTTGCAATGGCTGCTGTTGCCATCTACTTCCTGAAAATACGGAAGGACGAGTCAACAGAGGAGCAAAAATCGCTCACTCTTTGCTTGAGTCCACGAGCTCCTCGTCCTTACCTTTTTTATTTGCCTTTGTTAAGTCCACGCAGAACCAAGAACGGAACAAACTTCATATTCAAGCATCAGACTCGTTTTTCCTGCCTGGCTGTTGTTTGTATAATGTTTTGATTCTGTTGAGGGTATCTACATCATCAAGATCTTTTACTTCTGTGCGGAAACGACGTAACCGTGGAAAACGTAACGCGTACCCCGATTCATATTTTGGACTCTTTTGGATTTCCTCATAACCAACCTCCATCACAATCTTCGGTTTAACTTCAATCGTTTTACCTGCCTGGCTTGTGATAAGGGGCTCTAACATGTTTGTCATTTCTTCGAATTGCTCTTCTGTTAAACCCGTCGCCATTTTCCCAACCGAAAGAAAATCCCCAGTATCGGGGTCTCTTGCAGCGAGTAAGTACGAATCTAACCACTTCGCACGTTTGCCCTCCCCCCACTCTGCCCCGATAATGACCAAATCCAGCGGTTCCATGACTGGTTTGAGCTTAACCATGTACCCTACTCTCGACCCAGGTTGATACACGGCATCCAAATTCTTGACAATGAGACCTTCTTTCCCCTCTGATAGTGCTTGCTCGTAAAATTCATTTGCCCGTTCAGGATCATCAGTTACTAACCGTTCAGCAAATTCAAACTTTTTGGGAATGGGTTCTACAACCTCTTCCAACTTCTTTCGTCGCACTCTAAACGGTTTATCCAAGTAACTCTCATCGTTCAGAAATAGCAAGTCAAACAAGCAGATCTTTACTGGAATTTTTTCAACCATCTTCTCTATCTTGTATTTACGCTTGATTCGCCTGCTAAGCTCCTGAAAAGGAATGTGTTCACCTGTTTCTCGTCTAAATCCTACAGTTTCTCCATCCAAAATGACGCGATCGACTTTTATTGCGGTCTTTGACCATTTGGCTATCTCTGGAAACTGTTTAGTGATGGCTTCTAATCGTCGAGAGAAGAGCTGAATCTCCTCGCCTTTTTTGTGAATTAACATCCTGAAACCATCGTACTTGTACTCGAACTGTGCAGGCTTTCCACAGTCTTCGAATGCCTCCTCGATGGAAGTCGCCTTTTGCGCCAGCATGACCTTAATAGGAGTACCTAGTTCGATTTCTACCTTGTTTAACCCCTCCTCTCCTTGTTCTTTGGCGATCGTGATAACTTTACCGTAGTTTCCCCTCAGGAAGTATGCTCGTTCCACTAACTCTGGACTGACCTCAAAGGCTTGGGCGATTGCATCCCTGACAATTCCCTCTCCCACACCCACCCGTAACTCTTCAAGCACAGTTCTAACGATATATCTTGCTTCTAACGGTTCTGCAACTGTAATCAATTCGGCGAGCAACTTCACCTTTCTCTTTTGGCTACCCGAACCCGAGGCTTTAGCTATTTTATCTAGATTGTCCAAGACATCATCCACAGTTAACTTCTTTTGGGTCAACGTCATTTGTTTTCGATGCTTGAGAAAGAACCCAGCTGTTTTCCCTAGATCACCAGTTTCCCTCCACTTTTCCTCAATTTCTTTTTTGGTTGCCCCCGTTGCAATACTGATAGCCTCTTTAGCAAGGCTTTCCCCTACTTCCAACTCTTTTTGACTTCGAGTAGGAAAAGGTTTGCCTCTTACGAGGGTAGCTAGCATGGGAAGGGTATCTTCAGGTGCACTTTGAAAGAGGTTAGCTACAATGTCAGTCATTTTCAATTTTCCGGTAATGTTCTCGAGTTTCTGATAGGTTTCAGCTAATTTCGAATAGTACATTTCTGTTAATGGATGTAAAAATATGTTCTAAAAAGGACTTTCGATTGAAATAGGGTGAGGAGCAGTATAGAGACCTAAAAGAGCATTAAGGCTTTAATGGGGGGCTTCTTCAGCGATAGGACAAGATCTCTTAAATTTTTCTTTTCAATTCTTCGTAAAGCAGTGTCCAATATTTTTAGCAGAAACTACCACTATTCACCAACGCCCACATCTTTCTATTTTTCCACCACACTTTTCTCCCTACATGTAACATGGTACTCCATATTTACACCGATCAAGCTTTGTCGACACTCCAGAGGGAGAGGTAAAATACGGTAGTTTCACTTTTCTCCGACCTTTCTTCTATTATATTTTTCACTACTTGTACCTCTCGAGTTATAACATCGTGGGACTGAGTAATAACGGTTACTGTGATTCTATAGACATACTCACTTATGGCTCCTTTCTAGAGATAAAGGAGTTGTTTTATATTGTAAACGAGGGAGCGTATATCTTATCCTGTGAGATTGAAGAGTTGAGAGTACGATAAGATAAAAACTGTTACCTTGGAGGTATGATTTAGGATACTTTTTTCTTTTTTAAAACGTGCTAAGTGTAGAGAACTGTAACGGCGGGAAGGTTAGAACTACCAAAAGCCAAGAGAGCACCGCAAAGATTTTCCGTTTTGTGGTTAAAGGGCTAACGTCATCGAGTGGGGGAGGATGTCTACCTCTCGTAATGAAGAACAGGAGGAACGCCATGAGGTACAATCCTACTAGAAGTAATATACCAATTATCACGTACGTGAGGATCCTGTGGATTTTTCCCTTAAAAAGTGCCCTGCTGACGTGTCCTCCATCAAGTTGACTGGCAGGAAGAAGATTAAGACCAGTAATCAAGAACCCCACCCATCCTGCAAACGCTATAGGGTGGTAGTTGAGGTTTCCCGTAGCAGGCCGAAGCACCTGACTCAAATATTGGTAGAGTAGTGGAAGTGGAAGGGAACTTAATGAATTTCCGTTGGAATTGGGTTTAGAAAGGAGGATTCCAACTACCGTAACGATCATAGCGACGATGAAACCAAAAACAGGTCCCATGAGACCAATATCAAGGAGTTCATCACGATTTACGGGTGGCTCTTTCTCTCTGATGTATGCCCCGAAAGACCCCCCAATAGTGGGGAGACCTGGAAGGAAAATCGGGTATGTGGTCTCTATCCCATGCATCTTGCTTGCAATCATATGACCCAATTCATGAAAAAGGATTATGGAGAACAGAGAGAGAACATAGAAGAAAATAGTGAGAATAAGGGGGATGGTGGAAAACTCCCCAAATGCGGATGTGAGGAGGTACCCCGCGAAGGTAATGGTAACTAAGGTTAGAAGTAACGAAACGATAGTCCAAGTGGGAAGTTGATCACCTGCCTCTTTTCGTTTTTCCTTTTCCCCGATCATTCGTTCCTTTACATCGTTCACTGCTTCTTTTTGTCCCCTTATAACACTACGGGGCTGTCTAATACTTGGAACTGCTATTATTCTGAGATACTCACTTGTGTCTCCTTTTTGGAGGAAAACTGTATAGTCTTTCTCTCTCACGTCGGCCAATAGGCGTTTGAATGGTTGCTTAGTGTGTACTTCTTTCTCAATACGGTATAGATAAATCGGTATGGAACCGTGGACTTCAGTAGATGAACTTACCACATCGAAATATGTTTCTACATGTTGCTGGATTTCTTCTAGTGAAGCTGGAGGCGTAAATGGTGTTTTCAAACTCTCGTACATATGACATTACCTCTAACGAAGCAACGGTTGAGAAAACTTGTTTTTCCTTGAGAACCTCCGTAACCTCAGAAGATGCTTTCTGCTTTTGCGTCGTATTCTTCTTTGAAGGAATGGAGGCCTTTGTCAGTTTTCCCCATTTCTTCATGTGCAGTTTCTGCTAAAGCGTCAATATCTACCGTTTGAATATTGTAGCCTAATGTTTCCGCGACTATTAGTAGGATGTCCTCTTCTAGTTTCCCTTTGAGGTTCTCGGGAAACTCGTCAACCTTAATTTCATACCGTTCTTCCAAGTAGTTCTTAAATCCTTCACTCATCTCCACATCTTTGCGAAATTTCTCAATAATATATTGGCTCATCGCAGCTTCAAATAGTTCTAAGACGTCGCCTTCACTTCTCTCTTTTTGTTGCTTTACTTCATCTAGTAGCTGGTTTACATCCGCTGCAGTTTGATGAAGGCTCATTGGGAGGTGTCGTTGGAGGGGATTGAGTTTGTTCTTTTCATCCATTTTAAAATCACCAAGGAATTTAAATTTTTAAAGTTTAAGGAACATCTTCTCCAAAGCACTTCTCAACTGTACCATGAAAGGCTGAAACGGGAAATTGCTATCCCCCCTAGGAGACACTTTCTACTCATAAGTTGATAGAGTTAAAAACTTCTTTCATCGCTTTTTGCGCGTCTTCTGGCAATTCAATTTCCAAAATGTTGATATCATAAGCTTCACAGAGCTTCTTCGCCGATTGAGAGAGGGACGGTGATGCGATAAAGTAAAAGGAGGTAGGGGGATGGGTGCTTCTCCTGAGTTTAAAAAAGAATTGTCTAATCTCTTCCTGAAGTCGCCCACTAGGGTGATACCCGATGTCTGCGATTACTAATGGCTCTTTGCTCTCTACATAATCACTTTCATTCCGATACACAACAAGGTTGAATTTGCTCTCTTCCTGCTTGTCAGTTAAAACAAAGTTTCGTGTCACATACAGACCTCTTTTCTTCATTATCTTTTCTATCTCAGAAAGGATTGCTGCTGTATGCATGTATTTCTTAATTTTTTGTTTGTTAGGGAGAATTACCTCTTTTCTCTCCCATTCAGCCTCGTTTACACTATAAGTAGATCCACAGCTGTTACATTCAAGTTTTGGGATAGGTTTATCAAAAAATTCTCCACAGCCTTCACAGTGCACGAGAGTACCCATCTTCCGGTAGTCCCCTCCTCTTTGCCTTAATTTCTCACCACAATGAGGACAAACTAACTGTTCATCTTTTTCAAAGGCACTTTTGAAATCAGTTGTCGAGCAACTCAGGTGTTTAAGCACAACACCCTTTTTTAACTTTCTAGAAGAACAAAAGGGGCACATTGGAGTAAGCGTATAGTTAACTGAGCCACAGTCAGGACATTTGAAAATAATCGGGAGGGTCTCTTGTTTTTGCACAAACCCACTCTCAGCAAGTAATTGAACGTTCTCTTCGAGATCCTCCATGGAGGGTAGCTTGTTCTTGTCCTTTACGACTGTACGGATGTTAATTCTTGAAGCTTCAAGATCGAGGAGAGCATTTAATAAACGGAGTCCTTCGGGGGCCTCGAATAGCTGATTTAGATCAGAGGGTTTACCCACTTTCCTTCTCTTTTCCTTCCTTAACAACTGAAAGGCAGAGTCCATTACTCGTCCTCTATCCAATATTCTGTCCACAATCTTCTCTGGAAGTTCCATATCTGGTTGAGGAGTAAGCATCACTCGTAGCGCGTCAGGATGCATCTCTTTAGTCTTGTTAAGGAATGCCATCTCAGCCATTTCCGAGAATGTATGGTCAAGCATTATGATGGGAAAGTTCCCCTCCGCTAGTTTCTGTAAGGCTTCTTCAGTGCTTTTAGCTGTTACAACCGGATAATGAAACTTCTCCAGCCTTTCCAGTAAAGGGGGGAGGACGTGTAACATACCCTGGTCATTGGATACAAGCAGGAGGCTTGCTTGCTGGTTGACTTGTTTCTTGTCGTTTTGTTGTTCTTCAGACATTTTTAGGAGTGGATGATCAATGTTAATATAGTACTATGTTAGTTTTTTATAGATTTTTATTGTTTTATTCTATTACCAGCTTTATCTTCAACCGCTTAAAAATTGGAATGGTCTTCCTCGGCTACATAACTGTGGGTTCAGGCGTTTATTCAAGTAGAGAAAAAATACATTGGAGACTTTTTATGTCAAAAACTAAGGAGTAAGAATTACACTTTCCCTTGTAAAAGACGGTCGGTGGTACAAGTGTCTATCAATCATCTAAGTTCAGTTCATAAACGGAAAATCAAGAAACTCCTCCTCTACTGCTTTTATGCGGGGTTAAAGGAACGGGACGCTGAGACGTGGGAAAAATACTTCTCTATCGTTGATCTCCCTAACTCTTTAGGTTATTTCCTGAATGAAGAGCTGGTGAGTACTCTCCTCCTTATCAACTTTCGACTCTTCGTAAGAAGTGTCCTCATGGACGCGGGGGGTATTGCGGGAAGTTACTACTCAACCAGAATTTCGAAGAAAGGGATACATTAAGTCCCTTATGACCGAAGCACTAAAACATATGCGGTTGAGAGGGCAAAGTCTCTCCATTTTATATCCGTTCAAACATGCGTTTTATCGAAAATATGGTTATGCGGTTTTTGGAGATATGACAGTCCTTAAGTCCGATCCAAACAACGTTACTCTTCCAGAAAGTTTTCAACCGCTTCACATCGAAAAATTTACCAAAGATGAATCGTTTGCGAAGATTAAAGCTTTTCGTTCAAAAATTGGACGGAATTACAATTTAGTGATGCATGAAAACCCTACTACATGGAAGTTCTTTCACTTTCGAGATCGTGATGAACTTCGTGTTGTAAAAGATGGCGAGGATATAGTGGGGTATTTCATCTCTCGGATTAAAGACCTCCCCTCTAGTAAGTGGGCCACCTCATTAGATTTTGGAGAAGTAATCGTAGCACGGGAAACAGCTCGACTCACCATACTTGATTACATCAAAAAGCATAAAGATCAGACGAAGGAATTTCGTTGGCCATTAATGGGAGACGAACAAATATTTGATTACTTTAACGATCTTTGGGCGCTTAAAATTGAAACATACCCTGCAGCGATGTTTCGCGTTGTTGATGTTGAACAAGCGCTGCAAAAATTGAAATTTCCCAGAGATGTTACCGTATCGTTCTCACTTCAACTACATGACGATTTTGCTCCATGGAATGAAGATCCTCTCCTTATTGAAATCGATGAAGGGAATGCACAAGTGGCCCAAGTTGACAAACTGAACGGACATGTAGATCTAGAGACCGATATAACGGCTTTTACTCAGTTATTCGTGGGATATAAAACCATTGGGCAGCTAGCGGCTACTAATAAACTTAACGTGAAAGAAAAGATCAAGCCTCAACTTGCAAAAGCTTTTCCAAAAAAAACTACACGTTTGACAACGCATTTCTAAGGTGTTTTCTATGAGGGAAGACAAAGTTGGATTACTTTAGAGCCTATTAGTTAGACCAATCACTTTAAGCAAGTCTAACAAGTTCGTCAATTAAATAAAAAGAAAAAGCGAAAGAGACCTTTGTGCAAGTGACTGAGGCATTCAAAAGCGTTAGATGTTCTTCTCTGCAATTCTACCTATGATGAGGAGCTTATACTTCTTTCCGCGATATGCTTTACTCATGACGACGATTAAGAACATTTGTTGATGTATTACTTTAATAAAAAAAGAAAGATCACTAAAATATGCTTTCACAGCAAGTTATTCGTTTTCCTTACCTCTCCCAATGAGTGCTCCAATAATTGTGGGAAAAATAACTAACAACCCAAAAACTACACCCTGATTTATGAGAAATTCCGTCTCTTTGAACAGATTTGGAATAATAGAGGAAAGTGGAGATGTGATATATAACAATGCGTAAAGAACGATCAATCCAACTAAACCACCAATAAAACCATTCTTCCCGTTCCCTCCACCCAATCCGCTTAACAATCCCGTTCCACCAAGGATTGCGGCTGGAATATATGTAGTTTCAAGCAAGGTGTAGGGTATAAGGGCTATAAGCGTGATTAAGAATACACTGAAACTAGTTGAAATGCCAAAAAGAGTTGACAAACCACTTGGATCTTCTATATAGAGCCACAATGTGATCGAAGCGAGTGGGAGGATAAGGGTTAGCAGAAAAGCTAATAATGCTCGTTTCATAGATCTCCCCACTTGTTGTATTTAATTGTATTTAAAAAGACTTTGTGCAAATGTATGTTTCCTAACTTTGATGCTCCTCTCTTCGTTACCCCTAGGTGACCATCCCTCCAGATACATTTTACACATTTCTCTCCAGCATTTTCTCCAACTCGTAAACATCTCTGTCTTTAGATATAAGTGCCTCGACTACAAAGAAATGAAGGACTACGTTTTTCGAAGCTGTTTTTTTATCCAGTCTTCCAGTCCGAACTGTGTTATATCCTTGAGGGTTTCTATGCGGTTGGGAAACTTTTCGATAATTTCGCATGGAAATTGTTTGCACTCATTACAAAAACGAACATCCTTGTCAATGCAACACTTTCGGATTGGACATTCTTTCCAGCCTCCACCGCCTTTACAACCTCCAATGCACGGCGACATTTTATTAGAGAGCCATTCCAAGCCTTTAACAAAGTTTTCAAATTCAAAAGTCTTCGCAATCTCAGCAAAAAGTTTGAGTTCACCATGAGTTTTTACAATCTCCAATAGCTCCTTAGCTGAATCTCTAATTCTTCCAGTAAAATAGTCACATAACCTACAATAGATTCCACAATAGGCAATAAGTTCACTTTCTTTTTCGTATTCACCCATTTCTACATTCCTTAAACCCCATATTATGTATTGTAAATTTACTTAACTGAGTAGTAACCAAAATATATGTAATAAGCACCTGGTGTTAGTTTAGCCTTTTATTTCCCCCTCTTTTTTAAGTCTTTTGACGAGGATCTCTCGTATGAACGCAAAACGTGGTCTCAAGGTAAAGAATTTCATCATGGCCTTTACCGTCTACTATAACCGTCTCCACAACCCTGAAATCCTGAAATTACCTCTAAACTTACTCAAACCAAGAGGAGAGGTGATCCTTGAGTTGACGGTACTGTTTTGAAAGGGGAAGTTCGCCCTATACAAATATTCTTTCGCTCTCTATTGTGGACATCTACTTTCTCCTAGAAGGATGTTCTCTCTTTTCACCGTTCAGGTAGCGGATCTTTTTAAACTGGGGGGATTTCTCGCAGAGGTTACTCTTCCTCACCTTTGAACAGTTTTTCAGCGAATTTCTTCATCTTCTCAATAGGTGTGGTAATAGCCTTCTTTCCCGCAGATTTCAACCCTGCTTTGACACCTTCTTTCAAGAGATGCAACACGTATATCTTCCATGAGGTTTCACCCCGTCTAATCCCTTCAAGTGTTTCCACAAGCTCCTCAAAGGATGGTAAAAACTCAAATCTATAGAGTTCAGGGGACGCATACCCGCGAAACATGGGAGACCACCTATAGCTTGCAAGAAACACCACAAGAAGGAACGTAACAAGAATCACACCAAGCATATCTCGGATTGTTGGCAATACCTGTAGGGATAAAAGGGAAATAGCGGGAAATATTGGAGAGCTAGTCACGAGTTGTAGGAAGGTAACATGGTAGCCCAACATCAAGCCAAGTACACACATGATCGCACCTTCAGCCTCTACGTGAGAGAAAACGTGTAAAAATGGAGTGTCAAAGGTATCTTCTGATTTTTTTGGTTTTTTCCCTCGTTTCGCTGACTGTGCTTCCTTTTGAGCTGTCACCTCTGCTTCCAACTTTTCTACTCGTGCTCCGATCCTCGAACCTGTAAAGAAGATGAAGAAAAAAGAGATGAAAAGGCTCCAAATACTTTCTCCATAGATTGTTCCCTGAACAGTGGCATATACCATTCTCCACAACGTCCAACAAGAAAACACGTAGAAAAATGACAAAATCGTGTAGAAGACATCATCTCTCGATCCTACTTTGATGACAATGACTAAGATAACTAGAACCGCCAATAAAGCGAATATGGCTGCAACGAATGTTAGCGCTTCGTGCATAAAAAAATTGGTTAAGTTATATGATGTATATATGAGGTAACTACTCATTCCTGCGTTTGCTAGAGTAATAATGAGTATGATTGGAGCGAATAGAATTCCTCCCTCTTCCGATTTTTTACCGAGGAACAGGATGCTTCCCAAGACTTTACTCCCCCAAAAGTTCCGTGAAAGTGAAAAAGTCAGAAGGACGACTAGAAAGGTCCATGTGAAGTAGCTCCCAGCTGCAATGTACGGAATTACATAGGTATAAAGATGGAAGAGTACCGTACTCCCAGCAGACGTCAAAACTAACGGAACGCCCCAATACTTCGTAGGATAATGGGAAACGAAGAGACCATAGACAATGAAATTTACTGCAACTGCAACTTCGGCAGAGATTGAGAAGGACTTCATCCATTCAATTGAAAGGCCCAGGATAGTGAAACACGAAGGGAAAAATACCAACGCAGTCGTAAAGAAAGAGAGAAAGAGAAATGAGAGTGTAAAGAGGAGGTATTTTTTGCTAAAAAAGACTTTGATGCCAGTGGTGAAGATGGCTTTGAGATACCGATAGATGGCTTTTTCGACATATGACATTTTAGTCGGATCTCTTTCTGGTATTTGTTTGGAGTCGTTACTTCAAAAAAATACGGACACATTTAAATAACGGCACTCTTTAAAAAGAGAATATTATACACTCCATCACCACGCATGAAGTGGTGAAAGATTATGGATTATACCTGGTTTCTACTCGGCCTTGTCATCACAATCCTCTTTTTGTGGGGTATGCTCTACCTTGCCTCTCGGTGGATAGTCTCCGTAGATTTTGCTAGTAAGAAAAAATCTTCACTGTTCATATCCGCCCTTATTATTGTGATAATTCTTCCACTTGTTGCAGAGGGAATTGGGGAAATTCTAACAATAATTGGTGAGATCATTGTTGAGGGAAGAAACGCAATTGCACCTTCTGGGAGCAATTACCTAGTGCGAATTGTTCCTGTAATAAGCTTTCTCGTATTCTTGGCCATCCTGAAGTTTATAACAAACATGGAATGGAGAAATTCTCTTTGGATTTCCTTGCTGGGAATCATTCTTCTGTATTGTTTGTACTCTTTCTTTCCAGAATTAGATCTTGTTACTTACATTTAGAACGAAGGTACATGGGATCTCACTCGTTAATTTTTTCTTTTTTTCCTTCCAATCAGAAGGAGAGTCTAAGAGGCATCAGGAGTATCGTACTTTTCTATCTATTTAAATATTAACCGCCTCTCTCTCACGTTGCCACTCGTAAACACGCAAGTACTTTTGACAAGCGGACTTTGAAACTTCTCTCGTCCCAGTTAGTCCCTCCTATGCCGTTTTTAGGAAGAAGACGCAACAATGTTATACTCTTAATTTCTATAAGGGAGGTTTCTTACGAAAAAGAGAAGAAGCTAGGCAAACCGATTTCGGTGGAGGAGTTGCTCTAGCGTTCGTTTGGGAACATGGAACTTGCCTTGTTCATCCATCCAATACTTAATATCTCCCTCTGCTTCGTCTACGGTGGATTCGTGTGCAGGATATCCTATGGCTATGGCGAGATCAATCCGCTTTGTTTCTGGAACGTTTAAAATCGAACGTATCCGTTTTCTATCAATGGCTCCCACCAGGCACGTGCCTAAACCATTTGCAACTGCCGAAAGGCAGATGTTTTCTGCGGCAGCCCCCACATCGTATTTGTACCAGTTAGAGCGCTTCTTTTTCTCAATCAAGATCAGAATGTACGCTCTTGGTCGCTCTTCCTTGGAAGGTTCCCAGTCTAGATACCCAGCCCAGTGTGTGTGAGGGAAGATTTTCCTCTCCAAGTGGGGCGCATCAACGATTAGGTATTCAAGTGGTTGTCTATTCGCTGCAGAGGGTGCCATTCGGGCAGCTAAGATAAGCTCTTTTAGCTTCTCGTACGTTACACATTTATCTTTGAATTTTCTTATGCTTCTTCGTTTCTTGATTGCGTCCCTAACCTTCATCTCGCTTACTTCCTTTTAGAAGGATACCCTTTCCGTATTATTTGAGAAGTTTGAATATATTCCCCCACTCACCTTTAAGATAAAGATTTTTCAGCTATCCTAAGGTAGGTGAGCAATATGAAGAGGTGGAAAATCTCAACAGGTAAAGCACCTGAACCCGTTGGTCCATACAGTCAAGCCATAAAAGTGATGGATCCTGGTTCGTTAGTTTTTATCGCTGGACAAGTCGCCGTTAATCCAGAAACAGGAGATACGGTTGGAGGAGACATCCGTGAGCAGACTCGACAAACGATTGAGAACATCAAAGCGATATTGGAAGAGGCTGGGGGGGGTCTTAATGATGTGGTTAAAACAACTGTCTATCTAACCGATATTCATGACTTTGAGGCGATGAACGAAGTGTATGAGGAGTATTTTGGAGATATACGACCAGCAAGAGCAGCTGTGGAGGTTTCGGACTTAGCAAAAGGTTTTAAGATCGAAATTGCTGTCATAGCTGCCATATGAGGAATGTTACACTAAATTGGGTAGAAACCCTCCTGAAGTGGTGAGAAAGGGTAATCAGTAAAGTAAAAGAACGAACATCTATAGCGGCGTTCTTTTACCCATCTATTGGCGGAAAGGATGAGAGATCTTCGGAAAAAACAATATAAAGTTCGTTCAGTAGAGCAAATTCATTAGAATTCTCTCCCCCCTTTCTTTTCTTTTATAAAAAAGACAGAAATAAACGTAGGGTACGTAGTAGATAAACGATTCAAATTTACAACGGAATTCCTACTGGAGCGCTTCTTACATGTCCTTCAACCAGTCACAGAGGCTTTTTTGGGTTCATTGGCTATTCCTTTGGCCAGTCCAGGGAAAACTTAACCGGATCTTTTTATGTAGTCAATACGGCTGGGAGGGAGGAGGTACGTAATAGTTTTTGTTTTAGCTATAACAATCCCTTCATCTACTTTTGTGAGAGTAACATTATCTAATTTTTGACCTGAAACTAAGAAGATATCCACCTCTTGGCCGGTCCAGTTTTCCAATTCTTCAAGAAACTCTCTTTTTATGGGCATCTCTATTTCATCACTTTTTATTGCATTAGAAGAGTGAGAGAATTCTCTTTTTAAGGTAGGAAGTTCAAAAAGTATCTGGATGTGCTCCCTCTTGATTCTAGTGTGGGGGTGCTTCCGAGAATTAATCTCACAACAGAATTATGCTATCAGCAAGCGATCCAACAAGCAAAGAAAAAGTAGAAGTTTCACTGTGCCACGCTTGTGACTAGCATTTCTCTGATAGAACGAACTGAAACTACGCAGTCTTCTCCAGAGGGCCATCTGTTCCAATAAAGGAACATCCCAATTTTCTAAGATGTTGCGCTTTCTTTTTTAGTTGGTCTTCACCAAGTGTATCAATGGTGAGAAGGGATTTCACGTGAGGAAACAAACTGGACAGTCCAAGAATGTCTAGGAGTTGCTCTTCAATCCATTTCGTATAAGAGATGGGGTATGTTCTTTTTTTGATGAAGAGTGCTTGGAGGAATTCTAGATACGCTAGATATAACCGATGAAAGGCAGCAAATACTAATCCACGTTCTGCATACAGAGGAATGTGATCTAAATTGTTGTAGAAGTAACGGCGTTTTTCAGCTAGCCGACGATGACGAAGATCTTCACTATAATACGGTAGCCATTGATCTCGAAGCCGTTGGAAATAATCTGAACGCTCAAAAAGAGGCACAGAATATGCTAAAATGTTGCCAATTTCTAATTCAAAGTTATCTGGTCCGGTGGTCCACCCATGGTAGCCTGGTTTAAACGTACCATCCGAATAGTCAATATGTACTTCGGAAAACGCTCCAACACGCAATAATTGGTGATAACTCTTCAGTTGATGCACCCTAGCTTCAATTGAGGAAGTATCCCTCTGCAATGACGCAAAAGTCTTCGGTCGAGTAAGTACTGTAAAATCTACGCAGGAATCTACAGTCGCTTTCCCACGAGCGCATGAACCAACCAGTAAAATCGCTTCGACTCTTCGATCACCTTGAAAGATCTCTACGACTTTTTCCGAAACCTGTCGGTGGATAGCGGTAGGGTATCCCCAATTTTCAGTTGGATCATTCTTCAAGGTGATACCCCCTGCATCTTTCTCTTGAAAATGCAAACTTTAAGATCGTACAACTTGAGAATTGACAATCTTTAAGTACATCGGTGGCTACCCATTGTGGTTGGTACTTCACCAACTTGCCGCATAAAAAACAAAATAGAAGCGAATATTTGAAGGAAACCGTCTTGAAAGGGGAGACGGATACGGTGTTATTTTTTCCAAAGAAGAGTTATGAATCTCTCTATTTTGCTGAATCCCACGGACTCGTAGAGTCCAATAGCGGGTGCGTTATCCACATGGACACGAAGATACGCTTGCTTAGATCCTTCCTCTTTCAATTTGCTCAATCCGTAGATCATGATCTCTCTCCCGTAGCCCTTACCCCGTTCTGCGGGTTTCACTCCTATGTTGCTAATTAAGTCTTCGTCGAAATTGAGCGTTAAGATTCCCACATTTTGATCGTTTTTCTTCGCATAATAGAATGCTTCTTGCCTATGATAGATGTGTAGAAGTTTATCTGGGAGATCTCCCATGTATTGTAATGCTTTTCTCAGGGTAACATCGGGAGAACCTTGGAGAAAGTCAGGGGCCATTTCTAAGAAATCTCGCAATTGTGTTTCTTTAATCTTACGAAATTGGAGGCGATCCGATGTTCTGAACGGTTTTTCAAGGCTACAGGCCATACGGTAGGCGTCATCAAATGTTTCGAAGTTCAAGTTTTGGAATTGGTTGGTGATTTCTTTCTCCTTGTAAGGAGCAGTAACTACTATGTAGTCTACATTCCTTTCCGTCCCGATTTTCAACGCTTTAGTGGAAAACTGACCAAGCACTTTCCTTACTTGGATGGGATCTACAAGATGAATGATTGCTAAGGGGGTTCCTGGTGGGGCGATCAGTTTTAAAGGTTCCCTTCCGACTGCGACTAAACCAATCAAGGCTTCATCTTTCTCAAAGATCCAGTAGGGAATCTGTAATGCCTCAAGTGGTTTAGTATATTGAGAAATGTTCTTCAAACGATGGGGATCCGAAATCTCCTTATGTGAATAAACTTTCAACTTATACCTCCCTCTCTTTCAAAATACTTTAATAAAAAACTTACTTTTTCTCCCTCTTGGGCTCTTCACATTCTCCACGTAGCTGATCTTCAATCGACGAAGGAATACTTTTCTCCGCACCACAGTATTGGCAGGAAACAATCTTCTTATCATCAACTTGCTTCTTTAATTTCTTTAGGGAGATAACGAGGTCATTATGTTTACCACATTTCTCACAATCAAAAGAGAGAATTGCCACCTTCATTTTTAATCTACCTTCGGGTGTTACGAACATTGTTGGAGATAAGTCGTTTTTCTCACACGAAGTTCCTAGCAAAATTATAAAAAACAATTAGTAAAAGGAGGGACTTGCTTTTTTCTTTGATCACCTATGCGTTTCCCTCGGGATATTCTCCCCTTCGGAAAACAAAGTCTTGAAATTCACAGTCCTTTACACGATAACGTAGTCATTCTTAAGGACTTAACTTACTACGAATGCGATATCCTCTATTGAGGGTTTGTTTTTCTTACTCGCTCAGATCTTCTTCTTGGTCATTCATTCTCCACTCTGGAAGAAGGTCGGCTATTTTTAGGGGAGTTCCTCTTTTTTGACCTCAGCATTGGGTAACACTTAAAAGATACTACCATCCTAATATACAGGAGAATAAAAATGGATGAGATTATCGTAACGACCACCTCCTCAGTGGAAGGATATGACATCGAGGAGTATCTTGGGATCCGAGCGGGTCAGGCCGTAATGGGTGCTAACATCGTTAAAGACCTCTTTGCTGGCATTAGAGACATCATAGGCGGGCGAACGAAGGCCTACGAAGAAACAATATCAAAAGGAAGAGAAGAAGCCATCAAAGACCTCAAAAAAGCGGCGAAAGACTTGGGTGCTAACGCTGTCGTGGGCATTCAGATAGATTACGAAGAAATGAGAGAAGGAGCTCTATGGATGACCGTCACGGGCACTGCCGTGAAACTTAAGCCTAAGAAACGCAACTCTTAAGTACTGTCCTGCTCCACTCCTTGTCCTCTCTTCTCATTTTTTTGAAACTATGGCAAAGAAATCATTATTTGGTAGCGGAAACTTCCATCCCGTAGAAAACGTCTTCTTCCATAGTATGTAAAACAATAGCAAAAGTGAAAACATAAGCTTCTTTAATATAATGAACGTGATTGCAGTAAATGGAGTTTTTCCGTGATCACATCTTCTAGGAGTCTCTGACTGTTTCTCCATCTATGCGAAGGGTGTCGCCGATGAAAATATGTTTTACTCTATGTAGAGCTTGTAAATCTGCTTTTAACGGTTTGAGTATTCGAGGAATTTGTAAAGTTTCAAATGGGTCGTTTAAGCTTCGTTTTTTTCCCTTCTTCCACTTCCAAATTGTCGAGTTCACTCGTTTGAGCGTGTCTGTTATTTCTTTTAGCCGGTGCGTATAGGGTGGTAGTTGGGGGAATTTGGAAAGGTGAATTTCTTTCCCGTATAGCGTTTCATAGATATAATCAGTCATAAAAATGGCAATGGGGGACAGTATCTTGAGGAGATGTTTTAAGACAACATGAAGAGTCCACCAGCATGCTTTTTGTTCTGCTTCTGTTCCAAAGGTTTTATAGGATCTGGCTTTAACCAATTCAAGATAATGCCGTGCGAAGGTATTCCACGTGAAATTTCGAATCTCGTTCGTGATGTAAAAGTTGTAGTTGTCATACGAATCTAGTACTTTCTCACTGAGTGTGTATAGTTCAGTTAAAATCCATTTGTCAACCGGTTTGAGTTGTATCTCGCTTTTCCTTGGTATTGGAAACATCGACACGAATCTAGCGATATTCCACAGCTTCTGAAGGAATTTAGCAGCTCCATCAATCTGATCTTCATTTATTTTTATGTTTTCTCCTGGCTTAGCCGCTCCCGCTGCGAAAATTCTTAAAGCATCGGCACCATACTTCTCGAGGAGTGGTGTAGGTGGGATGACGTTCCCCCTACTTTTACTCATTGTTTTCCCATGTTCATCCATCACAAGGTTCCCAATCCACACTTTCTCGAAAGGCTTTTTTTCGGTAAGTTGCACTGCCTTAAGAATAGTATAGTACAACCATGTTCGAATAATGTCCGTACATTGTGGTCTCAGGTTTAGAGGATAATGTTGCTTAAAGAATTCCTCGTCTTGCAAATATTTTGCCACGTACAATGGTGTAAGGCTCGAATCCATCCACGTGTCGAACGTTCTTGTTTCAGGTATAAATTCTTCACACCCACACTGAGGACATGCTTCAATTGGGGGATCCTCCTTCCATGGTTGATAGTAGTCTCCAGGTTCGGGGAGAATCGGATGGTGATGTGCTTTACAATACCATAAGGGTATTTCTGTTCCATAAAAGCGTCTCCTGCTTATAGGCCAATCAATAGTAATCGAATCTATCCAGTTCAAAAGTATTTTTCGTTTTTCCTCTGGATAAAACTGCAAATTCTGTGCGATCTGCAGTACCTCATCTAGAAATTCCAACTGTTTGAGATAATACTCTCGCATGGGAACAAATTCGATGGGAGTGCCACATCGGCCACAAACTGGAATCTTATGGAGTATCGTTTCCCGTTTGGTGAGTAATTCTTGCGCTTCTAAGTCTTGAACGATGGTCTCTCTCGCTTCCTTTACCGACATTTCAGCATATTTTCCAGCAGCATCCGAGAGCCGTCCTTCGGGAGTGATTAGTTTAGTTGGCTTGATCTTCAGTTTTCTGCAAAGTCTTACATCTTCGTAATCTCCATATGAGCATATCATCATCGCTCCAGTACCAAACTCCTTTTTCACCTCTTCTTTTGGAATAATGGGAACTTCTTTTTCATACCACGGTGTAATCGCAGTTTTGTGGTGTAGGTCTTCGTAACGATCATCTTGAGGAGGAACGAGGATAATCTTGCAAGCTCCGAGGAGTTCTGGGCGAGTAGTAGCAATAACTAAATCTTGGTTAGTTTCTTGTATTTTGAACTTCAAATAAAACAGTTCTGTGGGTTTCTCTTCGTACTCGATTTCTGCGTCTGCGAGGGTGGTACCACATCGGGTACACCAGTTATTCGGACGATTCGCTTCATATATCATGTTTTGGTTCCAGAGTCTGATGAAGGTTGCTTGAGTAATGCATCGATAGTTTTGACTGTCCGTCCGATAATAGTCTTCAGGGGATAAAGAATTAAATGAAATTCCCATTCGAGTAAGAATTTCAATGATCTCCGTCTCGTAGGTATCAAGCGTCCGACGACAGAGTTTTAGAAACCGTTCTCGGGAAGTGTCCTGCATATTGATGTTATACTCTCGTTCAGCTCGATACTCTATTGATAATCCATTTCGATCGATACCAGCTGGAAAAAACACCTTTTTTCCCTTCATTCGCTCATATCGAGCGATGAAATCGATTTGTGCATAATGAATAGCATTTCCTATGTGAAAGGTTCCACTGGGATATGGTGGTGGGGTATCTATTGAAAAGATACTTTCTTTACCACTGGAAGAGTAGTAGAGTTCTTTTTCCTTCCTAGTTCTTGCGATTTTTTGCTCTTTTTGAACTTGCCAATGTTTCTCCGTGAGTTTAGGTCGAAAATCTTTATCAGACTATTTGACTCACCTAGGCAGATAGCTACACTATTGCATCTTTTTGTCTTTTTTAAATTTTCCATCTAGAATCGTCGGTTAAAAAGAGAGAATCCTTTGTTTCTTGGTTCGCCCAACAACCCTCACTTCGGAAGATAGAGTTTTAACAGGACAATAGGCTTTAGTATACTCTTAGGAAACTGTAATCTTCACAAGATCCCTTTCACACACCTAAACAAATAAAAGTTAAAATTACCGTATCGCCACTAGGGAGGATATTGAAAAAGGTCTTACAATGGGAGCTACAAGGTATGGTCTTCATCATCTTTCTTGGGAGCTTCTTGCATTTTGCTTTTGAATTGAGCGGAGGGTGGTGGCCAATTGGTATAATTGCCGCTGTAAATGAGAGCGTCTTCGAGCACCTCAAGCTAGGAATATGGCCAGCATTTTTCTACACTATTTTAGAGTCCAAGCAAGTGAGGGGGGATACTACGAATTTTGGTGTTGCAAAAGCGGCGTCAATGTACTTAATTCCGTTGACAATAGTCGTCCTGTTCTATTCTTATACTACAATCTTGGGACATGGTCTACTGGCCATAGATATTGCAATTTTTATTATTGCTGTGGTTGTGGGACAAGGTGTCAGTTATAAACTGTTGACCTCCTTTTCACTCCATGAAAAGTGGGAAAGAGTAGCGTGGCTTGCCATGCTTGTGCTTCTTCTTGTTACTGTACTGTTCACTTTCTTTCCCCCTCATCTTGCCATCTTCCAAGATTCTACTACAGGAGACTATGGTATTCCCAGTTGACTTCTTTCGCTACCGATCAGAGAGGAAAGGGGACGTCTCTGTACCAAAGTTAAAATACGTAGTAAGAAGTAAGTGAGTTCTTTGGTGAACAACAGATGCAAACGTTTCTCCCGTACGCCGATTTTGAAAAAACTGCCAAATGTCTAGATTGGCGACGGCTGGGTAATCAACGTGTGGAAGCGATGCTGATTATTAAGAACTTAGAAGGTGAACGGGATAGCTGGTACCACCATCCTGCAGTACAAATGTGGAGGGGATATATAGATGCGTTGAAACTGTACTTCAATGTAATCTCAAAGGAGTGGGAACACCGTGGCTTCGAACACAATTTAGGGTATTATGATGTAGACAGTGAGCAGATGGAGTTTCCTCCTTGGTTGGGTGATGAATTGTTCCATAAATCGCACAAAAGTAACCTGTTGCGAAAGGATCCCGATTTTTATTCCCAGTATGGGTGGGATGTTCCGGCCGATCTTGACTACGTGTGGCCAATCGAGCAAAATCGTTGATACTACCCGCGAAGAATAGGTGGGTAGACGTAGAAAATGCCCTGGCTGATTTTTCTTTTTGTAAATCACTCCTAAAGGTTAGTACCTGTAAAGTAAAAAGAAAGAAGCTATAAGAAGTATTACAGCGCCTCTAGGGCATCAAGCCTGATTACGTTTTACCTACTTTGTACATCTTTCTTTTCTAGGATAAGGAGAGAAGTCAGCACTGGAAGGAGGGTAAGCGGTAGAAGAATTGCTGAGAGGGAATATGTAAGCGTTTCGAATGAAGGATCCTTCGCGATCCCTCCTCGTACGAAAATGGCTGCTTCTCCATTTGAAACGAAGCCAAGAACGATGTTGATATGGTGTGAGAGGGAAAAGTTACTCAGAAAATCTGCCGTATTTTGAGGAAGATAGATGGTCATGAAATCGAGAATAATCCATAGAATAAGGAAAATAATCGTTCCGAGACTAGCCACTGAAGGTTTTGTACTTAACACAGAGGACAGTGTTGTAATAGATGCATACACAATACCGTAAAAAAGCACCGCAAAAAGATATCCTGCAAAAACATCGCCCTCAACCGTACCAATCCCAATCAGATTGATGGATGTCGCCATCAAGAGAAGATTCAAGGTTAAAAGAGGGAGGAATACAAGCATAAAAGAAAGATATTTGCCCAGAATGATGTGCCAACGAGGCATCGGTTTGGACACGAGCAAGGTCAGCATCCCTCGATCTTGCTCTCCTGCGATGAAATCACTCGCGTGTAATACAGCGACGAGTGCAATAGAAAAGGTGGTCATATCAAGGTAGGTCATCATACAGATCATGGGTGTAACTACCTGTATTGGCTCTGGCAACATAAATGTCATCCGAGCAAGGATGGAGGGGTCTTCATACATTCTCCAAGAAAACCATACGCTCATGACTACGGGTAAGCCTAACAATATCAGGTATATCAAAAAGTTCTTGGATAACACGGTATCTTGTGTCTCTCTTCGAAAGATTACCGTCAATCCCATCTTAGTTTCCCTCCTTTTGAAGTGCTTTTTTGTAGAACGTCTCTAAATCCCCTGAAATGTCCATCAACCGTGCTTTCTCTTTTATCCGTCCATTATCCATAACCGCCACCACATCACTCACTTTTTTAATTTCTGAAAGGATATGGGACGCAATAAGAACAGTTTTTCCCTTTTTAGCGTACGCATCTATCATATCAAGGATGTCTACGCGGATAAGGGGATCGAGATCAGAGGTTGGCTCATCTAAAATCACGAGCTCTGGATTTGTGATAAACGTTTGTGCAATACCCAGTCGTTGTTTCATCCCACCGGAATATGTGGCTATTTTCGAATCTTCATAATCTAAAAGCTCCATTTTGCCAAGTAACTCGTGAGCTTTCTTTGAAGCTTGATGACGGGTCATGCCACCAAGCTCTGCCATGTAGCGTAAAAAGCGGAAACCACTCATGTTTTTGTAGAAGCCGCAGTTCTCTGGTAAGTACCCTATCTTCTTTTGTACGTTTAGGGCATCTTTACGAATGTCTCGTCCAAAAATCATCGCAGTTCCTGAGGTGGGGGTCAACGCACCTATTAACATCTCGATTAATGTTGTCTTTCCTGCGCCATTAGGCCCGAGAAGGCTGCAGATTTCACCCTTCCTTACCCGAAATGTCACGTGATCCACGGCCAAAACAGGGCCAAATCGTTTCGTCAAATTTTCAGTTACGAGAGCATACTCCACGTCACTCACTCTCTAATTCGTTTTTCCAGGGAGTCTATTGGCGATACTTCCACGCTCTAACTTACCATATCCCGTATTTAAAAGATATCTCCTCCAGCTCCTCTGCAACAGATTCTTTGAAACCTAAAGAAGGAAAGCGAAGAATTCGGGTGATGTTGGTAAATAAAAAGAAAAAAGACTCCTCTCCTAGCTGGAAAGGAGTATATTATGTAGGAGACCTAGTTATGAGGCGATTTTACGTTTAGAACTTCATCTGCCTGAAGGAAACCAGCTCCATAGTCAGTTCCGTACCACTCGAAGTGATAAAAGCCTAACCTTAGATCCCATGCCCAGGATCCATCGCACGGGAGAGGGAAACCACGGGCAGCATGTTTAAGGATCCATTCCAAAGTTTCTTGGGAGACGTCAGGGTGGGATTGTTGGTATAACGCTGCGATCCCAGAGACATGAGGGGTCGCCATGCTGGTGCCCCAAACATAATAGTAGGCCACATTATAGCTGAAATATGGTTTATAAGGTCCTACAATTGCTGTACCTGGTGTGACAACGTCCAAGTGGAAAGGTTTCTGTCCAAGAGTCTTGTTAGGTCTGGAGCTAATAATGTCCAGATAGAGTATATGATTGTTCCCCCAATAATCCGTGGTGAAGTGATTTTCTGGCACGTCGTTAACCCACCAACTACTCTCTACGAATTGCTCAGTCCACCCAACCATACCACACGAGATGACTTGTGGATACGCTCCAGGCCAGCTCATACCTGCGTAACCAGCATTTCCAGCAGCAACTACAATTATTAGACCCTTGCTAATCGCGTAATTGATCGCGTCTTCGATGATTGGACTGGGATTTGGCCCCCCGAGACTCATGCTGATAATCACTGGCCCATCCAACTCTTCGGCTAAGTTTGCGATATAGTAGATGCCTGCCGCAACCATATCATTAAATGCCCCAGTAAAGTATGCAGTGCCACCAGGATAGGGTACCTGCCACGCGTCGAGGACTAATACAGGAATGATGGTAGCCTTAGGAGCAACCCCCCGAATCCAGTAGTTTCCATAACGATATCCAACTATTGTGCTTACCACGTGCGTGCCATGACCACTCCCCTCAAATCCATCAGTGATGAAACTTCTGGTGTGGAGTGGGCCAACTACAAAATCTCCCACTGACGGATCCCAGTAAATATCGTGGGTGAATCCAATCCCGTAATAGTCAGCGATGTTCGCTTGGGAGAAGAAATACTCCCACATGGATAACAAACCTGTATCTAGCACTGCAATGTACACACCTTCACCATCGTTAGAAACAAGCTCTGCATTTACCAGATCTACCCAGAAGGGAGTAACTTCGGGTAACCACCCACTAGTAGCTTCATTCTGATCTTGCATCGGTACATCTATCGGAGCAGCTGGAAGGGCTTTAAGAGTTCCCACATTGTATGGAAGATCTATGGAACTATGGAGAGAAGTTGAAACAGAGGCAACAGTAGCGATGGGGGCGAGCAGGAAAAGGCACCACAGTACGGGCAGACCGAGGTTGGCATATTTTCTCATTTTTCTCACATTTTCCCTCGTTAAGATCCTTACTGATCATGCATAGGAGATAAAATTTCATTTAAACTTTGCCTCGAAACGAACATAGCAATTTTAGACGTAAGCACTGAAAAAACTCTAAAATTAAAGGAAGACTTCCGTGACTACCGAGTAAATAGGAGTTCCTTCAAACAATTCCGATACGTGTTTAAATGTGTGTATCTCGGAATGGTAAGGGTACTTGGTTTAAAAGACACGGGGTCGTAAATGGAATCGTTACTTCCTGCGTATTAATCAACTTTTTATACCCCCAACTTATCTCCATGCCAAGATGCGAAAAATCAGCGTCAGCGTACCGAAACCCGTCTACCGTAAGCTTCAGGAAATGAAACGAAAGGGGGATATACAGAGCTACAGTCGGTTTGTAAGAAATCTCCTGATAAATATCTTAATCGATAGTAGAAAAGTTGGAAGACAAACTAAGCTCAGATTCAGAGCGCGAAAAATACAAGAAATTGAGATTTCCGAGGTTCAAGAAGTTACTACCTCTTCCGAGGAGCAGCTAAATGAAGAGCGAAAAGATTTAGATGCGATGATGGATGCTATTGTGACTTGTTACCAAGACCCTACCGACTCCTAGGCTACGGACCTCTTCTGTGTGTAACCGTTTCTCGGATTGTCAATTCGTTTGTATAGTTTTAAGCATAGTCGGATCTACATACTCACAACTTGTTAGCTATTTCAGACTACGTCGTCATTGAATTGATCAGACTGACTGAGCCCGACTGGATTGTCAAAAGCATGAGTGTTTTACTGGACATGAGAATATATAGATAAACACCAATAAAGATTAAAACCTAGGTAAAACTAACTTTCTTTTTTTGAGGGAAAAGAACGGAAAAAGAGAGTACCGAAAGAAACGGTGCATCTCACACGACATTTGGTTCCAAGACATTCAAGTACGTCCTTTTAGGGTTATTCTGTAGGGAGTAAACCCTCTCAGGTGAGACGAAATTTTGAAGAAAGATAACTCAGTTATCGTTAACGCCCACTCAAACGAACGAATTGGCGTTTTTGTCTGCCATTGCGGAATTAATATTTCTGAAACCGTGGATGTTAAAAAGGTAGTGCACGAAATCCAAAGAACCCCAGCCACAATCATTATATTCTTCTTCTGGATCTGTAAGGAGAGGTAATCTTGGTCAAGGAGGGCGTGGTAGAGAACAGAGAAGAGAGAGAAGAAAAGGTAGAAGAAATTGGCAACTTTTACTAGGATGAACGCTAACGCTTTAGCCTAGGATCCAAACTTGACTAAAAATTATGAAACGGTGTAACTTGCCACCACGGTTCAGCTTTTTTCCTTATCGAGTAAGATATTTTTGGAAATCCTCGCAAGAACTTACAAAACAGGTAGCGTTAGACATACCTAACCTGAAAAATGTGTGTTAGTTAATATAAATATAAACATTATCATCTGTCGTAACAAATAGCTCCTTAGAATTGGTTAGAATGACAAAGAAGTATGTAATAGAGACTCAAAATTTGACGAAAAACTACAATGGTCTCGTAGCCGTAGACCATGTGGACTTACAAGTCAAAAACGGGGAAATTTTCGGTTATTTAGGGCCAAATGGTGCAGGGAAGACAACCACCATCAAGATGCTGCTTGGCTTGCGAAAGCCCACCGCAGGGAGCATCCTGATCAATGGAAAGTCTTTTAGTTCCCATTCTGTTGAACTTCGAGATACGATCGGCTACCTACCTGAGCGTTTAGCCTTTTATGACTATCTAACCCCTGTTGAGACCCTTAATTTTTTCTGTGAACTGAAAGGTGCAGATAAGTCGATAGTTAGGACGTTGTTACGCGAAATTGGTTTAGAAAAAGCTGCAGACAGGAAAGTCGGGAAATTCTCTAGTGGGATGGTTCAACTGCTAGGCATTGCCCAAGCGATGATCGGCAACCCTCCCATTTACGTCTTTGATGAGCCGATGTCTGGGCTTGATCCCGAGTGGGTAAAAGTCGTCCGTGAGAAGATAAAGCACTTGAACAAGCAGGGAGCTACCGTTCTGTTTTCCTCCCATATACTCAGCGAGGTTCAGCATATCTGCGATAGAGTCGCGATACTTGATAAAGGCAAGCTCGTTGCTCAAGATTCCCCTAGTAACCTCAGTAAAAACCTGCGAATGAAGCCACGCCTTGAGGTAACAATTCCAGGGTTGAATGGGAGGGTACCCGAAGCCATAACAGCCATCCCAGGAGTGTATGCATCCAAGGCCCAAGGTAGCACCCTCTTAGTTACTTCCGAGCCAGAAGCTCGCACAAAAGTTATTACGACACTCGTTCAGGAAGGTTTGGTGGTCCAAAACTTCAAAACCATTGAACCAGCACTTGAAGACGTCTTTATGAAGTTGACCAGTAGAGGTGACATCAGGTGAGGAAGATAAATCTTCGGTCAATCTATGCGGTATCGAAAAAGGAGTTTAAGGATAACATCCGGAACTATTGGATCGTAGCCTTAATCAGCATATTCTTCCTGCTCACACTGCTTACGTCCTTTTTCGTAGGAGGGCAAGGAGAGAATTCCGCCGTGTTTGGGGGGTTTGAAGAAACAGTTGCAACACTTTTAAGCATTGGATCGGCATTGGTCCCTATTATCGCGATTATGTTGGGGTATGCTACGATCTCTGGGGAGGTTGAAAGCGGATCGCTGGATCTCGTCTTATCCTACCCGCTTAGACGAGTTGAGTTACTGCTAGGAAAAATGATCGGATTGTCTGGGGTGGTGGGCCTCTCCACCGTAGTGGGCTTTGGCCTAGGTGGTGTTTTGATCGCCTTTTTTGCGGGAGCTGCTTCATGGACGGGGTACTTAACGTTCATTATGTTAACGATATTGCTCGGCGTGCTTTACTTGAGTGTCTCTACGTTCTTCTCCACCCTCACCTCGAAACGATCCACATCTCTTGGCATTGCAATCGTGATCTTCTTTTGGGGTATGATCTATGGCACCCTCATTCTTGGAATATTCTTGGCTCAAGGTCATAGCATGGCAGACCTCTTACAGGGTGAAGCTTTTCCAGAGTGGTTGTGGAGAACCCTCGTGCTAAGCCCGCAAGACATGTACCAAGCGGGGGCCATGCTAGCTTTCGATGTCGAAGAAGCGTTTGGCCTTCCCCTAGATTTACCAGGATTTATCAACTTGCGTTTTCTTGTAAGTGTCCAGCTCCTTTGGACTATCATTCCCCTGATTCTATCGTTTTATGTGTTCAAGAAGAAGGATCTTTGATATTCAGGAATCCTTTTTCGGAACTTTTGGGTAAAGAGGGCGGTGTATACCAGTGTGAATGAATGCCAGAAATTCCTCCTCTGGTAGCTCCCCTTTCTCGATTTAATTGTTGGGTTCAACATTCCATCGATTTTACTTTCAAGTTTTTAGCTAAAAGGGTATGCTTAAGGCTGTAATTGCAAGAATAGCATGTAAAGCTACTGAAATTAGAAACAGATACCAATAGTAACAGTGATATTTATAAAAAACTTGATACGCCTTGGTTTTTTGAAGGCTAGCTGGAAGGTTTATGGGTATACATCTGCAAGATAAGACCACTAAAAGCAAACCAATAAGATTAATCCAACCCAAGATAAACGTTAACTTCAAAGCTAAAAGAGGATCTAACGCCATTTACTCCACCGCTCTAGGTGTTTAACATTGGTAGTATATAAAAGATCATGGAAATAAAAATGAGGGAAGGCTTTACTAACCTTTCTTCTTCCTTAGGAGGAAAGACGTGTCTCATTGAAGATGTTACTTGAAATATACCCTTACCTATATGATGTCCGTAGAAGTTCGGGTAGCCCGTAAACCTGCCCATGATACTTGGTGCGTTGATTCTAACGGTACATCTGTACAACTAAAGAGTACAGATTCGAAAGCGCCTTCCTGGAGGAAGGGGTGTTTGAAATCCACAAGAAGACTCAAAAGTAATATTGAACCGTATGTCTTCAAAATAAGGGAGAATTTTGAACGTAGGAACAGAACAACCTCCAGTTTTTGGGGTGTCCGGTCCTTCAGGGAGTGGGAAAACAAAGCTCATGGAATATTTAATCGAAAAGCTTAATGAGAAGGGATATAAGGTCGCTACTATCAAGCACACTCGAGGTAAATTCAGTTTAGATGAAGAAGGTAAGGATACATGGCGACATCGGAAGGCTGGCTCGACCCTTGCTGTGTTCTCTTCTCCTATTGAAACGGCTTACATTGAAGAGAAAATAGATAAGCTTGATAGAATCATTCGAACTCTTCCTCGTTTGGGATCCTTTGATATCATTCTCGTAGAGGGCTTCCACGAGAGTGAAATCCCCAAGATTGCCGTAGGAAAAGGTAAAAGAACACGTACAGCGAAGAATGTCGTTCTTCACTATGAGGACAACAAGGAAGAAGTTCTTGAACTGTTGATCGAGGCCATTCAAACCCATCACATCACCAAAAAATTACCTGGCCTCAACTGCGGAGACTGTGGCTTAAATTCCTGCCAAGAACTGGCAAAAGCTATACTCAACGGCGAGAGAACGTTAAACGATTGTAAAAATTTAGCTGCTTCTCGGATTAACTTATGGGTAAATGGGGAACCCATCCCTTTAAGTGGTTTTCCAAGCCGTATGATACGAGACACCGTGATAGGAATGCTCAACTCGCTTAAAGGAGTAGAACATCTCGAGAACCTTGTGCTAGAGATCAAGTCGCAAGACTAAGTGAGAGGTGTTAGAATTGTGGCTGCGGTCCCCCCGGCTGGGATGATTGGGAAAGAGTATTAATCTGAAGAACCCCTATGAGTCACGGGAAAATTAGAGTCCAAGGTTATACTTTAGGAGTCTCAACGGTTGGAAGCCATCCCAGAGGTAAAACTAGATTGAGGGAGACATCACTCATTTGATCACTGTATAGCTTCTTCGAGCTTGTCCACTATAGCATTAAACGCTTTCGTTGCGGGTGTATCTTCATTCAGAACGAAAGGGCGCCCAACTTCGCCACTTTGTTCTATCTCGGGGGAAAGTGGTATCTTTCCCAAAAACGGAATACCCACTTCAGCAGCTAGTTTTTCTCCACCACCTGATCCAAATATATCCGTTTTCTTACCACAATGGGGGCAAATAAACCCACTCATATTTTCCACTACCCCCAACACTGGTAGGTTTACCTTTCTAGCGAATTCCACGGTCCTCCTTATGGTTTGCAATGCAACCTCTTGCGGTGTCGTCACAATTACTGCCCCATCTGGATCGGGAACTAGCTGGGCGATACTCAAGGGTTCGTCTCCCGTACCAGGTGGTAAGTCGAAAATGAGGTGATCCAAGTCACCCCACTGTACATCTCCTATAAATTGTTGAATAGCCTTCATTTTCAGAGGACCTCTCCAGATCACGGGGGAATCCTTTTTTGGCAACAGAGGATCCATTGAAATGACTTTTAAACCAAAATCTGTGAGCAGGGGATTGATCCTACCTTGGCTTCCGGTGGCCCGTTGATCACGAACACCGAGGAGCTTCGGAATGCTCGGGCCATGAAGGTCACAGTCAATTAATCCAACCACATAGTCACGGATTGAAAGTGCAGTAGCTAGGTTTGTTGCCACGGTGCTCTTTCCAACGCCGCCTTTTCCACTTATTACCGCAATTTTATGTCGAACTTTTTCTAAACTTTGGTTTATTTTCTTCCTACGTTCTTGAAGGCGGTCGCTACGCGGCTTCCCTTTTTCCATCATAGTCTTTGCCCTTCTCCTAGAGGTTTTACTTTCACGTAACTTCTTTTATTTTTTTGTCCAAGTACTTGATCTGCTCTTTTAACATCTCCATCTGAAGTGAGAGCATCTTTTTTTCGAACGTTCTGTCTAGCTTGGTAGGTTTGTAGTGAGGAGCCTGGAAAGCTGAACGCCTTGTACCTTTTGGGGTGAAATTTGGACAAATGTTCGTTCCGTTAGGGTCTACGGGTCCGTTAAAGAAGGTACAAACGCCATTTTGGAAGTTTACACAATCTTTATGCGTCGCTGGATTTGCTCCGCTATGCGTCGGCCCTAGAATTCTCCTGTCACCTTTCCTAACTCTTGTAGGCGTGTTTCAATTTGCCTTAGTTTTTGCTCTAGCATCTCTTTCTGCTGTCTTAGAGTGTTCACGGGTGATGCTTGTGTTGGTGCCTGCGTTGGTTGTTTCTGTGGAACATTAGGACTCAAAGATGCCTGAGTACGTGTCATGGGAGGTTGCCTCGCCTGCAGTGGGTTAATACGTGAAGTAGGCGAAGGCACCCTTGGAGCTTGCGTCCTCCGTTGAGTTGGGACATACCGTCCACTCCCCTCATTCCTTGGCAACGAAGGAACGGACTTACCATACGAATACGGAATGCCTCTCCCAGCTAACGATCTACCCAAAGAACCACCCAACCCACGGTAGGTTGACATTCTACTGGAGGTTCTTGGTCTTCTTGCTATTCTTGTGGCTTGAGCTGGATACCTATACCGTCCTCCTCCAGCTGCTTTAGAGCTACTTCTGGATCGTCTCCGTCTTCTTGTCATCATATTCACCATCTTTTTGTGTATTAACACAAAATGATGCTTATAAATATTATGTTTATAGGTCGGAAGTTTGACTTTGGGAACAAATTATTATAGAACGTGTCTCTCGGTTAATAACGCAGAAATAGATTCGGTACTCTAAGGATATGCGTATCTTTATGGACTATTCTTCCTTTTCTTGGGAGACGTTAGGGGTAAAAATGAAGATTGCTTATCAGCATATTTGTGTTGAAGTTTGTGCCAAGGTAAGTGAATGCTCCCGGATTTCGAGACATCTTCTTTCTTAAGAGACGGCTTCTAACTAGGTAATCCTTCTCCGCTGGATATTCACCGGATTACCTTGTACATACCAGAGCCAGTGCTGTGTGAGGGGCTGGTCCCCTTTATGTTATATATAACGTAAACTTATACGATGTGTTACATTATACATATCGGGTACCTCCTCAGAAATGATACTTTTCAGGAAGAAAGTTACTCTGGGATTAATGTTGACACCCGTGGAAGACGCTTATGGACGGACAATTTACAATCTTCGCATTTCTGTGAATCAAGAATGCAATTTCAGTTGTTTCTTTTGCCATGAAGAAGGGTTATGGGGACAGCGTCCTGCAGATAAAACCTACCTTTCTCCCGAGGAACTCCAAACCACAGTTAACACTCTTACCCACTTTGGGATTAGAGAGATCAAAATTACAGGTGGTGAACCGCTCCTTCGAAAAGACATCGAGAGCATCGTGAAGAACCTCTCGGTTCTTAACCCTATTGAGGACATATCCATGACGACAAATGGGTATTATTTGGAAGAGCATGCTACCTCCTTGAAGAGTGCGGGATTAGATAGGGTGAACGTCTCTCTAAATTCACTTCGTCCAGAGGTTTTCGCCCAAATTACCCAAACTTCTCGAACCCACTTGCAAAAAGTCATTGCAGGTATCAAAGAGGCAAAAAACGTGGGTCTCGAGCCAGTGAAAGTTAATTTCGTGGCCCTAAAGAAGGTGAACATCCAAGAAATCCCAGGCATTATTGAGTTTGCAAAAGAAAATGATCTTCACCTTCATCTGATAGAGTACCATGCACCGAATGAAGAAGAAGAGCTATACAAACGATATTTCTATCCATTGGATGATCTCGAGGATACCCTCACATCCAAGGCAGATCGCGTAGAAATTCGAACATTACAACACCGAAAAAAGACTATCCTGCCAGACGGCACTGAAGCAGAATTTGTTATGCCTATGGCTAACCCAGAGTTCTGCAAAAATTGTCATAGAATCCGCATCACCGCTGACGGAAAATTTAAACCATGTTTAATGAGAAACGATAACCATGTAGACTTTACTTCCGCTTTTCGTACTGAAGATCCAGTAGTAACTATCGAGGAAGCCTATAAAAGAGCCCTCAAATTAAGAGCGCCGTATTTCTGCCAATTAGATGGCTAAAACAGCAAATTCCCAGACTGGAAAATGAGGGTACATTCGTGGACGTCATTCTTAAGTGATGTTCGTCACTCATTATCTCGCTTCTATCAAGAAGCGTCTCTTGGTTCGTGAGTTCTCTTTCCTTCATTCAGAAAACATTTTTCAGTGGTTTTGAGACGTAAATAATAAGAGAGTATCCTGTTTATCTCTTTAATTGTCACAGGGTATATGTGAGACACATACACAACGAGAGAGGTACAGAGCAGAAACTTACCATAGGATGTTTGGTGTACGGTTAGGGGCATTAATATGTCCTTTAATGAAGTTAATGTAGATGGATAAGATGAATGACTTAAGCTATAATTATGGCCTTTGTGGCGTGTATTGTGGCCAATGTCCCCGTGGAGCGGGTCGTGTCTCTCTTTTCGCTGGAGAATTGAAGCGCCTGATCGATATCGTTAGGTTTGAGTATTTGAAGGAGATCCCGGAGATCCCCTTTGATTTTGACAATTTCCGAAAGGGTCTTGAGTGGTTTTACCTCTATGGGGATTGCTCCTGCCCGCATGAGAATTGTCCTTTTGGTAATGGGCAATGTGCTCAGGATAGAGGATTAAAAAGCTGTTTGGAGTGTCCAGAATATCTTACATGCGAGAAAACCAAATACATGCGGGAAACCTATCCATTCGTGATTGATGCGTATCATCGAGTGCAAAAGGTAGGACTAGAAAAACACTTTGCAGAAGAGGACGCACGAGCAAAAGCAGGGATATGCATGATGGCACATCTCCAACGAAAGTATTGCAAGACAATAAATCTGCCTCCTCCACCCTGGATGAAAGAAAAGAAAACTAAGAAGACTAAGAATACTTGAAAAAAATTACGAAAAACTAAAAAACATAACCCTTTATGGGAATTCAGATTAAACTAACCTTGAACGAGCGTTAGAAAATCTCGTAGCTTGCATTCTAAGGCCTCAGAGTAATTAATACTCTCTCTGAATCAAAAGACATCGTAGAGGGATAACTAGCTGAATTTTGAATCGGAAAGACCGAGAAAGGTACAGAACTGAGAAGAAAAGGAGAGATACACTAATTGTTGAATCCTCCATGATAGTTCGCTTAAATTACAATTCTTCTTTTTAAAAGATTCAAACTGACAAGATACGAACTGGATCTCTCGATATCTATCTTTGAAACGCTATTCAGAGATATTTCTGAATCCCTATTAAGTCTCAAGATTGAACACGTACTTATAGGTACGCTGAGGGCTACTATCGAGAACGACTCTAAATATGGAAGGCAGTGACGAAAAATACGTTCGATAGATTTAGAGAATTTGGAAATTAGGAGTTTATGGCGAAAAGGGAGGGGATGCGCCCTCCCCTTCCCACAGCGATACAAAACACAGAAGATCAATGGGGTTCAGTATGTATTTAGCCATGAACCTTATAGGTACCTTCAACTTTCCCTCATTACTAGCGCCTAAGGACCCCATAGATGTGTCCACATCATGGACACGCTCATAATGTAAAATTGGTCTTTTTGCTATATAAAGTTTTTCTTCCTATTTTGACTCAAATATAAATAGAGTCCTCCAATCGTAGAAACCATGTCGATGAAAAGAGCTTAAATACCTTATAGACGGCGGAATTATCCCCTCATTCTCTGAACCTTTGCTAGTTTCGCTGAAAGATAGTACATTTACCATTTGAACTATTCTTAAAGTAAAAAACGTCTCCTTCTATATTTTTAGACAGAGAACTGGGATGAATACCATACATTTTGTAAGTCATTATCGGAGCGACTATGGATCGAATACTTATTACCTTCTACTTCATTGGCTAGAATATCTCGTACATTAGGTTAAAGAATGACATTATTGGGAGAATTGGTGAGGAAATAAGTAAGATACGTGAAGACTTCTAAGCGTTTATACCATAGTTAGTGCATTTTGACCCTCATTATTGCATTAATTTATGGTTTTTGAGACAAGAAAAATGAGGAGCATCTTCGGATTTGACCCTAGGTAGTGCTTCTGTGGATGAGAGTAATAAAAAATAAAAGATTTTTTTAAACTGGGGTTTCCTCGTGAATTCTGGCTTTTGCTTCCCGTAGTGCGATGAGAGAAAGTTGGACACCGATCCCTCGAAACGCGGTTAGCGTAAGGGCAGCAGAATACCCGATTTGAGCGGGAAGAGGGGGACCGAAAGTGAGAAGTTCTAAAATAGAGATCGCTAACCCAAGCAAGCCAAGTATGGCTCCCCACTTTAACCAAACTTTTGCAGGCATCATTTGGTGTCTATAGCTTGTTATTCCTTCATAGAGAAGGATGGTGCCTCCCAGTCCAGCAAAGATCGATTCTATGAGAAACGTATATGATACGAGGAGATATAGGGTTTGTACAGTTAGAAAGTGCAAGACAAGAATGTCTATCACGTTAGCTGTAAGATGTATAAGTCCTGCACTTACCGCAAAGAAACTTGGAAAATATTTTTTAACCATGTGGAACCCCTTCATTCTTTAAAATAGTACACTGGAGTCTGATAAAGTTACCGTTGGTCATCTTTTGCTGATAGTAAGTGTAAAGGATGTTCGTTGTAAACAGTTTTCTTTTTTGGAGGACTCGCTCCTTCTCTACTCTGGTTTTTCCTACGCTTACAGGTTTGAAAAATATTTTTCTCATTATGTAGCATCACCCTTACTTAGCAAGGATCTAGATAAATAAGAGAGCTATCTAATGATTCCAATAACTTGTACGGTATATGCTCACCTCTTGCTCGAAAACGTTTTCTCGACCCCATCGTGGTAAGTACCACAAGATCGTTTTCCGTTACACGTTTTTCTAGCTCGTTACTGAGATTACCAGATACTTTTTCTAACATGATATCTTCTTCTGCCTCCATATTTCCCAATCGTGCACGAAGTCCGGGTACATAGTGAGGCGTGGCAAGAATGAGTACTGGTACCCCGAGAGCGGAAGCAAGGTCACGGATAAGGTAGATACAGTCATAGGTAAATTTCGTGCCAATCGTCTTTGAACCAACCACGAACACAATGCGAGGGGTAAGCTGGGGTGGAACTCGTAATCGACACACCCCCGTTGGAATACTTGTCTCTCGAAGCACACAATCCACTGTCTCGTCAAAAATAAGTTTTCCAAGACTTTTTGGCTCAGATAGCTCCAGTAAGATCATGGACGCCTCATTTTCAGCAGCTTCATGCAGGATACCCTTGGGAAGGGAGGAATCGATGCGAGTTAAGGATTCGATTTTCGTTTCTGGATCACTACGCACCGTAGATTCTACCTTTGTCTGGGTTGTTTCTACCTTCTCTTTTTCACTAGCGATAGTTAGCGGGAGTAAACGACCGTTGAATGTTCGTGTTAAAAGACCTGCGAGATCCATCAGTTCTTGAGAGAAGTTGGGATCCATGAGCGGTACCAGAATTTTATCGAATACGGTTGCTTCCTCTGTTGTACGCCCGATTGTTTCCAACTGGGTACCATATCGTTGCGTGATGAAGGGGGAGGTAATAGAGGTAAACAATACGGTTAAGATGGCGGCATTAAAGACAGGACGAGAAAAGATACCAACTTCCATTCCAACTAAAACGGTGGCTAAGGTCGCTGCTGCTTGGGCCTGAGAAATGCCCCACATCACTAAAAACTCTGGTCGAGAATAGTGAAATACGCTTTTAGTGATCCATGCGGCTGTGAACTTCGTCGTGTATACTGCTACGGTTATCATAATCCCTAAAAGTAACGAACTAAGCTCAAAGAAAGCTAAGGGATTAAGACGCATGCCAACTGATAACATGAAGAGTGGGATAAATAAGGTGTTACCAATAAAGAGGACGCGTTTTACAATGCGGCTATGTTCAGGTAAGGTTGAATTCAGAGCTAAACCTGCCAAGAATGCGCCAATAATCGGATGAAGTCCAATCAGTTCAGCTAATGCCCCCGCCATAAACACAATAAGAAGGATAAATTGTAATTTTACAGCGTCTTTTTGATAACGTCTCATAAAATGCTTTGCAAGCCGTGGAATAAGTAGCACAAGTAAAGCAATATACGCTAGGGTAAGCAATCCAAGCTGTGGTAGATACCAAAAGGATCCACCATTGTGAGCACCTGTAATGATCGCTAAGATGAACAATGCTGCGGTATCGGTAATGATAGTCGCACCGACCGTCAGGGACACCGCCTCATTTTTGATAACCCCTAACCGCCGAAGCACGGGATATGCAAGCAGAGTCTGTGAACCATAGATCGAGCCGAGCAGCAGAGAAGCTTTCAATGAAAAGTTGATGTCTTTCATAAGCGAAAGATACGGAACGATTACCCGTCCTATTAAAATAGCTGAAAGAAGGGGGATAGCAAGGCTCACAGTGGCAAAGAAAATTGAACGCCATAAAAGGTTTTTAAACTGCTGTAAATCAAGTTCCAGGCCACAATTAAACATCAGATACAGCAAGCCAACGGTGGAAAGTGCCCCAATGAGCGGTCCCGTTTCAAGCAAGTTTAAGCCATGCATCCCAATGATCATCCCCCCAAGGATCAATCCCACAATCTCGGGTAATCGAACCTTTTTGGATAATAATGGCCCCAACAGTAACACGATCAGAAGCACTAGAAAAACCGCGGAAGGTTCATGAAGAATCGGTGTAGTCACCAGATCCACCTCCCAAATGTGAAATAAAGCTGTTTCACCGTTGGAATCTCTTTCATACTCACCATAAGAGAAAACATCCCTTTTAACAGTATCTTTCGTACATCTCTGTAGTTAAAGTTTGAGATTTGTACGTATCTCCCAGAAGTATTGGGGTAAATCCTTGGTATAACGAGGAACCTGATGAATGAATTCATAAGAAAACCTAGGCCTTGTATCCAAGCTCCACTCCTAACTAAGGTAAGAATAAGAGAATCAAAAGAATCATAAGTGTATCCAATATGAAAAATACCAAAGCCGAAGTTTCCAGTTATCTCTACGGGAGAGGATGCCTTTTTATAATTTGGCTATTGTAGATCCCTCTAATTCAAACCAAAAATCCACAAATAGGTTAATTTAAGGTTTATGCATATATCTAAGAGGAAACCTCTCTCTAAACTTTAGCAATTGAAATCATAGAGTGACTAGGAGGGTGTTATGATAGATAGTCGATGAAACAGAGGAGTTTTCGGTTAAGGCTCCGCGAACGTTGTTTGGTTGGGTTGTTGAGTCTCAAACACAACTATGAAAAAGGAAGGAAAAATATAGAGAAGGCTCTATTCTAAGTGATGGTATTCCAGTTTATGCTCCTCTTTGATTGCTTTTTGAATGACTCGAGGAATTCTTCCCACTTTTTTCACAAAAAGTGTCACGTTTCCTTCTGCATCTTTCTGTACGAGAATATTTTTACGCCATTGTTTCGATGACTCAGGATAATCTTCTCGGTAGTGTGCTACTCGTGATTCTTCACGTTTTAAAGCGCTTTTTAGAATCGCCTCTGCAATCGGAAGCATAAAGTGGAGATCCAATGCGGATTCAAACTCCTTACTGGTACGATCTCCATTAAGGTGGAGCTTTTGAGCGTGTTTACGGATGTTCTTTAACTGCGCTATTCCTTCGTTTATCGATTTTTCATTTCTAATAATTCCCGCATGATCCCATAGGAGATTCCGCACGTCTTCAATGAGATCATGGGGGGAGTAGTCTCCCTCACTTTTTACGAGGTTATTTAAGTGATCGAGGTGGCTATGAATTTGTTCGTTTGGAAGTATTTCTTGAGAAGTATGTTGAACAAATTGGGCAATATGGTCTCCACATATTTTGCCGAAAGTCACGACTTCTGCTAGAGAATTACCACCGAGTCTGTTACCTCCGTGTAATCCTGCTGTAACTTCACCAACGGCGAATAAACCTTCAACATTTGTTTGACCCGTGACAAAGTTGGTTTTAACTCCCCCCATTGAATAGTGAGCTGTAGGAGCCACTTCCATGGCCTCTTCGCTAATATCCACATCCTGTTCCTTAAATTTCTCATACATAGATGGAAGCCGCTCTTTAAGGAAACTTACCTCTTTATGAGTAATGTCAAGTAGCACTCCACCATTTTCTGTTCCTCTTCCCTCTTTGATTTCCTGATAATTTGCTCGCGCGACTACATCCCTTGCTGCAAGCTCCATTTGTTCGGGAGCATACTTTTTCATGAACCGCTCTCCGTTTGTATTGTATAACTTTCCTCCCTCCCCTCTCACGGCTTCCGTGACTAGACTCCCACGCATTCCTTCAGGTTTTACCATGCCAGTGGGATGGAACTGGACCATTTCCATATCTTGAAGCGGAACACCTAACTCATACGCAAGTGCAGGTCCATCTGCAGTATTTTCGTCTTCTCGTGAGGAGCTTCGTTTATAGACTTGAGAATACCCTCCTGCAGCAAGGACTACCGCTTTGACCTTGAAAACAATATACGTACCGGTATCCATATCATAACCGATGGCACCAGCAATTTTCCCCTGATCCCCCACTAATTTGGTAATGAAGATCTTGTCTCTATAGGGTACATCAAGTTCTTTAGCCTTTTCAACCAATGTTTTCTCGATTGCGTCTCCGGTTCTATCTCCTACGAAACAAGTTCTTCTATAAGCTTGAGCGCCGAAATAGCGTTGATTAATTTTTCCTCCGTTGGTTACATTGAAAGGACAGCCCCACTCACGAAGTTCTAACACTCGATTAGGAGCGTTTTTACAAAGAAGCTCCACGGCGACTGGATCGTTAATCCATCCCCCCTCTTTAATGGTATCCGCTGCATGGATATCCCAACGATCTTCTGGATCTAGATTTCCTAAAGCCGCATTAATTCCCCCTGCAGCCATTACAGTATGGGCATCACCGTGTTGACGTTTAGTTACCACTAAACACTCAATATCTTGGAGCGTTAATTCGATAGCAGTTCGTAAGCCCCCGCCTCCTCCACCAATAATTAGAACAGGGACATATACTTCTTCATATTCATGAGCCATATCCTGCCCTCCAATATTCTCTTTCAGGGTTAAACAAAATACTTGAACACTTAAATTACTTGGATCGGCTTTCTTTTGATAGGTGGAAGAATTGTATCAGAAGATTTTACTAGCAGTGGATTCGTCTGAAACTTCAAAAAGAGCCGCTAAAAGAGTTATGACGCTTCAAAAAGCGTGGAATTCTACTGTAGTAGCTTTTTACTCTATTAAGCATCATATGATTCCACAAGAATATCCGCTAGGTCCCATGGAAGATCCCCAGTATGCGGTTCCTTCATCGGTTTATGAGAGAATTCAAGAAACGTATGTCAACCACGGGGAAGAGATCCTAGCCGACACTGAGGAAATGTTTAAAAATGAGGGTTTGTCGATTGAAACACGCTTAGTCGAAGATACCCCTCCCAAAAAGTATATTATTCACACGGTGGAGAATGAAGATTTCGATTTAGTGGTATTAGGCGATAAAGGTGAGCATTCTAAAATAAAAGAAATATTTTTAGGTTCTGTGACAGAATCGGTCATCCATCATGCTAAATGTGATATTTTAATTGTTCGGTAGATTTCATAAAACTCTTCCTTTTTCTTCGCTTTTCTCCTTTCCCACCTTGACCCAAAACTTTCGTTCTCATCAGTTATAGGT
>JABAHQ010001266.1_pt1 | contig 72835 bp, 67 predicted proteins | sample 7062091 | NCBI WGS metagenome assembly JABAHQ01 (sample SAMN14534359, study PRJNA622989) | marine sediment metagenome | biome: marine biome [ENVO:00000428]; feature: marine pelagic biome [ENVO:01000023]; material: deep marine sediment [ENVO:00002113] | place: India: Gulf of Kutch | collected...
TATCGAAACAATGTGTTTGGAAACGGTGTAAACGCAAAGGATTCGGGTAGAAGGAATGCGTTCAACACCTCGACCGTTGGCAACTACTGGGGCGACTATAATGGTACCGATGCCAATGGTGACGGGATCGGCGACACGCCCTACGTGATCCCTGGCCTCGCAGGAAGCAAGGACTACCATCCCGCGATGACACCGTTTGCACTCCCCCCTTCACCAGCACCGCGATGGCAGAGCTTGCTACGTTTCATATTTCCTATCGTAATACTTGTGGTTGGTATCGTCTTGGAGGTCTTGCTTCTGCGTTATGGAGGTGGCCTCACCCGGCTCTCAGCATTCATACACCACACCCAGCTGAAGGACATAATCACCACCGTGACAGCCTCCCTTCAACGTCTCTGGACGGATCGCGATCGTCAAACACTAAGCGTGCAGTACGTGCTAGAGGCGACGGTTGATAAACTAGGTACACGGCTTAAGGGGCCGTTGCGAGAGGAAGACAAGCCTGACCTCCTTAACCTCGTGCGGGACGCCTTCTACCTCCTTGGCAAACGGTTTAATGTGACATGGAAGGATACGTGGACTCTCCGGGAGTACATGTCCGCCCTGATCGAACGGGCTGGATCTTCCTACGCGAGCCTCCTGCGAGAGGGATACCGTCACTTTGAGGGGGTCCTGTATGCCGAACGGGCGGAGTGGAGAGAATGCCTCCAAGCGATCCATCACGTCCTCGTCACGATCACCGAGAAATTGAATGAAAACCCTTCGTCTCCAACTGAGCGTTAGAGAAGGATGACCGAGGGAAAGTATGAAGATGCCGTTGCGCGATTGTACAGGGCGGTAGAACTTGTCTCCCAAATTAAACGCTATGAGCTGGGGTTAGATGAACTCTCTGAGGGGCGGCACATCACCCAAAAGGATCTACAGGAAGCGTTGAGCAGGAGAGGGATACCTATTCCGAACATCCTAGAACTCTTAAAGAAGTACGAGGCGTCGTATTGTGCAAGACTAAAACTCCTATAAATAGTGGGGAGATTTAAGATGTTGAATTCTCTTTCAAGCAACCTTTCTAATTTTACTGAAAGCGGATCCCTTTTTTTATAACTTCATATTTCCTTCTCCTGATAATCTACTTCCCTATCCTGCTTCTCCCACTCTGTTAAAAGTGATGAAGGGAAAATTTTATTTAATTTATTATTTAGTACTCGTATGGTTTAAGAGGGGCAGGTAGTGCCTGAAAGTTTTACTGAACGAGGCGTTGGAAAACATCTTCTCCCCTATTTGAGAAGAGCAAAGCGAAAGTTGTATGTGTGTTCTCCCGATCTTTCTGAGAAATACACTATACTTCTCAAAAAGAAGGCAGAAGAAGGAGTCAAAGTAAAACTTATTACCTCTGCTCCTAATAAGAAAGCCTTAGATGTTATTGCAAAAAAAGAAGGACGAAGCGACGAGGGAAGAGGGGGGATAACTCGCGCACGCTTGAAACTCTATATCGCTTTTGTTTTACTTCCTGTTTGGCTGGTAGGGTTTCTGGATTATGTGGGTGTTCCTCCTAACTTATCTTATAACTTTTATAGCTACTATTGCAATCGAACTCCCAATCTACTATATGTTTAGAACGAAAAAAAGAAAGAAAGAGAAAGAATTTCGTGTTAGGCTTGATTACTTTCTTGTTCCGCGTTCAAAGTACCTCGTTCACACTAAAATGTACATCGTGGATGATGAAGTTTCAATCACTGGTTCCGCCAACCTTACTTCTTCTGGAATGAACAAAAATCTGGAACATATCGAGATTAAGAAGGAGGAGACCCTCGTAAAAGAAGACGTAAGGGATTTTCAAAACATTTGGGCAAAAGGACTAAGCGATGTGGAAGTCTAGCTGCAGAAAACGATTGGAAGGATAAATACCCCCATCTATGGGACAATAACGACGGTACGAAGGAAAAATGACGAGAAAAGCATATGTCAGTAACAGAGGTGAAAAAGACAACGCTGGAGGACGTTTTCCCTGGCATAGAAAGTGTGGTCTTAAACATAGCTCGATACTGCCATAGGTTCGTCAATCCATCGCCATCGGGATCTTCTCCCGCATTGCTTCTTGTTTGAACTTAACCAAGATCTCTCCGTGTTTATACTCGGATGGGGCCAATTCTTTTACTTCTTTTCCATACTGTTTACTTTCGAGGGGTTCTAGCTTTTTCCCATCATATTTTATTTTACTATGGCGACTGTGACGGTATTCGTGAGCGTGAATTCCTCCTCTATACTTATGGATAGTAAATATCCCACCTTTGTCTTGATTTAAGAACTTTTATTCCTTGCGTTCTAACTGCTTCCTCTATCTTATCCACCAGCTCGGATAGATGATGGAAGTGAAGATCTGATCGTTCTATTCCATGCCCTTCATTTTCAAGGAGATGGATAGTGCCTGAATCCCAACAGACTTTAGGCACAGCTTTACCTTCTTCGCTTGATATATTATTAGTCCAGAAGTGAAGTTCGATTTTAATCATTTTGTTAGGTCTTTCTATTTCCTTAGCCCCCCTTTTCTGCTCTAATTTATTCTTTATCTCTCCTAAAGACATTTTCAAGTAGAGACTAACTATCTGTAATAAAAGTTATTACAGAACGAAACCCACTTCTGTAATAATGAGTTGGGAAGAAAGGAAGAGGGAGGTTTATACATATAAAATGTTCTACATGTAGCTCTTTATTGGTCTATTTCAAAAAGGATATTATTTGTCTTCGTTGTCAAGGGTTCCAGAAGTTGGATAAAAAGAAAAGCGTGGCTTTATCTTTGACAGTTATCTTTCCCTTATTTTCTTCCTTAAAACTCCTATCCCTCAGATATTTTTTTCGTTTAAGAAGCCATCTTTCCTTTCATCATCTGTTACTTGCTCTAAAAATTCCTGAATAGGCAGATGGAGATGGATGTTGACAAAAGAATTCAGTATGAGAAATTTGCAGTTCTATTAGCCTTGGAAGCTCAAGGAGGAACAATCCAAACTAAAAAAGAGCTTGAAAGCCGTGTAGACCTTCTTTCTCAGCCTATTACAGGTAGACACTTTCATTTCTCTAATATTGAGAATAACATGGAAGGTCTTGTACGAATTGAACGGGAAGGTCGTGGGAAGACATTTAAGATAACTAAAGACGGATGTGATGAAGTTTACGGAGGCACTAACAATCAACTTTTGGTGAAATTGTTAGGAAGAGCTATTCGCTCAATTGGTGATCAGTTCTCTTCGTATGGACAGATCTCTGAGGCACTAAACGTCAAAAATCTTCCAAAAAAGGTTCCCTTTGATAATTTCATGCAAAAATTAAACGAAGCTATCTCCGAGACGAGTAGAATGAGTGGTTGGGCTAAGATTGAAGATGTTCGAAAATACGTATGTTCCTCTATGCATATTTCTCAAGAGCAATTTTCAGAAATGTGTAGAAAAGCTACTACTAATGGAGCGTATGAGCTTGCACCTGGACGAAAAGGTGAGAAAATTACAATTCACGGGAAAGTTTTCGGGCTCATTAGGAGGGGAGGAAAATAGAGAAAGAGAAATATCCGTACGGCCTAAAGGAGAATCCTTTTAGACATGCGATACCGAGCCCCGATGGTAAGGTGGCAAATGTCCTTGGAGGAGAGTTATGGCGAGAAGCTAAAAGTAGACTGATTCAAATGATTCAAAATGCTCGAGAATACATAATAAACCACGGAGAAGATCTCGCAGTAGGGGCCATAGTAGGTCAAACGGGCTCAGGAAAAACACACCTTTTCCTTAATTTGAGAATTTCTCTTGATGAGGAACAGTATAACACTTTCTATACGGATCTTACCTCCTATACAAAAAATCAAATTGCCTCGCTTCTAGGAGAGATAGCTTCTCACTGGAGTGAAGATATATTTGAGGGGTTAAAACGAAAAACAGTAACTAAATTAAAGCAAGCAGCTGAAAATGGGAATAACCTAGCAGAGCGGGCTCTTTTGGGTGGAACAATTCGTAAAGTGTCTTTCATCTTAAACCAAAGGAAATTAAACCAAGTCGCTTCAAACGTGATAGAAGGAAAGAAAGAACTGAACTTTGAAATTTTAGAAAACCTAGAGCCATTTTCTCCTGTAATTATCGAATTTTTACGTACTGGAAATGAGAAAGTTCTTAGAACAGGATTTGAAGAGGGGAACCTCGGAATAACGGAGTTCAAGTTTCTGGTCAGTTCCCTCACTGAAATAGGAAAAATCGGGGTTATACTGTTTGATGAGCTAAGTGGTATCGCAAGAGAGGAAAGACGGTCTCTCCTTAGCCAACTTAAAGGCCTGATTAACCTAAGACCACCAACTGTACTACTATTTGCCTCGACTCCCGGAGGCCTTACAGACTTAGAAGAACTGGATCCTCCTTTTACAAGGAGAATTGCAAAACCAAGAGTTAGATGTGATATAAACGTTCCAAGAAACTATAAGGAAATCTTTGATGTCATCAAAGCCTACTTTGAAGAATTTAATGCGGTCCTGTCAAGTGAAGAACGGAAAAATTTGAAGATAATGATACGAGAACTCTTTCAACAAGGAATGAAAACACTTGGAGATATCTTACCAGTCATGAGCAACGCTTTGGAAGCATCAATGGCAGAGAAAATAACTTACACAAGTATTGAACACGCCCTCAAAAACACCCGTCTGGGCGTTCACTCTCCCAAAAGTGAAGTAGGTGCATCTGTAAGTGAGTATCTTAGGATTTCAACAAAACTTTCAACCTATCCAGAAGAACTTGCTGAGGATGTTAGATCCTCGATTCGAGAGATTGCGTTTCAGGCGGGAAAATTAGGAAAACTTTCTTATCTTCATCCTACATCGAGAAAAATTAAAGTAGGAAAGAACGGTGAAACAGTTCATACGGATGTGTACGTAGAAACTGGAGAAGAAACAATCTGTTTGAATGTTATGCTTTCCAATGATGGAAAATATATTACTCCCAAAATGGCCAAGAATATTGTGAAAATCACAGAAAATGGCCTAGTAAATGGCCAGAAGATTGATAGGGCCATCATTTTATCGAATACTGGCTGTAGCGAAGAGATAAAACGTCTCCCAAATCTTCAAATCTCCTCCCTCCAAAAGAACGAGATTGTTGACCTACTGTATCTTGCAAATAACCGGATTGAAGAAGGAGCTGAGCAATTAAAAGACGACCTCTATAGAACGTTAAAGAAGATTGGAATCTTACGAAGTAAGGCTTAATTCTCTTCATTTTCCACTATGATAGTTTCTAGTTGTAATCAATTATCAAAACACTTCTCAACTTCAAACATTTTATTACGAAAATAAGTACTCTTATGGCTCTGTTGATGGAGCTCTCCTTTTTCAGGCTTCATTTCCTCATAGTAGGCTACTTCTTTGAAGAACCAGGTTTATGGGCTATGCTTTCAAAGGAATTGGGAGTCTGGTGAGGGATCAAATAAAAAATGGTAAAAAAATGTAGCAATACTACGAAGTCCCTTAATTAATGGATATGTCCGTTTCTATACTCCCCAGAACGAATAAAACAAAAATAACAATTCTCATAAAGGTAAATTATTTATTTCCCCAGTTCCACTCTCTCCATCACAACCCCAGAAGTCAATTTTTTATAACAACAACCTTTTTGCAGGATAGTATAATTAACTTATGGTTGGATCATCATGGCGAACAAGAGCAAAAAGGAGAAACTTAAGCAACTTGAGATGCGTCAGAATATGTTAGATGCAAAGTTAAACGCTGTCGTAACTTTGCTTAGCAACCGACTCTCTATTCACACATGGATCCAAGAAATAATTACGAAGGGACGGACCGAATCAGGAAAAAAGAAAGCCATGGCGGCATATAATGCATTTACAGGGGATAAAAACATCTCTGAAGTTGAGCAAGCATCGAAAATGGATCATTCGACTTTGATTCAAGCTATCGAACAGTGGGAGGAGGAAGGCCTAATTTATTTGCATCATAAAGAGGGCCGCTCGAAGTTTTATAAGCACATTGTTCCTTTAAGGTAAACAGAAGAAACAGATGAGTAACGTTGAATAAATAATAATGTTTTTGAGAGTATTACCACTATATCATCGAGTATCATCATCTAATCCCTTCTTGATGAACCAAAGGAAAAGAATAATACCGATAACTAGTAGGGGAACTTCGAATTGAGAGAGAAGTAGTGTAATTTCCTCCCATCTGTGCTCCAAAACTACACCTAACAACGTTAAACCGAAGTTCCATGGAAACGAGCCAATGAATGTATAAAGAGTAAATTTGACTTTATTCATTCGTCCAACACCAGCGGGAAAGGATATTACAGTTCTAACCGCGGGAAGAAGTCGACCCCCTAAAATAATAAACGATCCATACCTTTCAAATAGATTTTCGGCAAGCTTAAGATGTCCTTCAGTGAAGAGGATATATTTTCCGTATTTCTCAATTAATTGTCTCCCTCCCTTCACTCCTACTACATATGCAAGTAGAGAACCAACTACATTTGCTATTGTACCTACGAGTGTCACTGTAAGAAGAGTAAACTCTCCATTGGCCACTAGATATCCCGCAAAGGGCATTACCACTTCAGAAGGTATGGGTATGAGAGCACTCTCTGCTACCATAAGCAGAAAAATACCACTGAGACCAATGTTTTCAATTATATCTACAATGATAAAGAAAAGTCTTTCGACGACACCGGTACTTGGTAGCTTCATTCCAAAGCTGATGGCTAGAACAGTTACTAACATTGTTATGGTTATCGATATTAACATAACCCAAAACATACGTGATTTCAGAGGCATTTCATTTCACAGTAGATAGTATCTTTTTTTACTAGCAAGCTGCGCTTTTAAACACTTTAGTATAGCTACTTTATACCCCTGGCACTAAAAACTCAGATTACGTCTTGATTTGGGGTATCAGACTTAATTTTGAGGCAGCAATGTTTAGTACTTGATGATTCAATAGATTAGATTAAACCTTCATTTTTATGTATTAACGTGAAAACTTGGGGACTACACTGGTTAGATAATGAGAGAATGGCAGTTCTGTCCACAAAAACCGTAAAGTTTAAATAAAGAAATTCTCTTCTTATAACAAGAGGGGGGAATTATGTGACCCCCACAAGGTGAAAAAAATGGCCGAACTACCAAGAGCAGGAATTAGAAGACTCATGGAATCTGCAGGAGCTAAAAGAATGTCTCAAGATGCAGTTATCACACTAAGAGATCTAACCGAACAGTTTACTGAAAAACTATCCAGAATTGCAACAGAAATGGCGACCCATGACGATAGAAAGACTGTTAAAAAATCAGACGTCCACAAAGCTGCTAGCATTATGAAGAAAGGCTCAGGATTCTTCTGATTGCAAGTACCCAAAACCCTTAATCATTTCTCTCTTTTTTTATTTTAACGAACGAAAGGCTTTTTCTCGTTTTTAGTCATATCACCTCTCCTACAATGGGGATTCTTCCGAGAGGATAATGCGTTCCTACCGAGTCTTCTTACGGTTGGGGTTCCTTCAGTAAAAACAGAAGAAGAGTAGGGGGAGTACTTTGCGGGTAGCAGATGGTATAGAAGGTACTTTTACTGATTTCATCTGTTTCACTAGGAAGGGATCTAATTGCGTCCACAAAGCTAATGAACCCTGAAAATCCAAATTTGACAGTATCTAAGGGGACAATTTAGCTTTACCTAAAAAACTTAAGGTAACGGAAACCGTTCATGTACACTTACAGGTGGATCTTTAAAAAATAAAAATGTAGGGATAGAAAGGGGTCTCGCATGGCAGAAGAAGTTACCATTCAAGACTTTAGGAGAATGGACTTACGTGTAGGAAAAATAACAGAAGCTAAACCTGTAGAAGGTACTGATAACCTTCTGAAGCTCCAAATCGACTTAGGTAATACTTCCGCCCAAGCAGTTGCTGGTCTACGTTCCCATTATACATCTCGGGAGTTAGAAGGAAGGCAAGTCGCTGTAATTACTAATCTTGAGTCAGCAGAGATTCACGGGGTAATATCTGAGGTAATGATCCTTGCTGGGGTTGTGAGAGGAGAACACGGTGAAGAACAACTTGTAAGTATTCTCTCTCCTGATAGAGAGGTGCCTCCTGGTACAAAGATTTTATAAAATTGAAATCATGAAGCTTTTTGCTTTAGTTTGATAGTGCCTCCTCTACTTTTTATTATTATTTTTAGTAGTAGCATCTTGTAAAGTTATTTGCAAATGTTAAAGTAAGAAGGGGTTTATAGCCTCAATTATTACTTTCTCTCACGTAGCTTTTTAGATAGGCTACTTTACTGATTTCATGTCTATCTTCTCGTCCGTATACCTCTTCAGGAGTCAGCTTTCTCAGATTTATGTTATTCTTTTCACTATACTCAGTTATCCACTTTTCTCTCTCCCCTCTAGCTAGAATACTAGCAGCAGCTACTGGAATATGAACTTCTGCTCCTGGTTCTTGTAAAATTGTGAGTTTTTTATCTGTCTGTAACTTTTGCATTCGCTTTGTGGATTTTACCCTGTCAAATTCATCAATAATCACGTTGATTTTCAAGTCTTTTCTAGTCAAGTGAGGAAGGATGGTTTTAATGCACTGGGTATGCCCCCAAGCGAGAAGGTCATTCAAGTTTTTTTGATCTTTGTGTATCTCTTTGAATTTTCTATTGAATTTAACTGGGGGAAGGTTGATAATATGGTAACGAGAAGCAGTAAACGCATTCTTTATGAAGGAGTAGAGCGTCATTAATTTCTTTTTTGAGAGTTCTTTGCTATCCATTACTCCCTTGATCTTTAGAGTATTTGCTTCCTTTGGAGTCATAGCCACTCCACTTATAACTAGCGGTCCTAGCCATTCCCCTTTGCCTGCCTCATCCGTCCCAAGAATGAAATCGTACTTTTCATTTGCTCTCCCCCCTATTTTTCGTAGTAAGTTAGAGACAAGCCGGTATGCGGACTTCTTATTGATTACAACTTTTCCCGAAGTATATCCAATGATCGTAGCGTCTTTATACCGCATTCGAAAGGCCTCCCATTCGTTAGTAGGCTGTTCTCGTTGGATTCCTTTTGTATGTAAAAGTTTCTCCCTCAATTTCTCTAGTTCCTCTTTTCCTTGAAGTTTAACGGTTTGTACAGGCATTTTTCTCCCAATTACAGAAGAGACATAGTGATATGTAAAGCATATTTTATAATACGTATGTGAGAGGATCCGTATTTCTTTTTCCTTAGCTATTGAATGGTAACATCTAATAGAAGTCCCATTTTGAATTAAAGAAGAATCACCTACAAAATTTTTATACTTTCATATTTGGAATCTTGGAATAATCTCATTGAATGAGAGCTAAAATGGAAATTAAGAAAATAAAAGCTAGGTTGGATGCAATTCCTCAACCTTGTAGGACTTGTCTTTACTGGGAGGCTCCTGGAGAGTATCAGAACGATAATGGAGATGAAGAGGCGGTATTAAAAAAGCAGGAGTGGTTTTCAAAGACGTTAGATGAATTTGGGAATTGTGCGTTTCTTGCATATGACCACGGTGACGTAATTGGCTATGCTCAATATGCTCCTGTTGACCGTTTTTTGAATATCGCCAAGTATCCTGCTGCTTCTACTTTATACGATGCGAATACTGAGGAAGAAACGATTTTTCTATCTTGCCTGTTTATTCCGAATGAGGAAAACAGAGGGAAAGGAGTCGGATCAGCCCTACTTAACAAAATTATAGAGAACCTCCGATCTCGAGGATATGACCTCCTTGTTACCTTCGCTAGGCGAAAGAATCCGAATAACCCAAGTGGATCTCTTGAATTTTTGAAAAAAAATGGCTTCAAAATAGAGGAAGATCATCCAACATACCCTCTTCTCTCCTTAGATTTGACAGAACGATAGTCTACTTTATACATCAAACCAGGAAGTTTGAGGAACTCTTCCCTCACAATGTTCGGATTCCTTAGTCGTGTTAACCTCTCATATTGTCCTGATCACTAAGGGAATTTGAATACCACTGTTGTGAGAAGACGAGACTCACACAACATGGATGATCTTTAAGTTACTGTAGAACTCTATTATAGAACAGTAACTTGATCGAAGAGGAGGTCTCCAAAGAAGTCTGACAGTGAAACATAGTGCTTAACTTGTGGCCTCTATTTCCTCAGAGGGTATAATTTAGTCCTTAATATTGTAAAAAGGGATGCATAAGTTAAGGATGGGACGGATAGAACTCACACATGTGGAGATTGGAGCATTCTACTCTTAGAACGTGAGTATATGATCTGTCATAGAAGCAGAAAGTTCTTCACTCAATTGCCAGATTGAGTTATTCAAGGATTGGACTATCTAGAAGTAAAAAGTGAGAGTACGATAAAAAAGAGAAGGGTGAAGGAAACCACTTACATTTGAAGAAAAAAATGAAAAATAGCTTAAAAACTATCGTTCCTCCACATTTATAGCGGACTGTTATTCTTTGATGACCTCAAGAAGCTCTTTCCGGAGTTTTGGGAACTTTTGAAGCCATTCTATCCGGTCTTGTCGTAACGCCTCGTTTCTTTTTTTCCATTCGTTCTCAGAATAATATTTACAAGGAAGTAGATCTTTGATATCAATTCCAGGGACTCTCGTGGGGATATAGTATCCCCACTCGGGATCTCGTTTCCATTCTATCCGTTCTCGAGCAATTTCTTCGATAATTTTTGCGGAAGTTTGAGCATCTATTTTCTTTCCTTCGAATCCTCTTTCTTTATCCCTACCCACTCTTCCGGTGTTCAAAAGGTATGATTCAGTATGCGGGGCTTTTTCTAGCATTTCCAGGATACGATTACCTTCTTCTCCCTTTGACCCCATAATGAATGGGTTCGTACCCACGCAATGTCTAGTTTTACCTACTTTCGGGGATCGTTTTCCAACGGCTGCAGGGGTATAAATTGATTCACCAAGCATGAAGAAAGCGGCTGATTGTTTCTTGGTTAATTTTGCTACTGGTGGGAGAATATCGTACCGTCTGGTTAGATAAATTAAAGCGTCTGCTTTTGGAGCATCGATCCTGTCTGGAGTATGGGGGATAGAACGTCTATTAATTGTGCCTCGACCGTTGTAGGATATAGCATAGTCAAGGAAATCAATTTTTCCATCCTTTTTTATCTTCACGTTTTCAAGTATTGCATCTTTGCGTGTTAATGCCTTATACAGGGCGGGGTAGGTCTCAGAGGTAACATCTTTCGTCTTTGCATAAAAATTACGTTCAGTGCCTAGAACAGAGCCATCAGGGTTCCACAATAATACGTCATCATTCAAAATTGCATAATTTTCGTTTTCTTCTAAATCCTTGTATGCCCAAGTGGTAAGTGTCGTTTTCCCAGTTCCAGATAGGCCAAAGAAAAGGAACGTCTTGTTTACCAGTTCTCTATCGTTATTGTATACTTTCAATGATTTTAAGCCGGCATGAAGCCCGAGTCCACCCCCCTGCTTCTTTAAATACATCGCTTGACGAAGAAAGCTTTTCTTAACTTCTCCTGTGTAGTCTGAGTTAAGGACAAAGGTAATTCCAGCGTGGGGATCCACAAGTATTTTCCGTTCTTCCCATTCAGGAATCATTATGGTTATGAACTTTGGTTTTTTCCCCTCTATCGGTTCGAAAAGCTGTTCATACCACGCGTATGCAGTTCTTAAGAAGGGTTTAGTGACCAAAAAGCGACAATTGATTCTATTTTCTGGCTTTTTGCACATCCCTCGGTCGACTTGAACGAACGGCCTGCCTTCAACGGTGTCTCTCACTTCTCGTAATAATTTTTTGTGCTCCCTCGTTGGCTCAAAGATTATTTCCGTTTGGTCAGCACTTCTTGATTTTACACGAGAGTAAAATGCGAAACTCCCATGTTCTGTTACGTGAGCGTTTCTTTTGGCCAGTCGTTTTAATTCTGGAAAGGAAGGTTTGATTAACTTTACGTTGTCGTAAATTTCTTTTGCTATTTGCTCGAAAAAAGATCCCATTTGCCTCACTTGTAATGAAAAGCTTTTGTTTAAAAATGAAAAATAAACTCCTCCTCGATTCTTACTTGAGTAAGGAGTGTAGTTCTACGGGTGATATTGTGTAATAGTGTCCCTTGACTTTGCGTTCAATAGAAAACCAATCGAAGAAAATAGGAGATCAACTTATTCTTGAACTAATTTTGGGAGTTATTCCCAATTCTCCTTCTTCATTCAACCGTCAGGGTTCTAAAGTGAAAGAACATATATCACAAGTTGAAAGGCCAAGTCGGGAAATATTATTAACGTTTTGAAAGGGGGAGAACGATCACTGATAAGGAATATTTAGAAACTTCCCTCAAATACGATGGGAAACGAGTTTCGAGGTTTATCCCAAAAAACTTCGGGACAACATTAAGCTTTTAAAATCAAGGGGTCTTCCTCCTATTAAAAATCTATATGAAAAGCTTCAAGCTAGCTTGCATTCCCCCCGGGGAATGGATTAATCGTTTACCGACTTTGTAGAAGGACGATATGCAAAGGGAAAACACCTAACTATTCTTGTAGATGACCATACAAGACCAAATGTTCATACAAAAATCATTTTACCAAAACTTTTGGAAAAACTTAGGAGTATAGGAGTTCGTAAGCAAGATATAAGAATTCTTATTTCTACTGGTACTCATAGACCTTCAACTCAAGGAGAGATCCGAGAGGCGATTCTTGGGGAAGAGATTTATGAAGAGTACGAAAATCTAACATTGATCCACGATTGTGATGAAAATAACCGTAAGATTGGAGAATCTGATGAAGGTACTCCCATTATTATAGATGAGCGTCTTCTAGAATCTTCTTTTGTCATTCCTGTCACGGATTCGAGGTATCACTATTTTGCAGGAATTTCTGGTACCGTAAAACAGATTATACCTGGTAATGCTGGGCGGGAAACGGTTAGGAAGAATCATACAAAGATGTTTCATCCTGAAAAAGGATTCAAAGACGAGGTAATGCCTGGCAGCACTGAAAATAATCCAGTCATTAGTGAGATAAAGGAGATGGTTAGAAAAGTTGCAGAAGAAGTGGATATCTTCTGTATTGATTGCATTCTTGATGAAGAGGAGTTCGTCCATCTTTCTGCTGGTGACCTCTTTGCATGTCATGAGGAAGCGAAACGTATTTTGCCAAAGATATCCGAAGTGAAGGTAGAGGAATTAGGAGATATGGTAATTGTTTCAGCGGGGTCGCTTGGAATCAACCTTTATCAGGCGGGAAAAGCCTTTCATGCTGGGTGGCATGCAGTGAAAAAAGATAGTCAAAGTTGGATAATAGTGTTAGCTTCTTGTAAGGATAACTACGGAAAAACCCTTTTTTGAAGCAATGAAGAACGTTAAAGATAGAGACATTGATAATGCGATGAAACATCTTCTCAAGACACGTTGTACGGAAGAAAAGTTCGAAATTGGCGATCAGAAGTCAATCGATATATTGCGAATTCTCAAAACCGTCGGAAACGGAAATCTTAAAATCGTATCCGAGATGAACCAGGAGCTTCTCCAAAACATTTTTCGCTTAGATCCTCTGAAAAGCCCGAATGAGTCGCCTCAAAAAGCCCTTCGAAGAGCACTTGAAGAGTATGTAACGACACGTAAAGTGAACCCCCTAGTCTATCTCATTCGAGATCCTGGAATTCTTACGTTGGAAAAATAAGGGATAGGTAGTATGTAGAATTTTCCTCAACGTTTTTCTTAGTTTTTGCTTTTTCTTTGGCTTTCAATGAGATAGAATCAACAAAAACAGTAAAATATTAGAACGTAGAAGGATAAGTTGGGATCGTACTCGTAATACTTTAAATGAAGAAATGGATGAAATCATACTCGCTATAGGGCATCTCCGACGCCAACTAAGTAGGCTTGCATAGATGGTTCTGTGGCTGAGCTTATCCGAGACTGGATCTACATGAAGGGGCAAATACAAGAATGGTGATAGTAGACGATATTCTTCCAAGTAGGCTGTCAATTTGTTATCAAGATCTAGCTACCCGTCTCTTGTTGCCAGAGACGTCCCCATTTATAATACAACAAACCAATGAAGGGAGGAGGGTAGGGCGTACGTGTTTTAAAATTTTGGAGGGTTGAAAGTTGAAGCTAACCGTACTTGTTAAGCAAGTTCCGCAGATGGAAGACGTTAAGTTTGATATGGAACAAGGGAGGATAGATCGGAGCTCCGCTGGAACTCAGGTCAATCCTTTCGATTTAAATGCATTAGAGGTAGCAGTGAGGCTCAAAGAAAGTGAAGGCGGGAAAGTTACAGTCATTAGCATGGGGCCACCACAAGCGGAATCTGCATTAAGAAAAGCTTTGGCAAGAGGTGCAGATAGGGCAATATTACTAACTGATAGAATTTTTGCAGGAGCAGATACTAAAGCTACGAGCTTTACCCTTGCTAAAAGCATTGAAAAACTGGGTAATTTTGATTTAGTAGTCTGTGGAGAGAAAACTATTGATGGAGATACTGCTCAGGTAGGGCCGGAAGTAGCAAGAATGCTAGGGATTCCTCATGTGGCATACGTCTCTAGCGTGAAAAAAGTAGACGAAAACGGATTGGAGGTACTATGTGAGGTCTGGGGTGCGACCTATCACAAGAAAATGCGATTTCCCGGTCTACTAACGGTTACTAAAGATATCAACGAGCCTCGACTTCCGTCTCTCAAAGATAAGTTGAAAGCAAAAAAAGCAGCAATTGAGCAATGGGGGATAGAGAGATTTGGTGATATACGGCCAGATAGGTTTGGGGCCAAGGGATCACCTACTTCCGTAAGGGAGATTGAGATTCCTGAGGAGGAAGAACGAAAAGGCGAGATATTCAAGGGGGAGCCTAGTGAATGTGCGAAATTTCTTGTAAACAAACTAAAAGAAAGAGGGATCTTGAGGGAGTAACATGATAGAAGAACATCACGAGGGGGTTCTTACCTTTGCAGAAGTTCAAGAAGGTATTCATCCTGTCTCTTACGAAATTATCGGAAAAGCCAGAGAGCTTGCGGATCAACTAGAGGTTGAAGTTTATAGTGTTTTACTGACTGGTGTAGATGTTTCTCCTGAGGAGCTGGTCTACCGGGGAGCAGATAAAGTGTTTGTATTTAACCATCCAGCATTTTCCCAACCGAACGAAATGATACACGAAAAGAACATAGTTGATTTCGTGAAGGAACTGAAACCAGAAATCTTTCTTATTGGGGCAACGAATTTTGGAAGATCTCTAGCTCCAAGAGTAGCAGCAGCTCTGGAAACAGGTCTGACTGCAGATTGCACAAATCTTAGAATAAAAGAGGGGAAGCTAGAACAAATCCGACCAGCTTTCAGTGGTAATGTCCTGGCTCATATCATGACCTCTACTGTCCCTCAAATGGCCACCGTTCGATATAAGGAATTCAAAGAACCAACTCGTGATCCCTCTAGAGAAGGAGAAATCATCGAAAAAGAACCGACGATTCCCAGCGATACGGGTATTGAAATCTTGGGAGTAGAACAAAAAGAAGAAGTCGACCTTGCAGAAGCAGAAATTATCATTTCTGGAGGGCGAGGGCTGAAAAAGCCAAAAGATTTCAAACTCCTTGAAAAACTAGCGACCCTCTTGGGAGGAAAAGTAGGTTCCAGTCGTCCTCTCGTCGATGAAGGATGGATTAGCAAAGCTCACCAAGTGGGATATAGCGGGAACAGAGTGAAACCGAGACTATACATTGCCACGGGCATTTCTGGTGCTCCTCAACACCTTGTGGGCATGCGGGACTCTGATTGCATAGTAGCTATCAACAAAGATCGCTCTGCCCCTATTTTCCGGGTGGCAGATTATGGAGTCGTGGGGGACCTGTATAAGATAGTCCCTGAGTTAATTAAGGTTCTGAAGAGGGCGGGGGAAGAATGAATAATCTTAATCCGTTAGTAATCAAAAAATTGCAGAAGATTTGTGGTTCAGAGTACATGGTAACTGATGAAAATCTAATGATTAGGTATACAACTGATGAAACAAAGGCTCTTGAGAAAAAGGTGGAGCTTAGATTTCCCGCTGTGGTGGTAAAGCCAGAAACTCCTCAACAAGTCTCGGAGATACTTAACTTAACTTCGAAAGAGGAAATTCCTGTGACGCCTAGAGGAGGAGGCACGGGAGAGTCGGGAGGGGCAGTTCCCATTCATGGGGGGATCGTCTTATCCTTAGAGCGGCTGGATAACATCATTGAAATAGACACTGAAAACTTAATGGCGGTTGTGGAAGCGGGTGTTACTTTAGAAGCTCTTTACGATGCGGTAGAAGAAGTAGGTTTGTACTTTCCGCCACACCCTGGAGATGAAGGAGCATTTATTGGTGGTGCTGTGGCGACGAACGCTGCAGGAGCCCGTTGTGTTCGCTATGGACCGATAAGAAACTATGTCATGGGTCTACAGGTGGTCTTAGCTGGAGGACAGATTTTAAACTTAAGTGGGAAACTACTCAAGAACAATACTGGTTACGCTCTTCGACACTTGATTGTGGGAAGTGAGGGCCCGCTGGGGGTGATTACGAACGTCACACTCCGACTGATGCCATCCTCTCTAAAACCAACTATCCTGCTTGTATCCTTTGAAAAAATACAAAAATCCGTCGAAACTGTATCAAAAGTCATAAGAAGTGGTATAATACCTTTAGGAGTGGAATACGTATCGAAAGAGGCCATAGACCTCTCAGAAAAGTACCTAGATCGAAAGTGGCCAACTGAAAAAGGGATTTGCTCCCTTATGGTTTTCATCACGGGTGAAAATGAAGATGTGATCCAATCCAAAAGCGAGAAGATCATGGAAATAGCCATGATTCATGGTGCGTTAGCTGTGTTCTTAGCTGAAGAGACAGGAGAAAAAGAAAATGTACTTGAAATAAGAAGCAAAATGGGTAAAGCCATGAAAGAACATGGAATAATGGAGACTTTTGACATTAGCGTTCCTCCTGCAAAAGTTGCAGAAGTTGCAGAATTAATGTGGAAAACGAAAGAAATCTCGGAGATGTATAATGTCAAAATTCCCGCTCTTGGACATGTTGCAGATGGGAATGTTCATCATGAGTTGTTTCCAACCGATATTGAAACGTTCAACAAAGTTAAAAGGGAGTTGTTCGAAATTACTGCTCGCTTAGGTGGCGTCATAACTGGTGAACATGGCGTGGGGGTAACGAAAATTGACGATCTCCACTTTTCAAGGAGTGACAAAGAACTAGAACTCATGCATGAAATAAAAAGGGTTTTTGACCCAAGGAACATCTTAAATCCTGGAAAGGTAATTCCAGAACGGAGAAACAAACAAGAGAGTTGAAGAAAAAGGAAACAATTGGAAGAACGGTTTTCATTACACCTCTCCTTTTAGAATTTTCTTTGCTTTTTCACGGGAAGTTGCCAGTTCTTCTCCACATTTTGGACAGTAAAATCGAATTCCTGTTGGGGAGTCGTACTTGTCGGTCTTATTATACTTCATTTTTTCTTTCTCATCAAGCCATACTATGTACTCATCGATTACATCTTCTCGTGTTATCAAGTAAGAGATCTGTCCATCGCATACGGGACAGGTTGTTTTTTTACCTTTTTTCGTTTTCTTTTTGGAGGTCACTCTTCCCACGTCAAGAATTCATTACAGGGAAACTTAAGTTTTTCTCAATAAAAAGAGTTAAGTTTGTGCGAATTCGGGGTAGCAATCCTCCTCGATTTTGAATTTTAGAGGAAAACTCGAAGTCTGTAAAGAATCCTAGGCTGGAGAACTTCAGCTACTGTGTGGGATGGGTCCTCACAAGTTTTTCAAGCTGATTATTCCCCCCTAAGCCTTTCCCGCATTTTTACTTTAACAAAATTGTACTCTTCTCGGTTGTATCCATTGGCCCCCTTTTTCTCCTTAACTTACAAGCTCCCACTCGAGCTAGCTTCTTAAATTATAAAGGTGTTACTCGATATTATAATTAACTTGCAGTGTATAAGGTAGCTCCTTTAAAGTTACCATGCCTACTGTTTTTTGACTAGTAACATGGGGGCAGGATATGTATAGCAAAGTAGATAAGAATATTCTCGATAAATTGAGAGAAACCTGTGGGAACGAGTATGTACTCACTGACAAAAGCCAAATGATGGGCTTCAAGGGAGATGAAACTGCAGCACTTGAAAAGCGAGTTAATGTTCGATTTCCAGAGGCAGTAGTTAAACCCGGTTCTACTGAAGAAGTTTCAATGATAATGACTATAGCATATAACGAGGGAGTTCCCGTGACGCCTAGAGGAGGAGGCACAGGGTTAAGTGGCGGAGTCGTGCCCATTCATGGGGGGATCGTCTTATCCTTAGAGCGGCTGGATAACATCATTGAAATAGACACTGAAAACTTAATGGCGGTTGTGGAAGCGGGTGTTACTTTAGAAGCTCTTTACGACGCGGTAGAAGAAGTAGGTTTGTACTTTCCGCCACACCCTGGAGATGAAGGGGCACATATAGGAGGATCAATCGCAGCGAATGCAGGAGGTGCTCGATGTGTTCGTTACGGGGTAATTAGAAATTATGTTCAAGGGATGAAAGTAGTTTTGCCAAAGGGAGACATACTTAACCTCAAGGGGAAGCTCCTAAAAAATAACACTGGTTACGCCTTAAGACATCTGCTAATTGGAAGCGAAGGCACATTAGGAATAATAACAGAGGCAACCCTTCGGCTTATGCCGTCTTCTATAGAACCTACCATATTAGTTGCTCCATACAAGAAGAGAGAAGACGCCGTGCGCACTATTCCCGAGATACTCAGAAGTGGAATTATTCCCCTAGGGGTAGAGTACATCGAAAAGGAGGCGTTGACTCGTTCTGAAAAACACCTTGATCGCAGTTGGCCAACCAAAAAAGGAGCTGCTTCTCTCATGATAATGGTTAGTGGACGGGGAGAGGAAGAAATTCTTTCGAAAAGTCAAGAAATAATGGAGATCTGTGAGAAAAATAATGCTATTGATGTTTTTCTGGCTTCGGAAGATCGGGAGAAGGAAAACGTTATGGAGATCCGGAGTAAAATTTATGACGCCCTTAAAGAAGATTCATTGGAAATTTTTGATATCACCGTTCCTCCAAGCAAGATCGTTGATTTTATGAAGAAAGTTGAGGAAGTTTCAGGGAAATACGATTTACCTATGCCAGCGTATGGGCATGGAGCTGATGGCAATATTCATGTACATGTAATGAATACGGACATGGAAACTTACGAGAAAATTAAGAATGAACTATTTAAGAAAAGCAACAAATTGGGTGGGGTCATAACTGGTGAACATGGCGTGGGGGTAACGAAAATTGACGATCTCCACTTTTCAAGGAGTGACAAAGAACTAGAACTCATGCGGACAATCAAAAGCGTGTTCGATCCAAAAAACATTCTTAATACTGGGAAAGTGGTGCCCGGGCCCTTTGAGGAGGAATAATACTTTTCACCCCTCCTTTTTTACCATTTTAATTCCTTATCTCCATAGAGGTTGACCTCAATGAAAATTGTACTTCGAATTGGAGGGAGCGTTCTTTTCCCTGATTTCTCGGAAAATCAAGTACGTCTCAACGAGTATGCTGAAACAATCAAGGAAGTAGCACAGCAAACGGAGAAATTTGTCGTTGTGGTTGGCGGGGGTGCGCTTGCAAGATTTTACATTCATCTAATCGACGAGTTTACCACGTCCTATACGAAAGACCTCTTTGGAATAAAAGTAGCACGCCTAAATGCTCAAATATTTAGGGAAATAACCTCTGAAAAAGCCCCAAATCTAAGAATTAGACGCAGTATAGCTTATAACGCCAACGAAATTGTAGAGGGATTAGATTTGTACGATGTGTTTTTTGCTGGGGGATTCCATCCTGGACAGTCCACTACTGGTGTCGCAGCTATCATCGCGGAAGCAATCAAAGCAGATCTCCTAGCCATAGTGACTGACGTTAGGGGAGTGTACGATAAAAACCCAAAGCATAAAGATGCAAAACGATTCGAAGAGATACATGTTCGTCGACTCATTGAAATATTGGCTTCTAGTAAAGCTAAAGCTGGAACTTATGAATTAGTAGATTTGCCAGCCCTGAAGATAATTCAGAGAGCACACATACAAACTATTGTGTTTGATGGAAGAACATCAAGAAATGTCAAAGAAGTACTACATGCATATTCTCAAGGTAACTTTGGACGAGTCAAACAGTTAGGAACGCTTATAAAATATTAATCTTCTCTCTCTTTTTCCTTCAAATCAAGACGCTTCAGCTTTTTGTAAATATTCTTCAAAATCTTCGCAAGTTGGGAATCTTCATTTAGCTTAAAAATTTTGGCTCTTTTTGCAGGGAGAACCTGAATTAGCCCTAAGTCATTGATTTTAGGAAGTCTTGATGAAACCGCACTTGATGAGACACCGAGATTTCGTGCCATTTGACTAATTGTAAAAAATTCATCATTATGCTCTAAAAGCTGTTCGATAATTAGTGCTTGGAGTTTGGTTTCAAATATCTTGGAGAAAATCCTTTCTTCCATCATAAAACTTCCCATTGATTAACATACTTTATAAGGGTATTAATGGAACAGGCGGTATGATCACTTATATTAACTGACAAATTACGACTCGAGGGCTTTAAGTTGATACGACTAGATCTGGAGTATATTCACTTTAGACATTGGCAGTTTGAAGATATTCCAGAAATTATGCATGTAAACAGGGTATGCCTCCCCGAAAACTACAGTAGAGGCACTTTTTTAGGAATTTGGAACGAATATCGAGATTTAGTCTTTCTAAGCTATGAGGAACGGAAAGATGCGGTTATAGGGTACATAATTGAAAAGTTGGATACTGGGCGTTCTTTTTTCGGTAAAAGGAAAGCGGTGTTGAGAGGACATATATTCTCGTTAGCAGTTTTACCCAACTATCGGCATCGAGGAATAGGTTCTACCCTATTAGCTTTGGCTATTAACGCTGCAAATGATAAAGGTACTAAAGAAACTTTCCTTGAGGTTCGTAAAAGTAACAAAGCAGCAATCGGCCTTTATAAGGATTTTGGTATGGAAACAGTGGGAGAGGTTCCAGGATATTACGCAGATGGAGAGACAGCAAAGGTGATGGCTGCACCTCTAATTCAGTATAATGAAATGGTAGAAACAATTATTGAGAAGATAAAGAAAGCAGGAAGCTACTCCGTGGATTAACGACCGCCTCCCATTCCCATACCCATCCCACCCGGGGTCTTCTCAATAAGACCCAACAGTTGGAAGATAACGGTTACTAAGGTATTTGATGCTATGTTTGCGAGCACGTAGTACCATGTTGGCTTAAGGCCGTCACTTGCAAAGAATCGAGAGAGAAACCAACCTTGCGGGGTGCCAAATCCCGTAGGGATCGGATTAGGGAACAAAATCTGGATAGCCCAAAAGACAACGAGGAAGGGAAGGAAAAAGAGGCACATTGGTTTCCACGTTGCTTTAGCTATTTCTTCCTGAAATCTTTGAATTCTCGATTTTTGACTTTCAACTTTCCTAAGTAACCTTGGATTTTGCTCTTTTTGGGCTTTGTCACGTAATTTTTGCCATTTTTCAATTTTATTGCGATATATTTTAATTTTGCGTTGATCAATCATCAAAAATTGGGCAAGAGAACGAAGCGCCGTTAAGCCAAACGCAATTAAGAAAATCCAAATTGTTGGTTCCATTTTTCTCCCTTAGTGTTCCGCCACTTTAACCAGTTAAATCTTTTTAAGGGATACAAATATGACAAAACTTCATATTTGAGGGGAGGTTCCTATGCCCGAACCAAGGAAAAGATCGAGGTCTAAAAAGCGAAGGCAAAAAAAGACTCCTGGTGGGAAGAACGTGACACACTACAAACGGAAAAGGAAAGGAGAGCACATCTGTGCTATCTGTGGTAAGCCACTCCGGGGCACACCAAAAGAAGAGGGGAATGTGACTAAGTCATCTAGACGACCTGATCGCCCCTATGGTGGCTACCTTTGCCAGGAATGTTTACAGAACGAACTTTCTCTGGAAATCATGCGACGTTTTCCTCCAGAGGAAGAGATAACTTCTGGTGAAGAGGCCTAAAGTGCTTGTAGCAGTTAGTGGAAGACATGGAGCAGGGAAAACTACCTTAGCCAAAGCTATTGCTGATCATTTCAACTTAATATACGTGTCAGCTGGAGTTCTCTTTCGTGAGATGGCGAAAAAGCACGGAATGAGCATAGTAGAGTTCACGCGATACGCAGAAAAACATCCAGAAATTGATAGAACCATAGATGAAAGAATGAAACAAGAAGCAAGCAAAGGAGGAAGAGTTCTTGATGCTCAATTAGCTTACTTCTTCTCCAAAAAGTTCCATCCTTTCAATATTTTGGTTTTTGCTGAAGTAAAAGATATAGTTAAAAGAGTAAGCGAAAGGGAGGGAATCTCCTTAAAAGAAGCTAGAAAAGAGGTCCGAACTAGAGAGAAAAACGAAAAGAAACGGTTCAAGAAGTTATACGGGATCGAGTTGTGGAATCCTACGGATTTTCACATTATGATTAACACGTCACGAATAACTAAGGAAAAAGCAAAGAAGATCGCCATAGACTCCATTTCAATTTTTCAGGGGGAACTTAATTTTACCCCCTAACGCTCAATTTTAAAAGCAAGTTTTCAAATCAGTCGAAAAGGAAGGTGGAACTAATGCCGAAATTGTTTGAAATTGGGACGGTGGTTGTCATAACCCACGGTCGGAGAGCTGGTAAAAAGGCTGTAGTTGTCGACATTATAGACGAAAATTACGTGCTTATCACTGGTCCAAAGAGTTTGAACGGGATAAAACGGAGAAGAATGAATATAAGTCATTTAATGCCAATTAACTTAAACTTTGAGATAGATCGTGGTGCTGACGATGGGGAAATTTTAGGAGCGATAGAAGAAAGGAATCTTGAGGATACCATGAAAGAGGAGGTCGGAATTCCTCTTCACCGCCTTTAAGAAGTCTCCCTCAACCATTCTATTACCGAGGAAAAATCTCCTTCCTTTTGCCATGTAATTGTTATAGTTAACGGACCAAGAGAACTTTCAGTCGATGAGGATAGTAAGTTAATCGTGTCTACATATGCAGCTTGCTTATTAAGTAAGAGGTACGACTTGTTACCAGCTTTATTTCTTCTCAAAAAGTCCTCGACAAGTTCTTGCATCCTTTGTTTGTGTAGCTTCTGTTTGAAGGGGATTAACACTTCTTTTGAGCCTTTAACAAGGAGAGTTGTGTATTTTGTATGCTTTTCTTTCATTATTCTGACGTCACTTAATTCAAACAAATTTTCTAGACAGCTCATAACTTTACCCTTCGCTTCCGTCAGATACACAGGGACTTCTATTTCTACATCAAAGTCGTTCATTTTGACCATCCCAAGATTATTTTTCGCCTAATTTTTAAACGATGTTCTACTAACGTGACCTCTCTCTTTCCTTCTCTTCTATTTTTGGTCGATCTAGGGATATCTTCGTGCAAAGAGTTAAAAATTCCACTTAAATGATGAGAATGGGAATGCAACTAAACATAAAAGTAATTTTGCATGTATTGAGAGACTTCAACGATGTTTTTCCTGTACTCAAAAGGGCGATGGGTCACTATGAGGTATTTAAACTCTCTTATTGTTTATTACTTTAAACTACAAACTCCTCAAGAAAAGTTAAAAATAAAAGTAAAATTGTGCCATATGAACTAGTTCAAAGCCCCGGTGGTGTAGTCAGGAAACATCGGAGCCTGTCATCTATAATAGGCAGATCGCTCTGGCCCCGGGTTCAAATCCCGGCCGGGGCGTTTTTTCTTTTTTTAATCTAAAATTCTTCACTTACCGCTACTACATGTATAATACTCTGGGTTTTCTTCAAACGGTATTGCATTCTTCCATTGCTATTGTTCTATCTTTAAGGATAGAGATGGTGTTTTCTATCAAAGTAACGGGGATAGTACCTAACTTAATCCTTATAGGTAATATTAAAAGGAGAGCATACGTTGTATAATCGCCTCATCTTCTGGTTACTTCGTTACAAAAGATAGGAATATAAGAATTGGTATACATACTGCTCTTGTTGAATTTAAGCGAAATTTAGTTTACTTGTAAATGAAGTAGTTCTTTGACCTCGGTTGCACAGAAAGGGGGAACAAGAAGTTACGTTCATAATTACAAACCGAGGGTAAAAAGTTAGAAGATTAAGTAGAGAAGGGGGAGGCTTCAGGATGATTCTGAAGCCAGTACCCAAAACCCTTTTTATTTTCCCCCTACTTTTTATGGGGATCAAGTAGCATTTTAAGTTTTTCCCTTCTTGAAGCTCTATTTTAAGAAAGATTGATTCGTTTAAACGTAATTAGATAGAATTTTAAATTAAACGAGAGGACTTTATAGTGATATCTAATTAAATCTAATTAAGAATGAGTTGATCCTGTATTAATCCGCTCCTTCCCCGTGGCTTAGGGAGAGTGAATGTCTTTGATGAAATAACTTTTTAAAGGTTTTAGGTACGGCATAGTTAGGGATCAAAGTGAGGGATAACGAAATTACACCCTGTTGCTAACTGTCTCTTAAGCTCTTTTTACGTCCGACAATTCCTTAATATCCTTAAACTGAGTACTCTTGAACAAAAGAACTTTCTTTCTAATAGAAGTTCGTGGAGGGATCTATGTGACTGAGGAGGAAATGGTTAAACGAATTCCCAAGCGATATTATCCCCACGAAGTAGAAAGCCAAGTTAAAAACTTCTGGGATGAGCAAGGAATTCAACAAAAAGTAGAGAAGAAAGCAAGTGAAGGAGAGTCTTACTATTTTCTTGATGGGCCACCTTACGCTAGTGGAAGAATTCACATTGGTACAGCTTGGAATAAAGTTCTTAAGGATGTTGCAATTCGGTACTACACTCAGAGAGGATTTAGTGTAAGAAGACAACCTGGATGGGATATGCATGGCTTACCTATTGAAGTAAAAGCCGAAGAAAAGCTAGGAATCAACATCAAGAGAGAAATTCAAGAGTTCGGCGTAGAGAATTTCATAAGGGAATGCAAGAATCTGGCCCTGGAAAATAAGGAGATCATGGAAAAACAGATGAAAAACTTAGGGGTGTGGATGGATTGGAAACATCCCTACATGACAATACAGAATGAATGGATCGAAAGTGAATGGGCTGTTTTAAAGGGTGCATGGGAGCAAAAACTCCTCTACAAAGATCTCAAGGTAATGCACTGGTGTAAGAGATGCCAAACCGCCCTAGCGGAACATGAAGTTGAGTACGAAGAGATACGAGATCCATCGATCTACGTGAAGTTCCCTTTGGCAAATAAGAAGGATGAATTTGTGCTTGTCTGGACCACAACACCTTGGACTTTACCAGCTAATATGGCGGTTTTGCTCCATCCTACCGCTCCTTACGTACAAGTTAACATTGAGGACGAACGTTGGTGGATTGCTGAGAAAAGACTCGATGAGGTAATGGAAGAGGTGGAGATCAAAGATTATAGTATCGTTAAGAGAAAGAACGGGAGAGAACTTAAGGGATTGAAGTATATCCACCCATTTCTGGAGGAATATAAGAGGCAAAAGAACTTTGATGAAAGACAGAACGTGCATACACTCATAGTTGGTGAAGATGTAGAGTTAACTGAGGGTACTGGGTGTGTTCACATTGCCCCAGGCCATGGAAAAGAAGATCTAGAACTAGGAAAACAATACAATCTCCCAGTTTACTCACCAGTGCGTGAAGATGGAGAGTTCAAAGAAGGTAAATGGGAGGGAATGGATGTTAAAGAGGCAGACGCACGCATAATCGAAAAGCTAAAGCACGATGATCTGTTGGTTGCTTCAGGAGAAATTACACATCGTTACCCAATTTGTTGGCGGTGTAAATCGCCCCTTATTTTTAGGTCTACCGGACAATGGTTTCTAAACATCGAAGAGCTTAAGGAAGATCTGATTAACAGAAATTATCAGACGGTTGAATGGATTCCTGACTGGACGAGAGATCGATTTTTAGATGGTGTACGGAAAGTTGGTGACTGGTGCATCTCTAGGCAAAGGTTTTGGAATGCACCGATCCCCCTTTGGCGATGTGAGGAATGTGAACATGAAGAAATGATAGGCAACAGAAGCGAACTAAAGAAAAAGGCGAAATGTGAGGTGGAAGATGAATTAGATCTCCATAGGCCCTATGTAGATGAGATCAAACTCGAATGTCCGAAGTGTGGGGGATCTATGGTGCGAATACCAGATGTACTGGACGTTTGGTTCGATTCAGGGGTTGCTTCTTGGGCAAGCCTTCACTATCCGAAAAGAGAAGAGCTATTTGAGAGCTTCTGGCCATGCGATTTGATTATCGAGGGACAAGATCAGGTGCTTAAATGGTTTTACGTGCAACAGATCCTGGGGCTGATCTATTTAAAAGAGATCCCTTATCGCCGTGTCGTGATGCACGGCTTTGTCCTTGACAAAAGTGGAAGGGCGATGCACAAGAGCTTAGGTAATATTATCTCCCCCGAAGAGGTAGTAGAGACGTACGGCGTTGATCTGCTGCGACTTTACTTGCTATCTGCTACAGCGCTTGGGAGTGACATGAAATTCAACTACACAGAAGTAGAACGGATTGAGAACGATCTTCGTATCTTGTGGAATTTTTTCTATCTAGCGACACGGTACATGGAGATGGACGAGTTTAGTCTTAGTACTGTGAAACAAGAGAAACTAGAGAGGCATTTCACTCCAGAAGATAAGTGGATTGTCTCCCACACAAAAGGGCTCGCTAGTGAGCTAGACCAGAAACTACGAGATATGGAGGTCCCCAAAGCAGTACGACGTTTGTTGGAGTATGGTACTGAAGATCTTTCAAGATGGTATGGTAAGCTCATACGAAGTAGATTATGGATAGAAGAAGAAGATCCAGCTAAGGCAGCAGTTTACCTCACATTTTATAAAGTTTTCAAGATTCTTCTCCCTTTGCTCGGTATATTTGCTCCTCACTTTGCAGAGTTCCTGTACCAGCGAACCATTCGTAAGATAGACAGGAAGGCTCCTGAAAGCGTTCATTTACTTGATTTTCCAAAAAGTGGAGGCAGGCACACCGTACTTGAGGATCACATGGAAATAGTTAGGGAAGTGACAAAAGCGGGTCTTGCTGCTAGACAAAAGTCGGATGTGAAACTCAGATGGCCTCTCCCAGAAGCTGTGATTGAAACGAACATTAAAAATGTTAAAAGTGCCGTGAAATCCCTAAAGACGCTGTTAAAAGATACACTCAATGTTAAATCACTAGCTATTAAAGAAGTGGATAGGAGAGTAGTGTGCCACCCGTTATATACTTCTTTGGGGCCGAAATACAAAGAGGATGCAGAAAAAGTGGCTAGAAAATTAGAAGAACTTAATGGTAACGAAGTAAGGAGGAAATTAAAAGAGAGCGGATCTTACCAGGTAAACGTGGATGGAGAAAGCTACGAAATATCAAGTGAAGACGTAAAATTTGAGCTTTTGCCTCCAGAGTATTATGTAAGTGAGGAGATACCGGGAGGACACATCTTCTTACTTACCAAAAGAGGAGACCAATTAAAAGCAGAAGGTTATGTTCGAGACCTCGTTCGACGGATACAAGAAATGCGTAAAGAGATGGATTTAGAAATGGAGGAAAGAATTATAGTTCAGATTGTCGTACCATCAAACGCGAATCTGATGCAGGATCTCATACGTGATGAATGGACAGAATACATTAAACATGAAACTAGGGCGAAAGAGTTGTCATTTGGTAATTCTCTATCGGGTTCTCCAACTTACAAGAGAGAGTGGAAAATAGCTGGTGAACAAGTTAAAATCGGTATAGACATCTAGAAGAAAGGTATTAAACTACTTTTTCCTATTTTCCCAAGATTCTAGAAGCAATTCTCTAAGGTGAAAGAAACGAAAGCTTTACCTGAGAATTTTCCGTTCGAAACAAAACTGAAGTATAAACGGGAGAACTGGTATACAGATCCACAATTTGGGTGTGCACCCAACGAGAGATCCCCCAAAGATCTGCTGGAATATGGAGTGGTCAACTTAGACAAACCAGCCAATGTCAATTCTCATCAGCTTACTTCACATCTTAGGGTGGTCTTCGATGTAGAGAAGATTGGACACGGAGGCACATTAGATCCTGATGTTTCTGGCATTTTACCAATTGCACTTGAAGAAGCAACCCCGATCACGAGGGTATGGTTGGAAAGCGATAAGGAATATGTAGGGGTTATGCGCCTCCATGAAGAAGTGGAGAGAAAAGAGCTGTTATCCGTCTTAACTGAATTTGAAGGACTAATCTACCAGTTCCCTCCTAAGGCATCTTCAGTAAAGAGGAGAGTGCGGAAAAGAAAGATTTACCAGCTTCAGCTTTTGGAAATACGGGGAAAAGATGTACTAGTACAGGTAAACTGCGAATCAGGCACCTACATCCGAAAGTTATTCCATGATATAGGAGAAGTTTTAGGTACAGGTGCACATATGGCTGATCTTCGGCGAACTAAAAGTGGACCATTTCAGGAAAATGGGACACTGAAAACCGTTCAGGACCTTCTAGACGCATGGCATTTCTACAACGAAGAGAAGGAAGAAAGGTATCTTACGGAGGTTTTCCTCCCTCCAGAAACGGGAGTTCTTCATCTTTCAAGAGTTATTTTAGACGATGGAGCAATTGGGGCAGTAACCCATGGGGCTCCTATTTACGTACCAGGGATAATTGCAATTTCACCAGAAGTAGAAGAAGACACAATAGTTGCAGCATTCAGTGCTAAAGGAGAGTTAGTTGCTTTGGTTACTGCACGAAAAAGTGCCGTAGAAGCCGTAAAACAGACAGAAGGTCAGTTTTCTGGGAAAATGAGGGTCCTTATGGAAAGAGGTATCTATCCCGGTGCTTGGAAGTAGCATTTCCGAAGTAAAATAAGCGTTACAAAGGCTCACTGAACAACGGGAGACCCTTAGTTTCGAGCGTTATCCTATATTTTCATTTTATAGACTTGCACATGGGGCACTTCTTCATCATTTTCCGAAGAGAGAAAAACTTTGGATTCTTTGTGTGCTGCACCGATTTCTTCAGCTGTAGTTACTACTTCTTGACCAATAAGGTTCAAAAAATCTCCCCGCTTTAGATGGAAGATGAGCTCATCCTTGGTAACCTTTTTACCTCCATAGAAGCCTGCATTCACAGAAATCTCTTTACCGTTACTATTTAGAGTTAAAGTTCTCCCTAAGAGGGGTAAATCACAGGCAGCGATAGTATGCCCCACTGGGTGTGAGAATTGTTTCAGCCAGGCAATGAACTTTTCTTTTTGCAAGAAGCTCCCTATTACTAGCTAGAAATTCACTTTTTAATTTTTCTAGCACTGAAATTAAAATTAAAGTGGGGTGGGTCAGATGCGTTTACCTCTAGGTAAATTGAATCCTCAAATTCTTCAGAAACGCGTAATAAATCACATTATAACTGATGATTCCGTTCTCAATCCACCCGCAATTGGAGAAGATGGAGCGGTATTTCGTACAACCCAAAACATTATAGTTGCTGCATCAGATCCTATCACTGGAGAAGCCTCTAATGAGAAAATTGGTAGGTTATCCGTCCATGTTAATGCGAACGATATTTATGTACATGCTGCTTCACCACGATGGTATCTTGCAACCATCTTACTGCCAGAAAGTGAAGAGGAAGATACTGTGGGGGAAATAATGGAAGGCATACAAAAAGGCATTAACGAGGTAGGTGCTAACCTTATTGGAGGTCACACAGAACTTACAAAAAAGGTGAACGCACCTATACTTTCTGGTTTTATGATAGGCGAACCGATGGTGAACTCTAAGTTTATTAGGAGTGCAGGGGGACGAGAAGACGATCGGATCCTTATGACGAAAGGAGCAGGGATTGAGGGAACTGCTATCCTTGCTCACACTTTTGAAAATGAATTGCAGTTAAAGCCAAATTTGATTACAAGGGCAAAAAAGTTTGAAGAGTTACTCAGCGTTAAGTCAGAAGTGGAGATACTAGTGAAAAAAGTAGGGATCGACCATATTTCATCAATGCACGACGCAACCGAAGGTGGAGTACTCGGAGCAGTTTACGAACTTGCGACTGCGTCTGGAATAGGTTTTGAATTGTGGGGAGATAAAATACTTGTTAAGGATGAAACAAGGCATATTTGTAGGAGTATGAATGTAAATCCACTTAAACTCATAAGTAGTGGGACTCTCCTAGTAGCTCTTCCTAAAAATAAGGTGAATAAGGCCGTGAACACGTTGAATAACCAGGGAATTGAAACAGCTGTTATAGGAAAGCTAACGGCGAAGGGAAAGTATCTTACGGTGGGGAGAACGCGGCAAAGAATCAAGAAAGCTCCCTTGGATGAAATTTGGAGAATCTTCTCTTCTCCTTTAGATAAGGGTGCACGCTGAGGGAAATGATTTAAAGTGCAATGTTTTAAATTTATTTTTATTCCATATTTATAGATATTTACTAGGGGGTCGAAGATGAGAGTTTTCTTCTTAGTTAAAGTTAAAACAGGAAATGTGGATAAAGTTATAGATAAAATAAAGAAATATGACAGAATCTCAGATGCTGTAGCTACCTTTGGTACTTGGGATATCGTTGCAATTGGGAACTTTGAAAAACATGAGGAAATTACTGACTTCATGCGAACCGAACTTATTGACTTAGAAGAGGTCAGGGAAACCAACTCTTTGATCGAGGCTAAAGGGTAATCATTTACTTTTCACTTTTCTTTTTTACTAGAACTGTAGGTAACCCTACATAGAAGAGATCCTACATGTGTTCGAGCGCTGGCACTCCAACTAATCTTAACGCATTTCGTAGGACTTGCACATAGGCCTTTACTAACAGTAATCGTCCCATTTTTTGTTTTTCTGTCTTTGCAGTTAGTACTGGGCAATGCTCATAAAAACTATGGAATATACTGGCCAACTCGTTACAGTATTCAGCAATCAAGTTGGGGAGTCGATTTATTGTAGCCTCTTTGACTTTCTCGGGAAATTTACTTAATTCGAACAGGAGGGCTCGTTCGGACTCTTCAGTTACCACTTGGTAATCGTCGTTTAACTGAATGTGTTCTCGCTGTCCAGATCTATCAAGAATTGAAGTGGCCCTGGCGTAAGAATACTGCACGAACGGCCCGCTGTTTCTCTTGAAGTCCATCACCTCATCCCACCTAAATGTTAGCACTTTCTTGGGATCCACTGAGAGCAAAAAGTAACGTATAGCCCCTACAGCGATCTTTTGAGCAACTTCTTCTATGTCCGCTTGTGGAACTTCACTTCTTTTATTAACTTCCTGGTATGCTAGGGCTTTAGCTTCCTCTAGAAGCTCATCAAGGGTTTTGTATCTGCCTTTCCTAGCTGACATACTATGTTCTGGTAACCTTACCCACTCATAGCTCACATGTTCTAGGTTTTTTGCGAATTCTTTGAACCCCGCAAGGTGTAATGCCGCGGCCACTTCTTTCTGGATCAAGGTTTGAGGGTTTCCTATCACATTAAGAACTCTAGAGGGAGGAGGGTCCTGTTGAAATTTCAGTAGACTGTATGCAACATCCCGTGTTGGATAGAGAGTACTACCATCTCCTCGTAGAAGCATCAAGTTAGGAGGTAACTCCCTAAATTTGCCTTCTTGAATTAATGTCTCCACTTCTGTTTTAGCCATCCCGAAGATTTTTCTGACAGTTTCCTTTTCTTCTAATGCACGTTGTATATCCAATTCTAGAGCATGATTCTCCTTTTTAACAACCCAATGTTGAGTTTCCAAGCTTTTGAGAATTTCCTTTACCCGTCCTTTCCAAACAATTTCACTTTCCCAATCAATGATGTCAAACGAGATCCCCATTTGACTCAATGTTTCTTCAATTCCACTTAAGGTACGTTTGCAAATTTCTCGGATAGTTTGTTTTAGCTTTTCTTCTCCTTGCTCGTACTTTTTTGCAATCTTTCCCACTTTTTCTTCAGCCTTTTCTCCATTGACTAGTTTCATTTCGATTTTTTCATAGATCTCTGGCCATTTCCATCGTATTTTATTGGCAATCGATGACCACTTTTCCACTCTACGAAGTACATCTAGTACATCATTGAGGCCTCTTCCTGTTTCTGGGGCGATAAGTGTATCCATAAGTTGAGTAATGGGCTTTGAGACATTTTTATCGTCTAATGAAGCAAGCATCTCTTTGACGGTAGTGTAGACGTTCTTTGCATCTTTCCTCCAGTCTGCAGTTGGTAAATCTTCAACTTTCGTCGTTTTTGAAGAGAGTAAACTTTGAAGCTTACTGGAGATCTTCTTTTCTACTGGAGTTTGTGGTTCCTGTAACCGTTCTACCTTCTCATAGGCAGATGTTAAGAGGTAAATGTACGCTTCTTTAGCTTTTTGTAGCTCTTTTCGCAACTTCTTCTCTTCTATAACCGACACAGTGCAGGAGTATACAATTCCAAAGAAATGGTCAATTTTTCCGCGAGTTTGAACTTCATCTTTGATTTTTTGGTATCCATAAGCGAGATATGCTACTTGCTTCCCAACATCATTTTGAAAATACCTAACTTGCGTTTTATAATTAGAAGCTTGTAAAAGGCGAACAAGAGAATCACCAATTACTGAATTCCTAGCCGTTCCAATATGAAGGGGGTGTACGGGGTTTGCACTTGTATGTTCTACAACAATTTTCCTATTGTTACCAATGTTATTCTTCCCAAAATTCTCTTTTGTATCGAGAATGTCAGTTAGCACATTTTTAGAAAATTCTTCCCAGTTTAAAAAAAAGTTAATATGCCCTTGCGTCGCCTCTATGTCCGATAGTAGTGGTAATTTTTCCAGTTCCAAGTGGCATAGAATTTTTTTAGATATATCGGTGGCCTTTTTAGCTATACTTTCCTCACCACGTTGTTTAGCGATTGAAAAGCTCACAGGAGATGAAAGTTCTCCAAATTCTTTTCTTGGAGGTCTTTTTAGGGGAATATCTACTTTTACGGAGGGAAACAATGAGTCAATGGCTTGTTTAAGTTCTTTTTCTATTTGCCTTTTCACTTTCTTCAAGGGATCCCTGAAAGAAGGAGTCACTATCCACACCTACTAAAGAACTTATGAGAGAGTCAATTCTCTATTTCATTAGGTTCTTTAGTTTAAAAAGAGAAAAAAGTAGGAAGTTCTCTGTTCCCTGGAAAGAAGTAAACGGAGTGGATCTACGAAGTTTAGAAGTAATTTCTTTTCAATTGTTACCCTTCTTGGAAGACACGCAGTATGTAGAGATTTCCTTTTTTGGTAGAGACGGATTGAAGTCAAACTTTTGGGAAGAAGTTTTAAAACGTCATATACTTTCATGGTTAGTAGGAGTTTCAAAGGTAGATGAAAATGGGTAAAGAAGTGGTAGGTAAAGATGGAACAGTGCTTCTTACTAAAGATGGGAAGAGAAAAGATGGAAGAAAATGGAATGAACTGCGGCCGCTTTCCATGGAGGTTAGTATTCTAGATTCACCTGATGGAAGTGCATTGGTCGAAATGGGAAAAACTAAAGCTATTGCTGCTGCTTATGGCCCCTCGGAGGTGCATCCAAGGCATCTAGCTCGTGAAGATCGAGCGATCTTACAGACTTTCTATCGAATGACGCCTTTCTCGGTCGGAGAGCGGAGAGCACCCAAGCCATCTAGGAGAGAAAAAGAAATTTCCAGAGTTGTATCTAATGCACTCCAACCTGTGCTTTTTCTTGAACGGTTCCCAGGTATGGGCATCTCTGTTTACGGTTTGATTATACAAGCAGACGGTGGAACTAGAACTGCCGTCATTAACGCTGCATCTTTAGCACTGGCAGATGCTGGTGTAGGAATGAAGGATCTCGTCTCTTCTGTAGCCGCTGGAGTTGTAGGAGAACAACCAATTCTTGATTTGAATGGCATAGAGGACCAAAATGGCCATGCAGACGTCCCGATCGCTTACATACCGACGAAAGATCAGATTACTTTAATGCAAATGGATGGTCGGATCCCTCCACACCTCTTTGATGAATGTTTCGAGTTAGCGATAAAAGGTGCTAAAACAATCTATAAGAAGCAAAAAGAGACTCTAAAAAAGAAGTATAAGAGAATAAGGAAAGAAGTGAAGAGCTAAATTGACACCTATCTTTCATTGTTTGGAAAAAAGGAGACTTTGGAAATGGAGCAGGTGGATACGAAAGATCTTTTGTCACTTGCTATTTTTTTCTTTTTCGTAATGCTCCTCCTCTCTCCCCTTTACTTAAAGACCCCCCATCCTATAGGGTACATTGAAGGGAACTCCATGGCATCCACTTACAAGGAGGGTGATTTGGTGATTATCTACGGTAAAGAGGTGGAGAACATTAAAGTGGGAGAAGTTATTGTTTTTAGAGTTGGAACTGTGGAGACTCCTGGTTTTGTTATACACCGGGTAGTAGCGATTAAAGAAAATAGTGGCGACCTTTATTTCAAAACGAAAGGAGATAACAACCCATATAATGATACTGAGTTATGGGGGTGGATTCCAGAAGAGGATATCGTTGGCGTAGTCATATTTAGGATTCCTTATTTAGGTTATCCTTTCATAGTGTTTCCTCTTCTCTTCCTTAGGATCGTAATCAGTTTTCTTACAATACTTCTCTTAATTTCTATAGTGAAAGATTTCGTAAATAGAAGAGAAAAGAGGGAAACAGAGATTGATGGGGAAGAAAATCTATCCTAGTTTCTCAGAGATGAATTCTTTTACCCGCCCTGTTAATCCACTGACAAACGCTTCTTCTTCTATCATTTTGATGGCCTCTCTTAGAACTTTGAACTTTTTTAGACTGTCTGTTTTTATATAGATAAAACCGTTGTCACCCACCAACACCTTAGCTTCTTTACGTAGAATGGAAAGCATTGAAAGTNNCAAGGAATTTGGAATCACGAGTGGTAATATTTGAGCTTCCATACCTGTTTACTCGTTCAATTTTGCCGTATATAACGTCTCCTTTGCTTAAATGTTTACTTATATCTTCTTTTTCTACATCTACACGTCTGCCAAGAAAATCACTTGCATTCAATCTAGCGGGATAAGTTGAACGAATGTAGACATCCCAACTAGTTAACGAGCTACTAATTATGAATCCTATCACAAAATCCCCTTTAGAAGGGGCGTAAAATCCCTTAAGGGGGATGACTTTTACTGAACTCCCCTTTAGAGAAAGCATACCAACTTTTTCTGCGATAATTTCCCTATTTTCCTTATAAACCCCTTCACCAGCTCGAAGATTCTTTCCTTCTCCGATTACATCACCCGGAACAACAATATCGTTGTCATTAAAGTAAAACAATTGTCTCCCCTACTTTATATTGCGGTAGAAAACCTTTAATTAAAAGTCTAAATTTTTAGAGGCGTGCTTTCCTAAAGGAATAACGGAGTTACTTTTAACTATATATACTAAGGCTTCCTATGATGAATCCACAAGTCGAAGTACAGAGGTAAGAGGACACTTTGCAAGGTAAGAAGTACATTAAAAGCTTTCTCGTCCAACGATTTCTGATCTTACTTGTCCTCTTGATAGGTCATTCAATGTCCTCTTTAATCGAACGAACTGTCCTCCAGGTATCTTTATTTCCGCTTCTAGCGAACCATCGTTTTTCCATTGCGTATTTGTTATTTCACCTAACTTTTTCAACTCAGAGTAAGCTTTACCACTGTATTGAGCAGGAATGGTAAGTTGTACAGTTAAAATCTCTAATTTTAGAGGTAATCTCTTACTGAGGGCATCAACAACCCGTGGGATCTGTTTTTGTGCCTCTTCTAAGGGATCGATTTTAATTTTAGTGGACATATCTTCAAATACTTCCTCAACTTTCTTAGGGGGATATGGGTGCTTCGTCGCAGGGTTAACAGCATATTTTTCCACGAACCTTAGAAGCTTCTCTCGCTTCTCACTAGTAAGTCTCTCTCTTACCTTTTTTGGGAGTTTAATGTACCCCTGTTCAGCAATATACGATGCTGCCTCCTTTTTAATTGAATTTATTTCTATGCGTTCTACGTTTTCACGAATTTGTCTCCTCTGATCCGGACTAGCCTTACCCCTTTCTTTTGCCCTCTTTTTTATTACCATCTCTCTTAGTACTTCGTGGGATGCCTTTTCACCTTTTTGAATATCTAAAAAGACTTCATTCGCAAGAAGGATCTCACTAGGGTCAATCTCCCCCCTATAAAGTTCCACAGCTTTGTCGGCGTCCCCTAATACGAAGTATTCTTCTCCCCTCCACTTTAGGGTGATTACCATTTCAGATTCGAACACAAGTCTTTTTCTTTCGCCGCCTCGCCATCCCACTTTGAACCCTCATAGTTGAAGATGTTAAAATTTATTCAAAAGTCTTGATTAACGACTTCCATTCACAATATTATCGTGAGAATCATACGGTCATTCTCTAGGAGGCAGGAGCTGAAAGAAAGAGATAGACTATCATTACACCTATTCCTCCAATGATCCCGTAAGTTAATCTTTCATAAGAAAGAACTCCAAGTGGCCATGCTAGGAGAAGGGTAAGGATAAAAGCTAACACAATAACAATTAGGTTCGCCTCTTTTCTAAGGTGTTCTGCAATGCTACCGAACATGACAGTACTAAAAAGGAAGATTAAGGAGAAACATACAACTTCAATGGTTTGTAAAGGTAAGGACGCATGTTTAAGACCTATCTCCCCCGCTTGAAGCCACAATACTGAAGCAATTATGGCAATTGCTATGATAAGCGTTAGCGAAAGGATAATATTCCGCCGTAAAACGCCGGGGTGTGGACGGGGATGAGACAAACTTGAACACCCTCTTAGTCTCGTCTGCCTTTCTGTTTTGGTCTATGCCAATTATAATTTCGTCTTTTTGCTGATTTTCCGAAACCACAAGCTGCACAGTATCCTTGCGTGTTGAAAGATTGTTTCCCGCAACGTCTGCAGATTACGTGCGTTTTCTTTTTGCTCTTCTTTCCTTGGGAGGGAGTTCCTTTTGTCATTTTATTCACCTTGAGATTTGGGGAAAACAATGAAGACGAGCGTGTCTCCACGAACGACAATTTGACCGATCTTTCTGCCTGGCTCGTTGTCGTCTCCTAATCTTGTTGCATGAGTAAGAGATAAATTTAGGTGTTGGTCAAAGCTACTGAGTTTACCCTTGATCTTTCTCCGTCCACGAAGTACACAGATGATTTCTTCTCCAAGGCTACCTTCTAAAAGATCTTTCGGTCTTATTTGGGGCTCTCTACTACTCATTCCGAATCAAGAATTTGTTTTTATTGTGAAGACTGATGATTTTTATCTTCTATAGATCCTCTGGGGATTTCTTCTTTTTAAGTTAAAGGTTTCCGTAGTAAGTTGAGAACGAGGGGAATGTATTGAGTTTAAAAAATGTTAGGGTGGAGAACGCATATTATCTTTCATACCCCATGATAACTCCTTTAATAACCTCCGGGACAGAAAAAGAGTATAATGTTATGACTGCAACGTGGACCACTCCAGTATCTATCAATCCACCGTTATACGGAGTCAGCATTGCTCCAAGCCGGTATTCACATAAATTAATAAAAAAACATGGGGAATTTGGGGTGTGCTTCCTTGATTTCAAACATGTCGATAAAGTACTAAGAGCTGGTAGACTAAGCGGGAGAGATATTAACAAGCTCAAAGAACTTAATTTAGAGAGACAGAATGCTTCCTCCATTTCCGCTCCAATCCTTGCAAATTCGATTTCTGCGCTGGAGTGCCAAGTAAAACATTCCCCACAACTAGGAGATCACACATTTTTTGTAGGAGAGGTCGTTTCTGCATGGTTGCAAGAGGGAAGTTTAAAGGGAAACGTGTTTGATTTAGAAAAAGTGAATCCCATTTTTTATCTTGGTTCTAACCGGTTTTGCACAGCAAAACAGTGGGATAAGTTGGTTAAGAAGTAGTGTTTATCAAGCATCTCTACTTGAGTGAAGTTAGGTCTTTTCTCTACTACAACCATACCTCTTTCTCTTTTTGTTTGTCCTGGCGTTTCTTCTGAGCCCACATGGATACTCCTAGGATTAATACTAACAGTACCACAATCAATCCTGTAATACCCATCCACGTGAGTATATCGTAACTTTGTCGTACTATAACTTCTAAAGTCAAAAAGACAGTGTTTAAATTAATATCAGGAACTAAAACGATAATGAAAAACGTTGCTTCATTTTGTTGACTCCAGTACTCCAGAGGTTCAAGCATTATTTCTGGAGCAAGTGTGAGGATTATTTCGGAAGTAGTGGTATTAATTGGAGAAACCGTCAGAGAATGTTGGTACTCAGTACCCTTACTATGTAGAATTCTACTTCTAATAGCGTCCTTTAAAATTTCGCTTTCGTCATCTTTAACTGTTAGCTTTACATCTAGAGGAGATAAAGTATTTTCAAAGGCGAACCGTTTTACCGTATTATTCTTTGGTGTTACTCTGAGAATTTGAGGTGCTCTCTTTTCTTGAGGAAGGACAGAAACGTTGAATCTGCGCCCTAGTAACCACCCTCCAAAGTTGACGGAGAGAAGGAGATAGTTATCTTTTCCATTCCTCAAAGGAAAACTTCCTCGAAAGTTGGATGCGGTGTGAGTAAATTCAACACTCCTTAATCCAATTGCATCAAGAATTGAGAGGTTAGAGTTTTTCAGGGGGTCTTGGCCAGAGTAGGAAAAAGCAAACTCCCGTTTTGCTCCCTTTTGAAAGCTAGCAATAGTAGAGTTATTTTCAAACTGCCTTCGAACTACTGCCCAGGCTAATAGACGCCTAGAAAAATCTCTTACATCGTAGAATGAGCCATACTTGCCTGCAAAAGCAAAATTATCGAAGAAAAAATTAGAGCCACTTATGTAGATGCCTCCGTTTCCTACTCGACGGAAAACTCCAAGGGTAAAGTCGTATATTCCCGGGCGTAGTTTTAATACTGGTATCGATTGCCAGTCGAGACACACGAGATTTACCCCCCAAAAAGGAAGTTCATCAGGAGATCCTAGACCGAAGATATTAGATTCTTTGACATTCACAGTAACTGGTTCGGCCTCTCCTTCATCGTTTACTTGTCCGATTTGTTTCGTTCCAAGCTTGACGTTAAATTTCTTCAGGAAACCATCCACCTCTTCTCTATTATTGTCGTTTACTTCTTCTCCTGGAGACATACTAATGAAAATAATCAACCCCCCGTTCTCTGTAAAGTTATACAGGGCGTTTTTTTCCGCTGTGGTTAGAGAAATACTTTTTAATCTATCATCCTCCGTGGAATCTTCCGCGAGATAATTGGAAAGAGTGTCAGGCATGAAAACCATGTCGAACTGCTGCAGAAACGAAGAAGAAAGTTTAGGGGAATTTGGGAGGAGATGTCTTACTGAAATGTTTCTCTCCTCTGCAAGTCGATAGAAACTATGGTACTGGCCATACTTAGCGCTAAAAGCCCAAGATGTATGATAATAATCAAACAACATTCTTCCGGTTGAATGTGTTAGAGTAAACGTCATAGGGACTTTTTTCAGGAGACAATCCCCCCAATAAAAAAGGATCTCCCCTCCATACCTACCTAATGTGCTGTTTTTAACTGTGAAATTCATTTGCCAATAGGTAGTGGGATCCTCAGTGGTAATTGTAGTCTGATCGTTAAGCGTAAGGACTTCACTAATATTATCAGAAACTTTTACAGTAACATTCTTCGTACGCTCTGTACAGAGTGTGAAGTTAAAGACATGTACGGAACCAACAAATAATTTCTGAAAATACGGGAATCCAGAGGAGGTTGCTATGCCAAAGGGTTGACTTACAGGTAATTTCTTAGGAAATATCCCCGTAATCGGTAAAGAAGTATTAATCGATTGTTGAATTCTCGTAAATGCTCTTCCAACGTTGATCTCCCCTGCTCCTTCGAGTAGCTCATCATGAATTAGAGGTATGGACGTATTTATGAGTGCACACTTAATTAACCTCACGGTAGTATTTTTACTAAAATTGTCCTCACACAATTCCCATAATAGGGCTACGGCACCTGCTGTGTGAGGTGCAGCAAAAGACGTCCCACTCGCAATTGAGGTCCCTTTTTCTCCACTTAGAACTTCTATATTAACTCCAGGAGCAAGAACATCTGGTTTTACGGCTAGATCAGGTGAAGGTCCACGAGAGGTAAATGTAGCAATACTATTACCAAAACCTGAGGCACCCACAGTAATAACACTGCTAGCCGTACCAGGGGATCCAATCGACATCGTATTAAGTCCTGTAAGGTCACCTTCATTTCCAGCGGCAGCCACGACAATTACCCCCCGTGAAGTGGCTTTGTTAACCACTTGTTCGAGAGGATCCCACCTTTTTAAGGGTGACCGTCCCAAGCTTAGGTTGATGATGTCCACTCCATTTTCTAAAGTCCACTCGATAGCGGCAATTATCCCCGCATCTGTGGCACCTGAAATTTCATCAGGAAATACTTTCGCATTTAATAATTTTGTTTGGGGGGCAATCCCTCGTTTTCCCGCCTCCCCTTTTCCCGCTATCACCCCTGCTACAGCGGTTCCGTGTCCCACTTTATCATCCGTTCCTTTAATAGCTTTTTCATAGCCATATTTAGGTAAAACAAACGATTTTTCTTTGATAACTTGTCCTTTTAGTGCTACATGGTTAGAAATACCGGTGTCAACGACTGCAACCTTAATTCCTTCTCCAAAATAGTTTTGATTCCATACATAAGTAGCATTTATCTCTTTGGCAGAAAACTGGGAACGTATCTCTACATGTCCATCATATGAAAGCCTAGGTTTTGGAATACTACAGATCTGATTAGGAAAAAGCCCAACAACATTGGTAGAGTGTGTTAATACCGTCGAAATTCGTGTTAACTTTCCCTGAAGGAGTGCAAAGGGGACGTGGTGAAAAGAATGAACTTTAATTCCTTTTCGAATTAGATTGTCTACAGTACTCATACGTACCGAATCTTTAAACTGAACAAGATATCCTTTGTGGCTACGTTTGCTAATTTTTGGACTGACATAGAAGGAATTAGAATGTGAAAGTCCTGTAGATGCACTAAGATCTTTTTTTCTACTAGCATCTTTGTAGGCAATCGTGATTGGGGGATCTCCTCTCCCAAAAGGAAGAGAGATTATGCAGCTGGAAACTAAAAACAAGCAGAGGAGGGCAATTTGTTTTGACATTCTCATTCTACATAAATCGAGTATTGACTTCTCAAATTTTCATCTTATAAATCTTCGCACGATCAGTATGATAATACTCTACCATGTATATTTTTTCTCTTTGAAGTGGGTGTTTTAACGACAATCCTCCTATTTAATATCCGCTCTCTCGGAACGCTTTAAGAGGAGAACATGTAAATTCGGGTACTTTACGAACATAAGGTTATACAGACTAAGGGGTATTTGTTCCTTCAGAATACTCTTAAAAAATAGGGTATCAGGGGTTGGAAGGTAATGGTAGTCAGTAGTCTATTGAACGTTCTTAATCTTTGAATCAATCGTACCCCTGATGTTCTGTGGTTCTTCGATCTTTCGAAGCTCTGGACTATCTTACGGAGTTCTTTTTTGTATTTCTTTTGTTTTCTCGGATGGTAGAGACCTGACTTTCTCTAGAATGATGTTAATGCTAGATACTCTATCAATTTCACCGGTTTCTTTGTCCTTAATTTCATCAGTACCGATCTCTACGTCCTCTAGGTCCAGGATCCCTTTTAAATATCTAGTCCTCAGAACCTCTGCTGTATCTACAGCTCTGCTAATAGCTCTTCCTCTAGCGGCTACTCTTATTCTATTTGGACTTTCATCTAGGAAAAGACTCATTCCAGCCATAACATAACGCATTAGCGGTTTAGAACCNNTCTTCTGTCTCTTCTGTCTCTTCCATACTCATTTCTACACCCCTAGAAAACTCGAACAGTTTGTTACGTAGGGATTGGAATTTTAAAGGAATTCTTCTTTTAAAAAGGTTCAATAGATGGGGGCTTCTCAGAACTTTTCCATTCTACCTGGACCTGTTATATTTAAGGTTATATCTTGAATGAACATTCAAATTGCCAACGATGGGAAGAAAAAGATCAATGTTGAACAGCTCAAGATAGGAACAAGAAAACAATCCTCCTCAAAAAGGAAGCTTTTTTCCCTTTGAAGGTTTCCTACGTTATCGTCTCTCTATCATATCCTTGTTACTCTTTCTTCTTGTAAAACATTCAGAAAATATGTGGTAGAACACAGTTTAAGGTTAAAAGTAAAAAATGTAAGAGTTCAGTTTATCATGGGGTACTGATGAATCGAGAAAAACTCTCCCCCTTTTTCTCCTCCTTGAAGGCTCACTACTTATATGGTAGAAGTTGAAATCTTTACTTAGCCCCCCTACTCTAACCTAAACTACGGCAAAATAGTTTAATTATTTAAGAGAAAGTGAGAGAAATTCTTCTCCAATTTTGACACCAGGGACAGTGGCTATTACATCCCTACGATCCTACATAAAGAGCATATTCTCCTGGAGGGTAGTGAAAAGGTTTTTACTCATTGGATTATTGCTAATTGAAGAAATATTGCCATAGGTAAGTACATACAATTTTTCCTTTAGGATTAATTCGTGCACCACATACTCCAGTCTTCCCCTCTGGAATCCGACAACCATTCTCACAAGTCTCACAGTGGATTAAATTTCCTTCTTCTCTCTAACATTTTGAGTTTAGAGGCCTTTCTATCTTCCATTAGCCTATGTCAGGTAGACTTTTAGACAGTTTATTTCAAATAATTAAGCGTTCTTCTCTCTTTCACTAGTACGATTCCCTAAAAAAGTAGAAGCCTCTCGAGGGCCACTTTCAAATTATAACACGATTTTAACTCCTCTTTTCTCTAGAATTTTGATTACTTTGTCATTTCTCATTATCCTTCGATAGTTAGAACCCTCTGCGATTTGGGTGCCACGAAGATAAATCTCTTTTAAGCTTTGGATATCCTTCAAGGAGTAAAGGCTAGATACTTTTGTATTCCAGAGGTCAAGTTGTTGTAGGGAGTTAAGGTGTTTCAATGGATAGAGGTCGGAAATCTCTGTGTCTCCGAGGTCAAGTCTCTCAAGGTTTGTAAGGGTATGTATGGGGGAGAGGTCTGATATGTCTGTACCTGCGAGAAACAACTCACGGAGGTTGGTCAGATTTTCCAATGGAGAGAGATCAGAGATTTTTGTATGGGTTAGATCTAACTTTCGAAGCTTTTTCAGGTGACTTAAAGGAGAAAAATCAAAAACTTCTGTGGCTTCAAGATCTAGATTAAGCAAATGAGTAATGTTTTTCAATGGAGAAAGAGCGTAGACTTTAGTATACTCAAAGTTAAGCTCTCGAAGGTTCCTCATTCCTGAAAGAGGAGAAAGATCTGTAATTTTTGTAAAACTAACGTCCAGTAATTGGAGATATTTCATAGAAGAAAGCGGCGAAAGATCTGTAATTCTCGTCCGTCTTACGTTGAGATCCCTAAGACTTGTTGTCTCCTCTAAGGGGGAAACGTCTGCAACTTTTGTCCCTTCAAGGTTAAGAGAAAAAAGTCTCTTAAGACTGCTTAACGGGGAAATATCCATCACTTTACTCCAGGCAAGGATGAGTGTTCGGAGGTACTCTAACTCACTGAGAGGAGTAAGATCAGATACATTCGTGTTAGTAAGGTCAAGACTTCGAAGATTGGTCATTTTACTTAGTGGGGACAGGTCGGAGATCTTCGTCCATCCGAGATCTAGTTTTTGAAGATTATTGAGGTTATTGAGAGGGGTAAAGTCAGAAATATCGGATTTTTTTAGGTTAAGCTCAGTAGTCTTTTTGTTTTTAATATTAAATCTTGGTATGTGACCAATTTGACTTTCAAATTTTTCCAAAGCCTTGATTTCACGTCGTAAGATTTGTCGTCCTTTGTATGTTTGGAAAATGTCTTTTTCCAATTTGAACCCCTAAACTTCTCAACTTTTTTACTTTTTTAACTTCTGGTTCGAATTTTTGAACAAGGATTATGTTATCACGTAATGACATCCTCTTCCTTAACAGGAAACTGAATGAGAGTTTCACCAAATTGAGAACCCTCGCAAAGAAAAAGAGTTCGTACCTCCTTTTTTGGAGAAAAGCTATCTAGAATACCTGACAGCTCAAAATGCCTAGATACTTAAGAACGACCTTCTTGAAAGAGCAGAATCCCCGCTCTGGAGGACGGGGCCTTAGTCTCCACGAAAAGGTAAACCTTTTTAGAAGACGGAGTGTAAGGTTTAGCCTCTCGGTTGGAATGAACCATAGACATGCTGCTAACAATACGGAATCGATTTATGCACATCAATACAAATCACGCGAGATTAAACTTCACGAGCGTAATGACAGATGTAGAGGGTATGGTATCTGCATAAACTGTTATCTCCAAAATGGGATTCAAAATCTATTGAGACAAGTAAATAGGCCTATCATCCTCCCAAACTAACTTCAGACAAATTTGCATAACTTGTGGGAACTGTAAGCAATTGTGTCTTATTCCCAAGTAAGGTCGAGGAAAAAAGAGGTATGACGCGAGAGACCCTTTAATAAGGGTTCATTCTACTTGTGTGCTTAGCGAACATCTTCTAGTATCTAGCATCCCTGAAGCATCTTTTCCAGGGCTACCTTCAAGATTTTTTCATGATCAAACGCTAAGGGTATTTTGGCATCTTTGATCTTGCTAATTGGGATCCATTGCACATCACTGGCGTCGCTAGCCGCTACTAATTTTCCTTGCAATCTTTTGGCAAGAAAAACAACTGAACAGACATGACCACGGGGATCTCTGTCTGGATCAGAAAAGACATCCAATAGTTCTACTATTTCTATTGTCAAGCCGGTCTCTTCTCTTGCTTCTCGTTTACATGCATCTCTTACCGACTCTCCCCATTCAACAAATCCACCAGGAAGAGCGAAACTCCCTTGGAATGGAGGATTCTTCCTTTTTATCAATGCAACTCGATCGTTCTCAATTATAACAGAGTCTACTGCTAAATACGGGGTTTTCCTTTTCATTCATTTTTCCTCCATGAAGTATTCAAAACCCTAGAAGGAACACACTATTTGTAAGTGAAGGGGGAAACGATGGGAAAGAAGATTGAAAGCATACGATTTGAACCGGTCGGAATAATTCACTCACCTTTTCAAACGAGAACTGCGACTCCATTTCAAGCATACACATCGGAAGCTAAAGGTAGGGTCGAAGTTTTTAACGAGTATGAACAAGGATTGGTGGGTATTGAACGTAATTCATACATTGAACTTTACTTTCACTTTCATAAGTCAAAATCGTATTCGCTTCTTACGGTTCCACATCAAAGCAAGAACCGAAGGGGGGTTTTTGCTACTAGATCTCCCTATAGACCCAATCCGATAGGTAACTCCACCGTGAAGGTACTCAAACGGGACGGAAACACCCTTCACGTAAGGGGACTTGATGTCATCAATAAAACACCCCTCCTCGATATTAAACCATACAGTCCTGACCTTTATCCCACGATAGAGTGAATTAGCACTCAGTACCTAAGGAACCTAGTTTTCTGTATGGATTCTACTTTCTCTCTGTGGGAGTATTTTTGAAATGTAGGGTGCTTTACTCTTTTTCAAGATCAAACTCTAGAAAAAGAAAAAGGATTACAATTACTGTTCCACTATAATAAACAATTTAGAAGATATCAGTACTCTATAATGTGAGAACGATGGAGGAAGCAGAACCTCTTGGGACTAACCTACCAAGATTGGATGTGTACCCCATTACTGATGATAGATTCGGTTGGATGCATGTACAAATTGCAAAAGCAGTTATCAACGCGGGGGTTGAGATACTACAGTTTCGAGAAAAAAAGAAGGGACTACGAGAATGTATTACGGTAGCGACGGCCCTTAGAAAATTGACGAGGAAAAAAGGAGTTACCTTTATAGTTAACGATCGTGTTGATTTAGCTCAAGCAGTTGATGCTGATGGTGTACACTTAGGGCAGAATGACATGCCTCTACATATTGCGAGAAAAATCCTCGGAGAGGACAAAATAATAGGAATTTCTGCTGAGACGATTGAACAGGCGAAAAAAGGTGCAATGAAGGCGGATTATCTGGGAGTAGGTCCCATCTTCCCCACATCTACTAAAAAAGGCGTAGGACCCGCTCTAGGACTAGACAGTCTTAAGAAGATCAGTGAAGCGGTGAACATTCCGGTAGTAGGTATTGGCGGAATAACCCTCAACAACGTACGGGAAGTTATTGAAAATGGAGCTGAAGGAATCGCGGTAATCTCTGCTATAGCGGAAAAGAAAAACCCATACAAAGTGACAGTAGAACTTTTAGAAAAGGTTCGGAAAGCGAAAAGATCTAGGAGACGCTCATGAGAAGCTCAATCACACTATCTCACATTTACACAGCTCTTAATACTACTGTGCATAATTTACATTCGGTGAGACCGTTCGCGATGATGATCCAAATCATCACGGTGTCACAAAAAAAGCTCGTCCTCTTGAAAAGTTATAAAGGCACAAGTAATCATTCCACCAATAAGAAGGTCAAAATGATGGTTAAACTCCGGAAAGAACATCCACCCAGGGAAAATCCCCGTTTATCATTCTATTTTGTTTAATCTAATTCTTCATGCCTCGTTCTAGCTTCTATTTCTTTTAAACCTTTTTCGTTTGAATCTTGCGCGTTTGTAACTTTCCCATGTGACATTTGATAGGGTCCTTTCCTCTTTTGCTTTTCTTTTGAGACCTATATTTTCTTCCTTCTCAAGAGTGGGTAGAGAATGTGAAAAAAGAATCCGTAAAAATTCTCAAAGAATTAAAAAAAGAGGAGGGTAAGGGATCCTATACACCAATCAAAGCGAAAGTAATGATTAGAGGGGCGAATAGTGATGCGGTCTGCGACATGACTGTGATCAAGGTATTTAACGAAGGTCCAGCTGTATCTTTGAATGGATCCCCGACGGTATCTCCAACGACAGCGGCTTTATGAGCATCTGATCCTGTACCGCCATAATTTCCAGCCTCTATGTATTTTTTGGCATTATCCCAAAGCCCTCCAGAGTTAGCCATCAAAATAGCAAATAGAAATCCACTAAAGATAGCTCCTCCCAGATAACCAGCAAGGGCCTTAATTCCCGCAGTGAACCCCACGATTAGAGTGGCTGCAAGAGAAACTAGGACCAACGGCACTAATTTTTGAAACGCCGCCCTAGTGGCGACATCAACGCAAGCTGCGTAATCTGGCTCTGCTTTTCCTTCTCTCAACCCGGGGATTTCATTGAATTGCCTCCTGATCTCTTCGATCATTTTATAAGAGTTGTCAGAGACGCTGAGCATGGAAAGGGCAGAGAATAAGGGAGGGATAGTTAACCCTATAAAGATGCCAAGCAACACTTGGGGATCAAGTAGGTCAAACCCGACAAAGGCTTCAGCGTATTCTATGACTATTTCCTGATAAGAAGCAAGTAATGCAAGAGCGGTCAGTCCTGCAGCCCCAATCGCAAATCCTTTGGAGATCGCTTTAACGGTGTTACCTGCTGCGTCAAGCTTGTCAGTAACTTTAATCGCCTCTTTATCCAATCCAGATTGTTTTCCTATTCCTCGTGCGTTGTCACCGATGGGTCCATAAGCATCAGCAGCTACGATAGTTCCGACGATGGATAGCATGCCAACGGCACTCATAGCCACTCCATAGAGTCCTACTCGCACTCCTAGAGGGGCTAATAAGGAAAATGATACTGCAGAAGCTACACCAATGCCGACTAACGGAGGAAATACACTTATCAACCCATAAGAGAAGCCCGAAATGATGTTAGTTGGTGTTCCTGTTTGGGAAATTTTTGCAGTGTTCTTAGCAGGTTTTTTATTTATAGAAGTAAAGTAATCTGCGGTCATTCCAATAACCACACCACTGATCAATCCGACTACGCTTGCCCCCCACACCCTCAAGTTATATCCTAAATACCAACTCGCTAGAAAAGTGAGGAGGATAAATGAAAAGGTGCCTACAAATGTGGCTAAGTTAAGAGCCTTCTCTGGACGTCCTTCTTCACCAATTCGTACCACATTCACACTAATTAAGGAAGCAATAATTCCTATACCTGCGAATATAAGCGGAATAGTTTCGGATATTCCTGAGATTCCTGTTTTACTAAAAGATCTCCCAAGTATCATTGCTGACATCACAGCTGCGACATAAGAGTCGTATAGATCAGCTCCCATCCCAGCTACGTCGCCAACGTTATCGCCAACGTTATCGGCAACGACTGCGGGATTTCTTGGATCATCTTCTTCTAGGTCAAGCTCCACTTTACCAACAAGATCGGCTCCTATATCCGCGGTTTTGGTGTAAATTCCCCCACCAGCCTTTGCGAAAAGAGTTAAAATGCTTGCTCCAATACTGAAGCCGAGCACCATAAATGGCTCCCTAAATATGGCGTAAACAATACTAACTCCGAGTAAGGCGAGGCCGACAACGGATAATCCCATTACTGCTCCACCACGATAGGTAATTGGGAATGCCTCATGTACACCCTTTATTGACGCATTCGCCGTCCTGCTGTTCGCCCTAACAGCAATTTCCATCCCAAGAAACCCAGCTAACGCTGAGGAAAATGCACCGAAAAGAAAGATCGGCCCTGTCCAAAATCCTGCTTTAAATGCAGCAGAGAAGTGAAAGAACACTGATAAGAGAATTGCTAGTATGACACTAAAAATGGTGAGATACAAGTATTCTCTCTTCAAAAACGTTCTTGCTCCCTCTTGGATCGCTTTACCGATCTCCCGTATTTTTTCACTGCCGACTTCTTGTCTTTTTACATAGAAAAAAAAGTAGAGGGCAAGTAATAGCGAGAGCATTGCTGAGATTGGAGCTAATAACCACATCTCTAGTCCTAGCAATGTTTATTTCACCTCATTAACTTTTTTCCTTGAGTTATTGTTCTTTTTTTAAACCTTTTTCTCGTCACCATGATTTTTAGATCAGAGTTATGAAGTTCTTACGATATCTAGGGCCCCCTCTGAATCAGGAGTTTCTTAGAAAAATTCCTTCTATAACTTAGTAACGTTATATCACAAGGACATTCCTCATTGAGGATGGTACTTCAATTACTTGTCAGTAATCCTTCATTTGACCTCGAGGCCTTCCGCTTAAATCTGCAAGCAGGTTCAATGCTGCATTTGCTCCTTCCCCTACGGCAATGGAAAGCTGAAGGTTCCCCCCTGTACAGTCTCCAGCGGCAAAGACTTTGTCAAGGTTCGTTTTGTTATACTCGTCAACAGTTATAAAATTATCCTCAGTTAGAATACCCAATTGTCTGGCAATGTCTGTGGCTCCTAGATCCCCCAAGGCAACGAACACTCCGTCACATTTTATTTTCTCTCCATTTTGTAAAATAAGGGCATCCACTGATTGATCTCCAGTGATTTTCCTTATTTTCTCTTTTTTAAGAGGTATCCCCTTTTCTCTCAATTGGTTAATGAATTTTTCATCCATCTCGAGAGCTTTACCATTTGTGTAAATTGTAATATCGGTAGTATGATCTAAGAGTTCTAAGGCTTCTTTGGCGGCGAAGTTTTTAGATCCTATGACGAAAACGTTCTTATTTTTAAAGAAAGGCCCATCGCATGTCGCACAGTAGGACACACCTCTCCCCGTAAATTCGTCTATATTTTTAATCTTTGGCTTTTTGTAGCTAACGCCTGTGGCGATAATAAGTCCCCGTCCTTTGTACTGTGACTCATCAGTTTCAACGGAAAAGTAGTCTTCTCTTTGTTCAACTGAGAGGACTTCTTCTCTAGTGATCTTAATTCCAAACTTTTTAGCTTGGGTTTCAAAGCGGCTTATCAGTTCACTTCCTCCAATTCCTTCCGGAAAACCAGGGTAATTCTCTATCTTCTGACTTTTTTCTAGTAGACTACGGCCTTTGTCTATCACGAGTACCTCTTTGTTTGCTCTTCCTATATAAATAGATGCAGTCAGACCAGCTGGTCCGCCTCCCGCGATGATAGCATCATACATTCGTCTCCCTGTAATCGAATTTTCCAGGTCACATTTTAAATGCTATAGCGTGTACTTTTATGAGGCTTGTAAAGTATTTAGTAATTCATAGATAAAGAATGATACGACAATAAAAGATCGATCTTGTTCGAAACGAAATGGATATACGGAAATATAAGAGAAGAGGGTATAACGCAGAGCGGGAGTTTAATAAAGAACTACGTAACAAACACATCTGGAGCTGGCGAATCCCTTCAAGTGGGTATAGAACTGGAAAGTTTGCTCTACCTGATGTGGTAGGTATTCTTCATGGAAAAATCATGGGGTTTGAAGTTAAAACTACCGAGAAGGATGAGTTTAGTCATTCCCTCAAAGATACTGATCCAATTATCGTGTGGTTGAGAAACTCCCTTTCCTTTCCGGTTGAGGCAAGAGGTTTTTTGGTTGCAAAGTTTATCGGAAACAATAGATGGAAAGGACAGGAGATCTTTCAGCTTGAAGAAGGAAAAGAACGGATTTTTACCTTTAAACGCAAAGGAGCAGTGAAGATAACGCATCTCTTGAGACAGCTTCATATCACAGTATCCTCTTTAACTTGAACTATTAAAAGAAATATCCTCTTGGATTACGGCCCAACTTCCTCGTTTAAGTTCATATTCTTCCATTTATGTAGAACATAATTCAAAGGAAACGTAACTTTCTTAACTTAGACAACAAAGTTCAAAGAAGAATGATAAACGTATGTGATTGAGAAAAGAGCCCTCGAATATTGTTTTTGTTAGCGGCGTAAAGCGAAGTCCCAGTGAGGGAGTCGAATTAGCCTCTTTGGATACATTTAGGGGGGTTATCAAAAGGGGGTTTTTCATGGAAAGGGATCCCTCCAGAGATTCTTTCTTCAGCAGGGATGTACGTACCCAGTGTCTTCTTCGTTTTTATGGCTGTTACTCCACCTGTAAGAGCTCTCTTAACCGTACGTTTTTTCTGCGAACCAACGAGTAACGCTTCCGTATTGGGAGTAACCTTGAACAAGAGATCAATTTTTCCAAAAATTCCTCCAGTAACATCCGCAGTAGTGTTCTTCTTCTCGTAGCTTCGATAGAGCGACTTTATTTGGTTCCATTTGGTTTTGGTAAGTTTTTTTAGTGGTGGTTCTCTCTTAATAGGGTAGGTGGGATGGATTCCTTCGGCCGTGTCATTAAGAACCATTACTAATCGTTCTGCTTCCAATGCATTAGCTAGGTAGACTGCTTGATCATCACCAGAAAGCACAACATAGGATTTTTTTACGTCTTTCACGACATCACCAGACGTAAATGGGATTTCCCCACGATTCATAGTGATTTCAACCTTCCTCCGTAAAGGCCCCTCAAACACCTTACCTCTCTTAACAATTCCGATAGAATATGGAGAAAAATTATGAACGGGAAGATTGTTATCCAGAAAATACTCAACTAGATTTATACGAAGGATCTCCATCTTTTGGCGAACAAAAGAAGCTCCTTGTGCAGTCTCTAGTCCCCTATCGAGAACCGCAGGATGTCCAAAAGATCCTCCACCAGATATCACGACCAATGGACCTGAGTAACTTGCTATTTCTTTAAAAATCCGTTGTAGTTTCTTTTTAGGGGCTAGTGTGTATTTGTGATTCTTATTCGTAATAGCACTACCACCTAATTTCACAATAACTGGCTTCTTCACTGTTTACCCACTTTGAGTAATTTTTTTTTGTTGGTCAGATTTGAAAGTTTTATTAAACCTTTTCTTCTTTTATTAAAATGGGAACTTCTCTTTCATGAATGGGAGTTTGATCTTTTACTCTTTTTGTGAAAACTGAAAAAGTGACGTTATTATGACGAATGAATTCCCTCCCTCCTATATTACCACGGTAACTGTAATTTCTGGCTGGTTTAAACTTGCTACCGTATGTTTTACTGCCCCGACTCTTTTAACCTTGCAAAAAATAACGGATTGGCTAGCTATTAAGTTAATTCTCGCATTAGGAGTAGGTCCAATATTAGGTTTAGGATTCAGTTTTCTCATTCTAGATGTGCTTAATTTACAAAATCAAGTAAATTTAACTAGACTCCTCTTTTTTGATATCATACTAACGTTGGCATTCCTTTTTGGGACATTTATCTCTAAAGCATTCATTCTTACTGCATTCTTTTGGAGCTTCCTCTCGGTCATCGGTATTTTGTTATCGCCTATTCCGGCTTCGGATCCAGGGGTGAGTAAGGCTACTAGGTTACTTGGGTTCTTGATCCTCGGCATTGGTTTACCATTAAAATTCGTTGATGTGGGTAGTATTCTTTCTAATCTTTCATCCTTATGTTCTATCCTGGGAGGAGTGTTAGGAATAGCAGGAGAGGGGCACAATCTCAGGTAAGAGTTACTTTCTGTAAGTCTCGTGGGATCAATAATCTGGGAAATACTTCCTTTGCATCTGCAATGCTTGGAGCGCCTCCCCGGTAGATGTGAACAAGTGCCAATTGCTTGACCTTTGCTTTTTTTGCCAACCTAGCGGCTTTTAATGGGGAGGAATGGTTATTCATATCTTCCTTGTAAGCTTCAGCTATGAGCAAATCGGATTTTTTTGCTAGTTCTTCTGCCTCTGTAGTGGGCGTCCCATCACCTAGGTATGTTACTTTTATTCCTTCAGATTCTACAGCGACAGCAAGAGAAGGAGTAGAATGTGTTATTGGGGCGAAAGAGAGGAGGTACCTGTTCAGAGTATGGGGTTCTGCTGCCCTATGAACGTTCACTTTAAAGCTAAGGTCCTGGAAGGATTTTCCGTACGCTAAGTCTAAGAGTTCTTCAATGTACTTTTTTACCCGTTCAACAGAGAAAATTTCAAGCGGCCTCTCTCGTTGTTCCTCTAAGCTCGCAACAAGGAATGCTGGAATGCTAAACGTATGATCGGCGTGTAAATGTGACAAGAAAATGCATTTGATTTCCTCAAGAGCAATCTTTGCTTTCCTCAATTGGAAAAAGGTAGTAAATCCACAGTCCAAGAGGATCTCTCCGTTTATGAGTATGCTAGTGTTTGGATGAGGTCCAAACGCTTCTCCCGTACCCAAAAACTGTACTTCGAAAGGAGAGGAGGGCGTCATTCTATTTTTCCTCCTCCTTTTGTAGTTTTTTTATTATATTTTCTGCAGTTTTCTCCCCGATTCCATTTACCTCTATCAATTCTTCTTTTTTGGCGTTTTTGATAGAGGAGATGTCTCCAAAATACTTAATCAGTCGTTCTTTCATTTTTCCTCCAATCCCCGGAATTTTAAGTAAAGGTCCTTTTTCCTCTCTTTTTCCATACAATTCTCTCCTATACGCTTCAAGGAGAGTTACTTCCTTATCAGCAAGTCCAGCCAAGGTTGTAATTTTTTCTTTCCCTTGTTCAAACACGACCTCTAACGGTGATTTCCAATCTTTTTTCCGTAAGGCGTGATGGTCAACGGCAAGCTTTTTTATGGGACATTGCTGGAGTATGCGTTTGAGATATTTGATTGAGTATTCAAGCGCACTCTTGGGATATCTAAAACCTAAAAGATAGGTCATGGGACCATCCACTAGGATGTTCTCAGGTTTGTGCTCAAGAATGAACGTGATCTGGTCTTCTCTACAGGGACCTTCAACATCGGACGTGTAAATGAGCTTATCTTTCGTATCATCAATGAAGACTTCCGTGACGAATCCAAGTCTCGTTTTAGCACCGTGTGGTACTGGTCGTGAGAAAGAAATTTCTGTTTCTTCAAAGGTGAATGTTTTACCATCTGCGTAGGATATTGTAGGAATATTTTGTGTCGTTTCTAACTCCTTAATTGCGTCAAGAAACGTGGAAGCTCGTTTCTTTTGGCTTTTATTAATGTTCTTATTGGGATGTTTAATGAGAAGGTGTTTTCCACTGAAAATCTCTGGGTGCTGGGGGTTGTAGTGATCGTAGTGATAGTGCGTGATAATAGCGATATCTGATTGACTGACCTTGGCTTTAATTTTTTTCCACGCATCATCTCGTTTTTTAATCTCTTTTGGATGTGGGGGCAAATGCCAGCGACTAGGAGCAAGAGACACTCCTGGATCAATAAAAACATTCACATTCTTGGTCTTGATAAAAGTCGCCATACTTCTTGTCCCCATTGATTCGCCTGTAATCGGTTCAATTTGCAAGGGAATCTCCCTTCATTTAAAGATCACATATTTTCTTATTTCTCAACAGGGAAAACTCGTTTCTATACTTATATAGGTACTTATAGTTGCCTGTAAAGCTTCCAAGCGATGGCATTGACAAATTTTTGCGTCGGATTCACACCAAAGTGGTTTTTAAGGAAGAGGTCAAGCCTTAGAAGGATGAATTTCCCCCTATTTGTGTATTTAGTACTTAAAAGATCGATCTGTTTTAGGTACGATAGCGTCTCTTCACTCACAAGCGATAAAGCTCTCGCAGCGGGGATTTTTCCTTCATTTTTTAAGAGGACTTTGATGATATGTCTAGCCGCTGACGGCATTGAATTAATGCGTTCAATGATCACATGAGAAATTCGTTCATGTTGTTCAGAGATTTCAGGTATTTGTTTAGGAGGGCTCTCTTGAATGTCGAGTTCTTCCACCAGTGCTTCTACATCCGCCCGTGGTAGGTTAAATTTGTTTCCTACATCCTCTAACGTAAAATGTTCTCGCTCTTCGGAGAAGGATGATACGTCTTCCTTCACGTCTTCCAATTTTGGCTCCCAATACCAGTGTTGCTGATCGTATAAATGTGTAAGAGGTAACGTTTCTACTAAGCATTTCAAATCCTCGGCGGGGATACCTAACTTCTCTACAAGATCTAGATGCGAAAGATGCCGCTTTTCTTCAAGAACGATACGACTCTCCTTCTTTTTTTTCTCCCAGAACGAGGGAGAATAGAGCGTATCAGAAGGACCTCTTATAACTTCGTCCTTCAAGTAGGTAAGTAGTTTTTCTACTTCTGCATATGGGAAACTAAGCATTTCTGAAAGTTCAGAGGTGGCAACTTTCTCTTGTTCGTTAACTAACTTTTTTATTTTCCTCTTCTGCTTTTCCAACTCCTTAGTGCTGTACCAGACATTTTCAGTAATCTTTTCCCCTTCAAGGGATCCCAAAAGCCTTCTCCCATCAGCGGGAGGGAGGTTCAACTCTGTTTGTAATTCTTCTAGGTGAATTTTCCCTCTTTCTTCAAGCAAAGACTTGATTTTCTCTCGTAATTCTTCCCAATACCACTGGGAATAAAAAAAACCAGTGGAAGAGGTAACTACTTTTTCACTCATTTCTGTCAAGAAGTTTTGAACATTTTCAACTGAAAGTGGCAGTGCCGCCGAAATATCTTCTACAGTGAACCGTTTATGATCGGAGACGTATTTTTGGATCTCTTCTAAAGGTTTGGTATAAAGTAACCGTTCTTTTGTAAGGAGAGCAGCTTTCCTAACTCTTTGCCGAATGCGGTCTTTTATTTCTCCTTTTCTTGGCATTTCACTTGTCTTTCGGGGGCGAATGTCTACCATAAGAGGAAAAGGAAGTGACGGCGCTTTAAGGTACCCTTTACCTGGAGAAAGCTCAGAGAGCATTTCCGTGTTTTCTTTATCTATCCCGTAGATGCGAGCTAGCACCTGAGTTTGACGTTTAGGGGATCGAAGGGCAAGGATTGAGTTGCAGTTTTTCATCACTGCCTCACTTAAGTCGCGAGAGGTTTGGGTAGAAAGTACAAGCCAAAGGCCGAGTTTGCGGCCTTCTCTCGTAATAGTGTGAATAATTTTGCCTAAGGGGTCATCCCGTGATTGGGGTGCAAATTTATGAGCTTCATCGAGGAATAAGATGAGGTTTGCTTTAATCTCTCCAGTAAGTTTCGCTTGATAAATATCACGTAGGAGGTCAGCTACAATAAATCGAACAGCCCAATCGCCAACTGGCATATTTCCCAATTGGATTAATGTTGCTTTCCCTGGGTCGATAATATCCCTTGCTGGAAAATAATCTTCAGAAAACAAGTCACTTTCTCTCAATCCCTCAATACGAGATTCCATGGCTCTTTTCCTGGCGTGGTGAAGATCGCTTTTCTTAACCCTTTCCTCTAAGGTCGCAAGATCGAGGGATTGCTCATCATCGTTCATCAAGTTCTGTAAGTACAAAGCATATTCTTCTGGCATATCTGATAAAAATTTCAACCTATCGGGAGTAAAAGTAGGCTTAAGCTTAATGGGGTTCCATTTCCAATTAAAGACAAATAGATCAGAGCGAAAATCCGTAGTAGACAGATTCCTAGCGGTTAATTCTTGAATTTGGGTGGTGTCTTGATTGGGAAAGGTCAATCCACCAAACTCGTTATGGAAATCGAATATCAAAAGGGCGGTGTCTGATTCTTCTTTAGAACATTCTAAGACGCCTTCTATTAGGACGCCAAGTGTGTAAGATTTTCCACCGCCCGTTGATGCTACTATGAAGAGATGAGTGGAAAAATCCTTGAGATTATAATAAACGGGGATGTGTCTGGGAGCATTCATCAGGCTACCAAGTAAAATCCTTTTAGGTCGGGGGATCTCGTAAAACATCCTGCTAAGAATCTCCTTGCTTGGAACGTACACGGGTGATTCGATACAGACTGGACGTCCTACAGGTTTTAATTGGTTTCCTTGGATGATTCGTAACGTACTACAGGTAGCCAATTCGTTTCCTGTTTGCCTCTCTATCTTATCTACTCTCGCGAGGACTCTTCTTCTATCCTCCTTATCTACACATAGTACAAATTGGTTTTGAGAGACTTTTTCATCTTCCACTCTGAACGTGAATTCTCTCGTTTCAGTTTTCTTAACAACAAATCCCGCTTTTTTACCCAATACTTCTTCAACCATTGATTTTTCACTCTCTAATCCGTTTATTATGTGTTTAGTATTATCAAGTTGATCTTTAAGCCAACTTGTGAACTTATCCTTTTTTTCTTTCTGGATGAGGGTCACTTGGTCTAACGTACTTCCAAATTGTGAAATAAACTCCTCTGTTGCATGTTCTAGGAGATTTGATATTTTTTTATTCTTTTCTTTAGATTCAGTGATAAAACTGAAGAAAAGCCCCCCTCGCTTATCGGCAATAACGAATTTCTCCCCTTTTTCGATCCGGATGGTCCCCCCCTCACCCCATATCTCTTCACCAAGGGAAGTTAGAGCACCAAAAAAGAAAGAAAAGAGGTTTTCTCGTTTACTTCCTTCCCTCGGGTAAGAATATACGGGGATACCTCCTTCAGATACTACAATAAATCGTATATTCTCTCGTGTGGCCCCTATATTCATTCTTCATTCTACCACAGATCATCTTGCCTTTGAACGATTTAGTAATTGATGATAAAATAAAAAACCTTATCGAACAAGGCCTCTTGACGGATACCAATGAGATCTTCATAGTTTAAAGGAAGCATTGTTTGTAAGGCTTCATAGTTAAAGACTAGTTAATTCCTCAACTTCTAAAGAGTTAGTCGATATAATCAAGAATGAATGAGGAGGAGTTATTACTTCTTATCGAGATCGATTCCCCAGATCATAAGAACATGTTTCAAGAGTTCTCTTTCGACTTTAGCTCGAAGGGTTGTCTTTAAAATTTGTTTTACTTCAGCTTTCTTTACTGGTACCCCTCGTTCCTTTGCTAGTTCAAACCTAGCCTTAAGTTGCTCTGCTGAGGTAACGACTCGTCCAACAGTTCTGCTAATCCGATCTGTTGGACGTACAGCGAGTGCTCCTAATGCATTTTCAAGAGTTTCCTCCATAAGATCGACTCCCGGGTTTTTAACGGGGGTCTCCTTTTCAACCATACAGATTTCTTTACCCGCGAATTGCTTCCAGTCGTTTTTATAATCTCCTTCAGTGGTGACAGTGAATCCTTCTCCCTCTCGTTTCTCTTCTGGGCCAAAGAGAGTTGTACTTACTCTGTCTGTGACTGATTTAATAAGGGTTTTTAGGCTTTTAGATCTTTCCTCATTTTTTACAATTAAAACTGGCTTTTTTGAAGTTATAACTCTATATACGGCAACTGCAACTGCTCTAAGACCCATCTCATTTGTAATTAAGTCAAAAGCATCACTGGGGGATACTTCTGAGATTTTTTTCGACCTCCTTGCTTTCTTTTACTAACCTTCATTTTGTACTTTTAAGTCTTCCTAGTGAAGCTCTCTTATGCCATTAGTCTCAATAACAAACATGATCATGTTCCATGGCTTTATTAGACTCTGGAATCTCCTATAGTAACGGTAACGAAAAGATAAGTAGCCATCTTATAATTTCAAGTTATATAAATGATATCAAAGAGCGGAGATAGTGAAACTTGGCAAGGTGCTCCTGTACGATACAGGATTTAAAATTCCTAAAAACCAGTTGCGATGCGATCGTCCTAAACATGTACTGTTGATCGAACTCTCCGCTTATGGTCAACGATTGTCACAAAGCATCTTCTTAATCATGGGGGTTTATAGCGTAGAGGGTGTCCCTCTACGAAATATATATCCTCATTACTTCTTTATGTAATGAATTTTTCATCTTAAATATCTGGAAAAGGGAGATGAGGGATTGAAGGAAATTTCTGCCTCAAAGAAAGCTCTCAAAATGGAGTATGCTATTCGAGATCTAGTTTTAATAGCCAATGACTATGCCAAAAAAACTGGGAAAGATATATTACGTTTAAACATTGGCGACCCAATTAAATATGACTACGAGACACCTGGTTACATGTGCAATGCATTATGTCAGGCGGTAAAAGAAGGGTGTAATTACTATGCTGACTCAAAAGGCCAGGACGATCTGCGAAAAGCCATAATTAAAAGGGAAAAACGAGATAATAAGATTTCTCTCGATTTAGAGGACATTTACGTTACGAATGGGGTGAGTGAAGCAATAAGGTCTGTTTTTATAGGTGCATTTGAGTCAGGGGACGAAATATTGATTCCTGGTCCTGTTTACCCTCCTTATAAAAGTTATGCGGATCTTTTGGGGGTAACGGCAACGGAATATACTTGCATAGAGGAGGAAGGTTGGATACCAGATGTAGAGGATATACGGAAGAAAATAAACGAAAAAACTAAGGCCCTCCTTCTTATTAATCCCAACAACCCCACAGGTGCTGTTTATAATGCAAAAACTGTTAAAAAAATTCTAGATATAGCAGGGGAACATGGTCTCTTTGTTATTTCCGATGAAATCTATGATCGTATACTTTATGATATCAATGAATGCCCCAACACCGCAAACTTGGCAGGAGAGATCCCAGTAATTACTTTTTATGGGTTAAGTAAAGTATACCTTGCTCCAGGATGGAGAATTGGATATATGTATAAATCTGACCCTACAAATCGTCTTGAAAGAGTATGGCGGGGGATTCTTAAAGTTCTCCTAGTTCGCCTATCTAGTAATACCCCCTCCCAAAGAGCAGCTGCAGCTGCTCTCTTGGCCCCTCAAGATCATATTAAACAGTTAATAAAAAAGACTAAAGGGCGAAGAGACTTCATTTATCAGAGATTAACGGAAATTCCAGGTATCCGCACTCAAAAACCGGAGGGAGCGTTTTACATCTTTCCTAAAATAGTCGATGAACCTTACGCTACAGACGACAAGAAATTTGTTCTTGACTTAATGAAAAAGAAGCAAGTGCTTTTTGTGAATGGATCAGGATTCGGAGAACACGGAAAAGGACACTTCAGAAGTGTATTTCTAGCTCCAATTCCAACTCTTAAAGAGGCAATGAATCGCCTAGAGGACTTCATGAAAGAAAGTTAAGATACTTTCTTTTAACAAGAAGAGACTTTTTAGGTCGTGAGGTGTGGGCAACTGTAACTTAGATACTGTTACTTTATTTTTTCTATGCTAAACATACGAGAAAGATCACTAGACTTAAAGGAGGGTCTGCTTTCGTGTGAGAAAGAAAAATTGAAAAGGTAATACCATAGATCAATATAAAAAGATTAAAAATGCCATCCGATGAACTACTAGAAGCGTTACTTACCGTAATAGATTCTTTAGATTCAAAGAAAGGAGCAGATGCCCCTTCGATTAAAACTAAGATGAAAAAGCTTGAGAAAATATATTCTATCGGGATTTCAGCGGGCCCCACAGAAGCTGGCTGGAAAACCCGTATAATAGAAGAATTGAGAGCATTCAAAGCGATGAAAAATACTGCATATGGTGATTTACTTCCACATTTTCGTTATTTAACCCCCTATCAAAAGAAGAATCAGTTTTTACTCGTGCAAACTAAGAGAAACGATAATGTATGGGAATGGGGACTTATTCGTCTTCCTTTGTTTTATCCCTCTCTCCCGCCAAGCTCTATTCATTCTAAAAGTGGAGAACTTAAATTGTATACTAAACATACGGACTCTACGAAGTGTTTAGGAGGAATCATAGCCGATAGATGGAATCGAACCGGAGACATGGGGGTTGCTCACTGGCTTTGCTTCTGTGAAGTCTTCTTAAGTCTAAGGGATTCGCCAATAAAAGTATAATCAGTTAAGAAGGGTACACTATGAGTACGATATTTAAAATCAAAAGACTGCTGCGTTCCTAGCGGGTTGCTCCATTTTAGAAGATTTACAATTCATTGAGAAACCCGAAATGTGTCAGAAAAAATCAAAGAGAGAGATTACAGTAAAACTTTATGCATTTCTTGCCGAAGAAGTGGGTAAAGACGTGTTTAAAGTTAACGTAAATGAGAGATCGACTGTTAGAGCGCTAATCGCGGAAATTGACTGTAAGACTCACGGTAAGCTTTCAGAATTAATCCTTCTTGATCCTGATACGTTAAAACCACAATTTTCGTTGGTTTTAGATGGTGACAACTCTCATGCGGTTGGGTTGGATACAAAAATTAAAACTGCAAGTGAACTTTTGATTTTTCCTCCCTTTGGTGGAGGATCTGTCCCAAAGAAACACAGGAAAGGAACACCAAGAAACATCAAGTTTGCGTTGATTACTGTGAGCACTTCAAGGTATCAAGCGATTCTAGAGGGGAAAGAGGTAGAGGATAAATCAGCCGAGATAGCCAAAGGACTGATAGAGAAAATGAATTACAAGATATTGACACATGAAACTATACCGGATGATGGGGCGAAAATCAAAGAAATGATTAAAAAACTAAAAGACGCTGACATTTTAATTTTTATGGGTGGGACAGGGATTTCTCCCGATGATCAAACTCCAGAGATTTTAAGACCTCTGTTTGAGAAAGAACTCTCTGCGTTTAGTCACGTTTTTACCCTCCTTTCTTTTCAAGACGTTGGTTCTGCTTCCATTTTAAGTCGATCCGTTGCAGGAATTTATAGGGAAAGGTTACTTGTGGCCCTTCCAGGGGCCCCTAGTGCAGTTAAACTTGGACTATATAAGGTCATTCTTCCTGAAGCGGGACATATTCTTAAAATAGCGCGAGGACTTTAAAAATCGTCTTATTGTGTTGTTTCCCTATATAGCCCCTCTACTTTTCTTTTCGTTAAGGATCGGTCACATTAGAACGAGTAATTCCTAATTACAGATTGGAAAGGAAGAGTAGGAACTGTGTCGCACGGAAAAACCATGTCAACAACAGGTTAGTAAAACTGCTTGAGCGTTTAGTAGTGGCAACCTAAGTGCCTCGACCGAAGTCTTGACACGTACAGTTCCACTCTATTAAGCCTCTCTTTTAGAGGAGCTCTCAGCGCTACCTCTTTTTGGGGTGGACTTCCTGCTTAGATGCTTCCAGCAGTTATTCCTTGAGGCGTAGCTGCCCAGCCTGCCCGGTCGGACAACTGGTAGACCATTGGCCTCGAATCCCTGTTCCTCTCGTACTATGGGATCCTTCCCCTCAGGTAGCGGGCACACCCAACAGGCGGAGACCGAACTGCCTCGCGGCGTTCTAAACCCAGCTCACGATCCGTTTTAATAGGCGAACAGCCTCACCCTTGCCAGCGTATACACCAGCAGGATACGGAGAGCCGACAGCGGAGTGTGAAGCCTCGAGGTCGATCTGAACTTTCACCCGAGACACACCTGTTACCCCCGGCGTAACTTTTCTCTTGTCACCAGCCCCCACCGATGGGGGCATGATGGTTCGCTGAGACCGGCTTTCGCCTCTGAGAACCACATTTTGAGATTCTCAGTCAGGCCAGCTTTTGGCTTTGTCCTCTACTCTGGGTTTCCGTCCCAGATGAGCTGACCTTTGTAGGCCTGCGATTTCTTATCACAGGCGTGCCGCCCCAGCCAAACCGCCCGCCAGATGCTGTCCCCTCCTCGGGTAAGCAGCTTCGTCTAGTGTAGGTGGTATCTCAGGATTGCATCCACCAGAGCCGGAACCCTGGTTTCAGTGCTCCCACCTATGCTTTGTACACTGGACAAAGCCGCAACACCAGGTTGCGGTTAAGCTGCCGGGGTCTTCTCTCCCAGTTGGATGTGGCCAGACTGTTCACTGGCCAGTGGTTTCACTAGGTTAGAGGTTGGGAACAGTGGGGCCCTCGTTAACCCGTTCATGCGCGTCGGAACTCACCCGACAAGGCATATGGCTACCTTAAGAGAGTCACAGTTACTCCCACTGTTTAGAGTAGTTTAGGCCAATTGTATTCGGCTTTCACTAGACTCCACTGAGTAGGACTCACGGGCTGTACTAAGGCTTACGCCCTTGCAGCCCGCTGTGTTTTTATTAAACAGTCGGGACCCCCTAGTCACTGCGACCTGCACATTCATCGTGCGCAGGCACTCCTCCTTCCGAAGGTACGGAGCTAGTTACTCCGAATTCCCTAACCTCTTTTAGCCTAGCACGCCTTGGGCTTCTCACCCAGGGGCACCTGTCTTGGTTCTGGGTACGGATCCCTAGGATCGTTCCTTACTTCCTTTTTAGGAGATCTTAGAATCAGGGAGCACCACCCACATACGGGCGGCTATTCCTGTCTTCCTCCCCTTCTCACCGTTATGGTCCTTGGGGGAGTTCAACAGTTAACTGAGCCGACAGGCCCAACTTCCTTATCTAAAACCGTCGGAAATAAGGCTTGTGTTACCACACCTACCTAGGGAGTTCTGGATTATTAACCAGATACCCTTTCGTCCATACTTAGCTAAAGCTGGACTTAGGACCGGCTAACCCTCGGCTGATGATCATGTGCCGAGGAACCCTTGCCCTTTCGGCGGTCGAGATTCTCACCCGACTAAGTTGCTACCGCCCCCTGGATTATCATTCCTTAAAAGTCCACTGGATCTTACGACCCAACTTCTAACTTTTAAGGACGCCTACCTACCGGATGAGTCTTTTCAGACTCCCCTAGGGTATCGGAACCCGCCTTAAGCCTCGTCCATTTTCAGGGCTCCAAGGCTCGGCGGGTGAGTTGGTACACACTCCTTAGAGGATGACTACTACCAAGCCTACCTCCCCGCTGTTTTTGCCTTGAAACACCTTTCGAGATTAACACTTTAGACGGGATTTAGAGTCCTTAACCCTAGTCTGAATTGTCCTTCTTTCGGCTCAAGAACTTGCTTCTTGAAACCCGATTCCTCTCTTCTTCGATAGTGACACCTTCTGAGTCTAATAGGGAACCCCCATCTCGCGATGGTGAACCCCCAATTAGTGCTTTACAGCGCCACTTGTCTCTGAGAGGACTGGTCTGTGGCACCACTTCGGTAGGAACCCGCTATCGCTGAGCTAGATTGGTCTTTCGCCCCTAATCCTTGCTCAGAGGAACGGTTTGCACCCCAGTATCCCTTCCGGCCTCCACTTCTCATATGAGAAGCTTCACCGTGGCAAGGATTAGATCGCTCAGCTTCAGGTCTTCACCCTGTGACTAAAGGATCTTTCGACCCTCACCAATCACTATGTAAAAAACATAGCTATTGGTACTCGCTTTCACTATGCCTCTTCCTTTTCTGGATTAAGCTCGCCACAGAGAGAAACTCCCAGGGCCGTTATTCCAAACGGAACCATGCGACCCTGATCCGGTCTCCTCGTACTAGGAGGTTACCTTCTGTTCCTTTGGAGACGTTCGACCTTTCGGGCCGCATGCAACTTCGGTGGATGATTTCAAGCCTTTTCACTCCCCGCCAAGGGTACTTTTCAGCTTTCAGTCACCTTACTAGTCTACTATCGGTCTTAGCACATATTTAGCCTTGGGAGTCGGTGACTCCCTGCTTCAGACGGACAAATCAGTCCATCCTACTCTGGACACTCCCTTAGTCTTTAACTTCGTTCTCCTACAGGACTGTAACCTTCTTTGGTGTGCCATTCCAGGCAGCTTTAGATTTGAGATTAAAGACTAACTTGTGGGAGTGTCCTGCAACCCCACATCCTAGTTGGATCACTCCAACTAGTTCAGTTTGGGCTGTACCACCTTCGGTCGCCCTACTAGCGGTATCTCGTAATTGATTTCTTTTCCTTCGCCTACTAGGATGTTTCGATTCGGCGAGTCCCCCCTCCTTTCGGAGTATTCAAGGTTTTTACACTTGAATGGGAAGTCCCATTGGGGAATCCCTGGATCCAGGCCTGCATGCGGCTTACCAGGGCTTTCTGTAGCTTGCGACACCCTTCTTCGGTGGCTAAGCCGAGCTATCCATCACCCACTTTGTGCAGTGTTCTAACCTGTTTTGTTGTGGCTTTTCCGTGCGCATATCCCGAGAATGAAAAAGTTCCAAACAGTAAGTATATTAGTAAATGATTTAAAAATCTTTTGGTATGCTCCTGTAAAGTACAGAATTACTTAAGTAATACCGCTAGAAATACCATTCCTAAGCGTTGCGTTCTATGCTCAGTTGCTTATAAGCTAAACAAGGTTTAAATAAGTGAAAAAGTATACTAGGTACACTGTGAATTCCTAACAGGGCGAATCTCTTCGGGGTGGTCAGCTTCTGGATGAAGTTTTTATACTTATCACATCTCGATTTTCTAGTCTATAGTTTGCTGAAATTTTACGCTTTTTACGAGCGTCTATTGCGAATAAAAATGTCTTTTTGATATCAGAATGGATTTTACCTGCAAATTCTTTTGCTGTTGTCCCTTTTTTCACTAAATGTACATCTGGGAGAACTCTCCCTTCTTTATCAGTAAGATTTTCTACATTTCGAACTGGATATACAACGATCATATCAAGAATGTCAAATACGGCTGTATTGATACATTCTTGTACGCCAGTGGAGCCCCATTCGCCCATTAATTCTCTTATTTTGTTATAAAGCTTCTTTTTACGATTAGAAAGATCATCTCTCTCTAATATCTTGAAATTCCTTCCTCCTCTGGTGTATTCAATAGTATTACGCTCTACCCCCTCAATTAACGCTAATTCAGCAAGAGCAGATGCAGGGACAACTTTTTCTTTGACTTTAATCCGTTCAAAATTTTCGGCCGCTTTAGGAATATCCATCTTATTGAGCATCGTGAGGTTAGGTTTGGCTTTCTCTCGAATTTTTTTTGTTAAACGTAAGAGATCTTGATCCGTCCAATTTTCTGGTTTTAGTTGTAATAATTCGGTCTCCGTTATTGCATTTTCGATAGTTTCTCTCTTGATTGAAAGACCTGTAAGCCTTGTTTCTAAAAGAGTTGTGACTTTGTCCCGTCCACTTTTTAAGCGTCTTTTAATCTGATCCCACTCTCGCATGATTATTTGGTGCATCCATCGACTGATTTCTTGTTCTAGAAAGTCTATATCTTTAAGAGGATCCCATGATCCAGGACTACCAAGGTCTTTTCCATCAGCATCATATCTTCCTGAACCATCAACAACATGAATTAACACATCAGCTTGGCGTAAATCATCTAAAAATTCGTTTCCAAGCCCTCTTCCCTTCCATGCATCGGGAACGAGCCCCGCCACATCAATTACTTTCACAGGAATATACCGTACACCTTTTCTGCAAACAGAATTTCTTGGATCATCGTCTACATTGAAGTCTCTACACGCACACTTTTGGGTCACGTAGCCTACACCAATATTCGGTTCGATAGTTGTGAAGGGATAATCTGCAGTTTTAGCTCTACCACTGGTAAGAGCGTTAAATAATGTCGTTTTTCCACTATTAGGTTTTCCAACAAGACCTATAAGCATTTCTCTCACCTAAGAATTTTTTCTTAATTGTTCACGGAGGAATGGGTTTTTTGCAGCGAGACGTCTTAGAATAGCATCAAAAGATTCATTTTTTCCTAGCTTCTCTCGGATAAACGGGCCACTTCGCCCCTTTTTATCTCTCCTTTTTAAAAGCCTCTCTCGCTTTAAAATTAATTCCATAGGAACTCCAACAACTTTGGAGGCTGTTTTTTCTCTGCCTATTATAGAACGTTCTTCGTGTCCCTCTTCAGTGGGGATAATTAACACGAGACGTTTATCAATTCCTGGCACTCTCTCCTTAAAACGTTTAATCATTGGGAGAGACATTTTCCCGGCGTAAGTGTAGAATTCTCGCTCAAATTTAGAGAGTTTAGTGATAGGGAAGGAAATTGTTGTTTTCTGATCGAGGTAAAAGTGTCCTTTTACAGCCAGTTTAGGTGTAGCTTGACTAATTTCTTTAGCGTATATGTTGAATTTCTTGTCTAGTATTCGCTCTAGTATGAAGGGGGTGGGGGGTGAGAACAGTATAATGTCAATATCACTTTTTTCTCTACAGTCTCCCCTAGCTATTGATCCGTAAACATAGCCTTGAATGTTCTTTTCAGATAGTGCAGCAAGTATTTTTGATGCTTTCTCTCGTTTCCTCCGTAAGAGTCCCCAATGTTCTTCAGAATAATGAATTTTTCGGATCCATGTTTGCTTGATTTTTTCTCTAGTCACCTTCCCCACCTGTTTTGGCTTGAATTTGAAAGAGGCCATTAGCTAGAAGAGAAAGAATATGTTAAAAATTCTTTCTTACTATAGTGTTTTAAGATGTTTGCTGCTTTACGAAGTATTGAACTATGTTAGGGGGCAAATTCCTGAAAGGCTTTAGGAAAAAGAAAGGTAGTGATGTTAGAGATGCGATTAGACGGTATCCTTCTTTTATGGTCTTGACTACATCTCTCCATATAGGGAAAAATATAAAAGGTCTTCTAACTTCCCACTATTATCTAAGATTTGATGAGGGAAAAAGCTTGGAGATACCAGTGCGATGTTTTTCTTGTGGAAAAGTAATAGGACATCTCTGGCAACCTTTCAAAGAAAAAGTAGAAGAAGGAGAAGATCCTGGTGAAGCTCTAGACCAACTACATATACATAAACAATGTTGTCGGAGAATGCTCCTCAGTCACCTAGAGTTAATTGATAAAATCATACCTTATGAACTCAAGATTACACCTAAACCAAAAGAACCAACTAAAGCAGAGGAGTAACCCCAGTAGGGAGATATTAACATTACTTTCTTATCTATACAACTTTCTCTGTATATCGTTGAGATGAGATAAAGATGGTACTTGAAGAAGAGAAACAGGAACTTTTAATCGATTTTAAGACGTATATGCAATTTGGAACGACAATTGGCACAAATAGACGAACGAAAGACATGAGACCGTTCATTTATGGACATGGGGGGGCTATTTACAGGATTGATATTAATCAAACAGACAAAAGAATACGTCTAGCTGGAAAATTCCTTGCACGGTATGAACCTAAAAAGGTCGCAGTATTCGGTCGGAGAATGTACGCTCAGAAACCTCTCACTGAATTCTGTAAAAGAACGGGGTTTCTTTCCTTTCCTGGAAGGTTCGTTCCGGGGACTCTTACTAATCCTAACCTTCCAGGTTATGTCGAACCAGAAATCGTGATGGTTTCAGATCCTCAGAAAGAGTACCAAGTAATCAAGGAAAGTCGTAATATAGGACTTCCTGTTATTGCTCTTGTCGACACAAATAATTCACTTCATAATGTGGATTTTGCTATCCCTGTAAATAATAAGGGTCGTAAAGCTCTTGCACTGGTATTTTGGCTATTAACAAATCAAGTACTTCGCGAAAGAGGAGAATTGGGAGAAGATGAAACAATAGAAGCCCCACCAGAAACGTATATGGTCCTTATTTCGTAGTGTGAACTTGACTTTCCGTTTTACGCTCAAAATATCTGTGCTTTTTGTATGTACACGACCAAGATACTCAAGATCATGAGGAGTATAAGAGCATAGCCAGCGTACAGCTCAACATCGACCTCTTGTTTTTCAATTAAATCCGTACTGGATCTCCTGACTAGGTAAATGCCAATACTCCCTAATATAAAAATTACCGAAACGATGAAAACTTCAGTCGTCGTCTGACCTCCAGTTCCAGGGTAAATGAAGCCAGGACGCTCTCTCACTGTGACAAGAGGGGGGGGAAGCTCTACTGTGGAGTAAATTAGACCACCGAAAAGGAGAGACGCAATTAAAACAAATAGGAAGAAGGCAATTTCTCTGGTTCTCTTTTCTGCAAAATCGGGTTTGGGAATACTGTACGTAAACCGGGGACGCCAAAGAAACGGAATCCATGGTGCACGTATTTCCTTTATCTTTCTTAGCTTTTCTTTTATCTTACTTAGCGACATTTTTACCTTCTACTCTGACAAGTGTAACATATAACATGGGGATAAAGCACTTTTAAACTCAAGAGTTCCTCATACAACCTCTCTTAGCATCTAAAAAATGAAAATTTCATAATTTTTTGTAGTCTAAGCTCAAAAATGATTATCTGGTAAAGAGCGGAAAGGCGTTTAGATTGCTAACTCTCTATTAAACAGATTTATCAAAAATTTTAAAAATCATATTGTAAAGTGAGGATATACAAAAACTTTTATCTATCCAGTCGTTTGTGTACCTTCTAAATAGGTACTTAAAAAGGTGATCAAGTTGGAAATCCGCAGAATTGAAGGGGAGTTTGAACGCATAGCTGCACACTCTCACATTAAAGGTCTTGGTCTCAATGAAAGAGATGAAGCCATTTTCAAAAAAGCAGGGATGGTAGGTCAAGAGAAAGCAAGAGAAGCAGCTGGCATGGTGGTAAACCTCATTAAAGAAGGTAAAATGGCTGGTAGAGCTATTTTACTAGCAGGTCCACCAGGTTCAGGTAAAACTGCCATAGCAGTAGCAATTTCGAAGGAGCTAGGCTATGATGTACCATTTGTTTCGATAACTGGTAGTGAAATCTATAGTGCAGAAGTTAAGAAAACTGAGGCTCTTCGACGATCCCTCAGACAGGCTATAGGGGTAAGATTACGAGAAGAGCGAAAAGTGCTAGAGGGGGAAGTGACCGAGTTTATTCCATCGAAACAAAAGACAGCGTACAGACAGACGGTACGAGGAGGCGATTTAACCCTGAAAACTGATGCAGAAGAAGTTTCCCTCAGCATTGGACCAAAGGTAGCCCAATCTCTCTCCAGACAAGGGGTACAGGAAGGGTATGTTGTGTTGATCGATAAAGAGACAGGTAGGGTACAAGTACAGGGATTATCGCAGAAGGCTCCAGAAAGCGTTCGATACGATGTAGGAGGAGAACCTACTATTCCTAGACCCAAAGGTCCTGTTGAAAAAGAGAAGGAATTCGTTCATACTACCACACTTTCAGATTTGGATAGACTATTTCATGAACGATCAAGTGGGATGTTGGGAGGAGGATTAGCTGCTCTGTTTGGTGGTGGTGCAGAAAGGAAGGAAATTGATCAAGAGACAAGAGATCAGGTAGATCGCTGGGTCGAAAAGAGAATAAAAGAAGAGACGGCAGAAATCTTACCTGGAGTGTTATTCATTGATGGTACTCACGCATTGGATCTAGAGGCGTTTAGCTTTTTAAACAGAGCGTTGGAAAATGAGTTTGCTCCAATTGTTATTATGGCGTCAAATCGAGGCATAACTAAAATTCGTGGTACAAGTATCAAATCTCCTCATGGAATGCCACTTGACCTCTTAGATAGAAGTTTAATCGTTACTACTGAACCGTATAATGAGGACGAGATCAGGGAAATTATAACGATTAGAGCAAGAGAAGAGAATGTGAAATTAAGTGACGAAGCCCTCGACTTACTTACGGAATTCGGGACGGAAAATTCTTTGCGCTATGCAGTGTGGCTCCTCGCTCCTGCTTCGACAAGGGTTGAACGCTTAGGCAGAGAGAGAATCACCGTGGAGGATTTACGAAACGTTCGGGAACGCTTTTCGAGTATCAGTGAAAGTATAAGTCATGTCAAAGAATACGAAGAACGGTACCTTAAATAAAATTACGAACTCTTCTCTCTTTTTTATAGTAAACGTTAGACTGCGATAAAGATAAACAGCAATAGGAGAGAGCGTTCCTCCTACATTTGGGAATAGCTAGAAATAAAAAAGAAGGAGATCTACCCTTCTACTTCCGTTATTATGGTCTTTACTTCTTGAGGAGCGATGATCGGCTTCCATTCACCCTTTTCATATCTCTTTAGACTTTCGGTAACCTCTTCTATGAGGTAGAGCAACGCCCTTTTAGTGCTAACAGTCGTTTTCCATCCCTCTTCGTCACTGAAAATCCAACTTGCTTTAACCCACCTATCAGGGGCCATTTCATAAATGATAAAGACGTAATCTGGAGTTTTAATAATAACTCCATCTCGTTTTATGGCTTCATTCAATGCATTCTTGATTTTAGAGAAAGAAACAGGCTCGGTGCTCATCATTAACCTCGGAATATCATTTGGTGATTGAGTAAGTAAGCTAAAATTCTTACTTAAAATAAACACTATTTCATAGTATCAAGCACTTTTTTCAACCGATCAATGACTGTTTCTGGCTTGAGGAGGGAAAAGTATCTGGCAATTCGTGGTCCTTGAGTTCTTCCCAAAAAGGCAAGGTATAGTCCTTGAAAAAATCTTTTTGTGGCATTAGAAGGTAAATTAGCAATCAAATCACTCATAACCTCTTTTATTTCTTCGTTATTCCATTTTACATCCTTAAGAGCTTCTAACAGTGTAGATAACGTTTCTTTTTGATCTTTTAGAAGTTTTGAGAGTCGCGGTGAGACTTCAGAGAGTTTTTCAGTATCTATCAAAGTGATCTGGTATCGTAAAGGTGCCCACCTCTTTACCCAGGTTAGTGCGCGATCCAAACGTGCTTTTAAGAGTTTTTTCTCCCACTCTGACAGTTCTGCATCTAGGATCTCTTGGTTTTTTAATCGTTTGATGATCTCGTCAATAGACTTACTCTCTGGTATTGTTTGAACGAAGAGTGCGGCATGGGAGTAGGGGATTCGAAAAGGGAATTTCTTGGGTACTACCCCTGGAAAGGAAAATTCATAGGCCTTTTTGCGCCATTGATCCTCTTTCTCTTCTTTACTAAAGTACATTCTTTCTGCTATTCGGAATCTGCGAGCATATTGTGGTATCAGTCGTAAATTCAGAGTGATTTGCTTCATTGGCTTCCGAACTAAGTATAAGTAATTAAGGATTTCTGGCTCGGCCAATTCTATCCATTCCTCTGGAGAAAAGCCTTGAAAATCACTACTACTCATTACATTTTCCTTTCCGTTTTTCTTATATGCGACCCACTCGTAAGGAGTACCTAGTGGTGGAGCCTTATTGAAAATTCTTTTAGAGATCTCATTGGCAGTATCACGGGATCCTCCTGGAGCCGCGTGATCTTTACCATAAGCCTCGAAATCAACATCTAACGCTGCCCATATGGCTGCCCACTCCACTCGCCAAGCGAGTTTCCCATTTTTCATACTTGTTCTACCAGAGTGACCACAGTTACATGTATACTCTGCTTCATAGGTTTCAGGAACGGTTATAGTTTCACGTGTGTCTCCTATTTTCCCACATTTTTCACAAATGGGGCTAAAAACCGACCAGCCCGTAGGTAACTTGGTTTTTCTGTACTTGTTTAAGATCCCCCTGATCTTAGTCTCCTTTTCTATAGCAGTTTTTACGTAAGGTTCCATCTCATGGCTATACAGTTCAGTAGTAGTGATCGTTGTAATATCGCGCACGAATTTATGAAGTTGCGAACCAAAAGGTTCCCAGAAATGCTCTACCCATCCTTCATGACATTCATACGGGTCTGGAACGTGAGTGAGTGGCCATTTTTTGTATTTTTCTCCAACCTCCTTGGAGGAGAACTGATTCAGTTGAGGGAGTTTTCCTTTCCACTCGTCTTGCGTATACAAGGTTAAGTATTGTTCTGTTGGATGTCCCTCGTCTTCTAACATCTTTCGAAGTGTAGAACCTATCAAAAGCTCGCCTCTGAGTCGACCTACGTGCTGTAGACCAGACACAGAGAGTCCAGCATTGAACCGTACTGGTTCTTCTATGCTTCCGTCTTTCAAAGCTCTCTCTATTTTTCTAGTAAGGGATTCTGCCCAGTACATGTTATATCATCAAAATTTTAAGCTGATAGGAAGTGACAGTGGTGTTAAAATTCATTCTTAATAGTCTAAGGTTCTTGTATTAAAGTAGCAGATGTAGCTTTAATGAGAGAACCTCCTTTATTGTTAAATGTCCTATTCGTTTTTTATAGTGTTTCTAAGTGAAGGGCGAAGGAAACCTTATTCTCTTTTAGATTATTTCTCTAAAAATTCTACCTAAAACAAATTTAATAGGCGTTCTGAGGGTTTAGTATCTGATTGAATGAAGACCAGCATTTTATTTCGATTAAACAAGGTAAACCAATTGTTTTCTCCGTGGACTATTACCCTTTTTAGTGTATCTTTTTCGTACGCCTCAACCATGTTATGAAAAATTATTAGAAGCTTTGTGTTATTCTGAGAGAGTTCTCCAAGGGGGGTTTTGGGCCAATAACCTACATAGAGTTTACCCTCCCTAATTCGTCCTACAATGCTATTTTCTACCCCTTTGAATCCCTCTACGAGCCTTTTGGAGATTTCCCACGCTTTACTTGAGGGGGGGAAGCGTTTTAAAGGAAAATTAAGAATTTGGAGCTTTTCTTCGGTGGGGGGAGGTGCTTCTGGTGC